>Ga0255047_10000221_pt1 | contig 43684 bp, 46 predicted proteins | sample JV7_2_1_MG_FD_183640 | JGI IMG/M metagenome (GOLD analysis project Ga0255047, IMG submission 183640) | Seawater microbial communities from Jervis Inlet, British Columbia, Canada - JV7_2_1 | ecosystem: Environmental > Aquatic > Marine > Inlet | place: Canada: British Columbia | collected 2016-10-06
CCGGTTGGCGTTCCACTACCGAAGGAGCGGTCTCTTCCAGCAGCCGGGTTTCAGTGGCGTTAATCGGACCTTTGCCATCGAGCGGGGCACCCAGCGGGTCGATGACCCGGCCAAGCAGGGCATCACCGACGGGCACGGACAGCACCCGGCCGGTTTGCTTGACGGGATCGCCCTCATGGACATGTGAGGACTCGCCCATCAGCACGGCGCCGATGCTGTCTGACTCCAGGTTGAGGGCCACTCCCAGCAGGCCACCCGGGAATTCCAGCATCTCGGACGCCATGGCATTGGGAAGGCCCGAAACCCGGGCTACTCCGTCACCAACCGAGGTGACGTAACCGACGGTCTCAGCGTCGACCTCGGGGGTCCAGCCCTCGAGGTGGCGGCGGATCGAGGCAGCGATCTCTTCCTGGTTGATGGTCAGGTCGGCCATTTTCTTAAGCTCCGAATTCTTCGCGTAGATCTTGCAGGCGGCCCTTCACCGAGCCATCGATGACGACGTCGCCCACCCGGGCAACGATGCCGCCAATTATTGAGGGATCGACAACCACTTTGGCCTCCACCGTCTTGCCGGTGGCGGCCCCCAGGCGGTCCTCGAGGCGACGCACTGTCTCGGCGTCCAACTCGATGGCCGAACGGACCTCGGCGACGACCCGGTCGCGGGCCGAGGCCGCCTTGGCCACCAGGCGGTCGGCGATGGCAGTGAGGTCGCGTGCCTTGCCAACCCCGATGACGAAGTTGAGCAGATTCACCGTCAAGGCCGACGCACGAGTGCCGAGCAGGTCCGAGATGATGGCCTGCTTGCGCTCAATGGGCAGCCGCGGATCACTCAGGGAATCGCGCAGCTCCGAGGAGGATTCAAAGGTGCGCGCCACCTGGAACAGCTCATCGCCGACGGTTCCGAGCTGGCCTTCCGCTCTGGCGAATTCGAGGATCGCCGCGGCGTAGCCGTCGATCTGGTCTTCTGTGGCCACTAGCTCTCTTCCCTCACTAGTTGTTGAGCCCGCCCAGCTCATCCAGGTAGCGCTCCACGAGCGCCGCTTGTGCCTCCCGGTCGATCGAGCCGACCACCACCTTCTCGGCCATGTCGAGCGAGAGGCTCGCCACGTCGCTCTGCAAAGCGGCCGCCGCTCGCGCTCGCTCGGCGGCCACGTCGGTCCGGTTCTTCTCCATCACCGAGGCGGCTTCTGCCTCGGCTCTGGCGACAATCTCGCTCTTCATGGAGTCGGCGGTGGTGCGCGCCTCATCGATTATCTGGTTGGCTTCTTCCTTGGCTCCGGCCACCTGGGCTTGATAATCAGCGAGCAAGCTCTCAGCCTCGCCCTTGACCTTCTCGGCCTCTTCCAGCTGGCCGGTGATGGCCTTCTGGCGGTTTTCGAGCATCTCTTGCAGTGCCGGCCACGCCCACAGCCGCACGAACAGGAAGACGATGGCGAAAGCAATGATGCCCGCGATCAACTCCTTGGTCTCCGGGAGGATGAGGTCAATGCCCTCGGGCTCCTCCTCGGCGGCGATGATCTGTATGGCCGCAGCGATGCGCAGCATTACCGTCTTCTCCCTTTAAGCCAGGAAGAAGAGCACGAAGCCGATGAGGGCAAGTGCCTCGGTAAAGGCGATGCCGAGGAACATGGTGGTCCGCACCATGCCGGCTGCCTCCGGCTGACGTGCCATCGCCTGGACCGCATTACCGGCCAGGATGCCGATACCGACACCAGGGCCGATGGCGGCAAGGCCATAGCCGATCAGGGCAATTGCGCCCTTTGTGATCTCAATCTCTGTCATTCATCTCCTCCTTGAGAATCAATGCTCGGGGTGAACCGACGTTTGGATGTAAACGGCCGACAGCAACGTGAAGATGTAGGCCTGCAAAATGGACACGACTGCTTCGAACAGGAAGATGGCCAGGGCCAGCACCCACCACATCAGGCCGAACACGCCGTTGAAGGTGGCGTTGGAGAAGCCGGTGATGTAGACGTACCCGGTCACCAGCAGCAGGGTGAGCATCACGTGGCCGGCGACCAGGTTGGCGAACAACCGCACCGCCAGGCTGAAGGGCCGCACCAGGAAGATCGACACGAACTCGATGATGCCGACCAGCCAGCGCAAGGCGATCGGCACGTCCTTGGGCCAGACGATGTGGCCGAGGTAGCCCAGACCCTGCTTCTTGAAGCCGGCAAAGACAAAGATGACCCACGTCATGAGGGCGAGGAAGATGGGGATGCCCATCCGGGAGGTGATCGGGAAGTTGATTCCCGGGGTCAGCTCCATCAGGTTGCCGACCAGGATGAACAGGAAGAGGGAGATCAGGTATGGGGCGTACTTGGTGCCTTCCGGGCCGATGATTCCGGTGGCAATGTCGTCCTTGACCAGGGTGAGCAGACCCTCGACCGCGGATCCGAACTTGCTTGGCACCACCGACCGTTTACGGAGGGCAAAGAAGAGAATGGCAACCACCGCCACGGCCGCCACGATCATCAGCAGCATGGCCCGGTTCACATCCACTCCAAACACGGTGAAAACCGTGGTGGTTTCAAATAGTTCGTTGACGAATGGAGGAGTGCAGACAACGTCGGTTGCGGTCTCGCACTCGAACGCGAGAATCTCTAGGTCCAATCCAACTCCCTTTCCTTACCCTGGGAAACAGCCACCGCCTCCCAGCTCAACAGAACCAGGTAGGCGATGACCACCGATAGCCCCAGCGCCATCCGGTCGAGCGTGGTGAGGCTACCGAGCACGAGCAGCGATACGGTAATCAAAATCAGTCGCAGGAGGAAACCGAACAGAGCGGCCGCTTGATAGAAGGCGAGACTGATCCGGGCGGCCACCGACATCATCCATCCAGACAGCAGGAAGTTGCCGACGACGACCGCAACGCCGATGGCCGAAGCGATGGCTCCGTCCACCCCGCCCAGGGCTCCAAACAGCGCAATCAATACGGGCGCTACCCATATCGCCCGCCGGGCAACGTGCCGCGAAATAATCGCCTCGACATCGACGCTGCCGGGGACAGGAGCGGCGGTGGTGTGCTCTTCCGGCATCACCCGCCGACCTTCTTCAGGTGCCGGAACATGACGAAGAATCCGGTGATGGAACCGGCGATTATCCCGCTGACCACCAGCACCGGGCGGGTGCCGAACACATAGTCACCGCCCAGGCCCAGCAGAAAGCCGGCCATGATGGCGCCGAAGAAGTCACCACCTGCGATGAAGTCCTGTCCGACCGAGCCCACAATCAGCCCTCCCCGGCTTTGTGATTCGGTTCGCAAACTACCGGGGCTGCCGTTCCTATCCCAAGCAGCGGGCGGCATCTCTTGCTCATACGTGGCCAGGGAAGTCGGCAGGATAAGGCGGGAAGGCAGCCACCAGCTCGGCGACACCGGCCGACACCTCCTTGAGGGCGGCTTCGTCGTCGCGGCGGCTCAGGGTCTCCAGGATCAGGCTCCCCAGACGCTCCATCTCCCCCTCCCGCATGCCGGCGGTGGTCACAGACGGCGTTCCGATCCGAAGCCCGCTGGTGACGAACGGAGGCCGCGGATCGTTGGGGATGGCATTGCGGTTGAGCGTGATGCCGGCCCCATCCAGGACGATGGCCGCTTCCTTACCTGTCAGTTCCTCGTCCAGGCTGCGCAAGTCAAGAAGCATCAAGTGGTTGTCGGTGCCGCCCGACACCACCCGCAGCCCACCGGCTTGCAGAGTGCCGGCCAGCGCCTGAGCGTTGCGAATGATCTGAGCCGCATACTCTCGATATTCAGGGCTGGTCGCTTCGTGGAACGCGACGGCCTTGCCGGCTATCTGGCTGAAGATGGCCCCACCCTGATAACCTGGGAACACGGCCTTGTCGATGCCCTTGGCGTACTCGGCCCGGCTCAGGATCAAGCCGCCGCGGGCGCCCCGGATCGCTTTGTGGGTGGTGGCGGTCACTATGTCGGCGTATTCCATCGGATTGGGGAGCGCCTTGCCGGCCACCAGGCCGATGAAGTGGGCGGCGTCCACCAGCAGGATGGCGCCGATCTCGTCGGCGATGGACCGGAAAGCCTCGTAGTCGAGGTGGCGGGAGTAGGCCGAATAGCCGGCCACAATCATCCTGGGCTGATGCTCGACGGCCAGGCTACGGACGTCCTCCATATCGATGCGCTCGGTCTCGGGGTCCAGCCCGTAGGACACAAAGTTGAACAGAATCCCCGAGAAGCTGACGTGAGAGCCGTGGGTGAGATGGCCGCCGTGATCGAGCGACATGCCCATGATGGTGTCGCCTGCATCGAGCACCCCGAAGTAAGCCCCCATGTTGGCCTGGCTGCCTGAGTGGGGCTGGACGTTGGCGTGCTCGGCCGTGAACAGTTCTTTGGCCCGGTCGATGGCCAGTTGCTCAATCTGGTCGGTGAACTCGCAGCCCTCGTAATAGCGGCGCCCCGGATAACCCTCGGCGTACTTATTGGTGAAGACCGATCCACTGGCTTCCATGACCGCCCGGGAGGCGAAATTCTCGGAAGCGATGAGCTGAATGCCGGTCTGCTGGCGGTTCAACTCGGCCTGGATCAGGTCGGCCACCGCGGGGTCGACATCGGAAACGGAACGGGGGTCGGTCATTGATGGCTCCTTCGACGGCGCCAGGCTAGCGCTCGGCCTCTACGCCCCGGCGAGGACTCCCCGCAGCCGTTCGATAAAGAACTTCCAGCCATCGATGTAGCCCTGACGCTCGTCGGGATCGTCGCCGTGGGTGTGCTCGATGATGATTTCGGTGCTGCCGTTTGAGGCCGCGAACTGCACATCGACGGTGCGGGGCTGGAGTGGTTCGTGAGCGAAGCCCCACGTGAAGACCAGCCGGTGGCCCGGTTCGGCCACCAGGTATTGGCCCAGCAGGCGAACGTCCTGACTGGGCCAGGCCAGCTCGTACTCACCATCGGTTCGAACATCAGCAATGGCGCGCTCGGGCCACCATTGGACCAGCAGGTCGGGATCGGTGAAGTAGCGATAGGTGGCCTCGGGGCTGCCCGGAACGTCGCCCACCAGGCGCGCGACCCCAGCGGGGCTGTCAGTGACTTTCATCGGTCCTCTCTCTGTCCACCATACCGAACCGGGGTAGCCAACGCGAGGTCCTGGCTATTCGATGACGACGGGCCCCGGGCGCAGCACCCGGGGAGGGTCGACCGTGACGTCCACAACCGTGGAGGCGACACCAGTTCCACCTTCGCCTGGCAGGTAGGCGGCCACGGTCTCGCCGAACATCGCGGCGGCCTGCCGGTCGTTGAGAGCCGGGTCCCGACCGGTGGGATTGGCGGAGGTGACGGCCAGTGCACCCACCGTTTTCAGCAAGTCGAGGGCAACCGGGTGCTGCGGCACTCGCAGGCCGACCGTGCGCCGGTCGCGATCCCCGATCCAGGATGGCACTCGGTCGGCAGCCTCCAAGACGATGGTGAGCGGCCCCGGCCAGAAGCGTTCCGCCAGCAACCGAGCCGGGGCGGTTACGACGCACAGTTCACTCACCTGCCCGGCATCGGCTGCCAACAGCGCAATCGGATGCCCGGGACTGCGGCCCTTGAGGTCGTGGAGGGCCTTGACCCCGGCCTCCGACCAGGGATCGGCCGCAATGCCGTAGACCGTGTCGGTGGGGAGACCCACGAGGAGGCCGGCTTCGAGGGCGGAGACAGCAGCTTCATGTTTCATTGGCTACCGGCTTCCCTCGATACAGCTGGTCTGGCCCCGGTAGCCGGCCAGGATGCGGGGCTTACCCGCCAGGTCCATATGAATCTGGCACTCGAAATCGGCGAACAACTCCAATGCCCTCCCCGCCTGGGTCTCTCCGATCTCTATGAACACGCGGCCGCCGGCCTTGACCCAGTAGAAGGCCTGTTCGGCGAGGCGGGCCAGCACCTCGTCGCCGGCCGGGCCGGCAAACAGGGCCCGGGAAGGCTCGTAATCACGGACCTCGGCCGGCAACTCATCGACGTCGGCGACGTAGGGCGGGTTGGAAACCAGTAGATCGATGTGCCCCCTCATCCCAAAAGGCAGGGCATCGTAGAGGTCACCGACCATGACGGTCACCCCGGCCGGCTCCACGTTCTCTCGGGCGAGGGCAGCCGCAGCCGGATCGACATCGGTCGCATACACCCGTGCCGCCGGGAAGGCATGCTTGAGAGCCAGTGCCAGCGCGCCGCTCCCGGTTCCGATGTCGACGATCACGGTGCCTTCGTCGGCGGACCCCGTGGCCGCCACCGCCCGCTCCCACAGCACCTCGGTCTCGGGACGTGGAATCAGCACCCGGGCGTCGACTTTGACTTCTACCGGGCCGAATTGAACGGTGCCCTCAATGTACTGGAGAGGCTCCCCCGCAAGCCGCCGCTCGACCAGATCCCGAAAGCGCGCCTCGGACACAGGGTCCAGAGTCTCGAGCAGGCCAACGCCGGCCGCATTCCGCCCGGTCGCCAGTTGCAGCAGCCGCCGGGCCTCATGGTCGGGGAGACCCGTGCCGGAGGGTTTCACTCCTCCGATCCCCCGGCCAGCAGGCGAGCCTGCTGATCGAGGGTGAGGGCATCGATGAAACTGTCGAGGTCGCCTTCCAGGATGGTGGGAAGCTGGTTGATGGTGAGGCCGATCCGGTGGTCGGTGACGCGGTTCTCCTTGAAGTTGTAGGTACGGATCTTCTCAGACCTATCCCCGGTGCCGACCTGCTGGCGGCGATTGGCCGACAGTTCGGCCTGCTGTGCCTCCAGCTGAGCCTGATAGAGCCGGGCTCGCAAGATGCGGAAGGCCTTTTCCTTGTTCTGGAGCTGGCTCTTCTCGTCCTGGCAGCTCACCACCAGACCGGTGGGAACGTGGGTGAGACGGATGGCCGAGTCGGTGGTGTTGACCGACTGGCCGCCGGGCCCACTGGAGCGGAAGGTGTCCACTTTCACGTCGTTGAGGTCCAGCTCGAGTTCGACCGCCTCGGCCTCGGGCAGGACCGCCACGCTGGCGGTTGAGGTGTGAATGCGGCCCTGTGATTCAGTCTTGGGCACTCGCTGCACCCGGTGCACACCGGCCTCGAACTTGAGACGTGAGTAAGCGCCGGATCCCTTAATGGCGAACGTGAGCTCCTTGTATCCGCCACCCTCAGCCTCGGAAACTTCGAGGGCTTCGGCCTTCCAACCCTGGTTCTCCGCATAGCGCTGATACATCCGGGTCAGGTCGCCCGCCCAGAGCGCGGCCTCGTCTCCCCCGGCCGCAGCCCGGACTTCGATGATGACGTCCTTGTCGTCGTTGGGATCGCGCGGCACCAGCAAGAGCTGCAGCCGGGCCATCAATTCCCCGGCCTCCAGGTCTTTCGCCTCGGCCTGCTCCCGAAGGTAGAGAAGCATGTCCTCGTCGGTCTCGGCCTTTGACATCTCCCGAGCTTCGGCGGCTTCTTCCACTGCCTCGCGATAGCCGTGGTAGGCCTCCACCACCGGCTTTAGCTCCGCGTGCCGTTTGGCCACCTCGGTGTAACGGTGCTGGTCTCCGGCAATGTCGGGCTCGGCCATATCCGAGAGTGTCTGGTGATAGGACTCCTCAACCTCGGCCATCTTGGTGATGAGTTGCTCGTCGATCACTGGACCGCCCCCCAGGCAACCTCGCAGATCGGGCCCCGTTCAAAGACCTCATCGCGGGCCTCACCCGGGATGGCCGCCAGCAGGCTGGCAATCGCCACCTCCACCTGACCGTCTTCGGGCTCCTTGGTGGTGAGGCGCTGTAGTTCGATGCCGGGCCGGCTGAGAAAATGAAGCCACGGCTTGGCGTCGGACAGTTTGAGGACCTCATAGGACAGGCCGCCGATCACCGGGATAAGGATGATCCGGCTGGCCACCAGCCAGAACAGGTTGGGCTCGAGGATCCCCACCAGGGTGAACACGAGCACCGACAAGAGCACCACCAGCAGTAGGAAGCTGGTGCCACAACGCGGGTGCATCGTCTGATAGACCTGTACGTTTTCGACGGTCATCGGGTCGCCGGCCTCATAGGCGTAGATCGACTTGTGCTCGGCTCCGTGATACTGAAATACTCGGCGAATCTCCGCCGAGCGGCCGATCAGCCATATGTAGCCCACCAGGATGGCAACCCGGATCAGGCCTTCAGCCACGTTGAACACGACGGCGTTCGACCCTCCAAAGAGGTTTTCAACCAGCCGGGCACCTCCCAGCGGGAGCAACATGAAGACCCCGATGAAGAAGACCAGGGCCATCGTCATCGCCAGCGCCAGGTCGCGGCGGGTCAGCTCGGTGCCTTTCTCGAGCCGCTTGGCGGCCCGGCGCCGGCGCCAGCCTGAGAACAGCCCGGTGGCATTGTCGGCGATGTCCGCCAGCCGGGCCGCTTCTGCTTCGTCCTCCTCGGTCGAGGCAATCTGGGCCGACCAGGTGAGGGCGCGGAAGCCGAGGGTGAGGGATTCGCCGAGCACCATCACCCCGCGCATGAACGGAATCCGGGCGAGGCGGGATCGGGAGGACAGCCGCGGCAGTGGGTCGGTACGAGTTTCGATCTCGCCGTCGGGACGGCGGACCGCTACCGACCATGCCTGAGGGCTGCGAATCATCACCCCCTCGATAACGGCCTGGCCGCCGACGGTGGAGCCAGGGGGCTGGCTCATGGCGGTTACTCCGGACTATCTAGCGCCGGCGTCTCCGCCGCCACCTCAGCGGCGGCCGCCTTGGCCTTGGCCAGCCGCTCCTGCTTGGCAGCCTCGGCCGCCTGCTCCTTGGGAGTGCGGCGGGTGCGGATCGGCTTGGAATTACCTGCCTTGGCGGCAGAAGTCGGCGTAGCCGTGCTTTCCTTGATCTTGGCGGTGGAGGCCTTCTTGGCCTTCTTGGCTTCGACGGCGGACGAGTCGGTCATTTCGGTGCGCTTGCGGAACCGCTCGACGCGCCCACCCGAGTCGACCAGCTTCTGGCGGCCCGTATAGAACGGGTGGCACTCGTTGCAAAGCTCGGCGGTCAATGACTCCCGGGTGGAACGGGTGACAAACTCGTTGCCACACGAGCAGTGAACCGTGGTCTCGACGTATTTGGGATGGATGTCTGTCTTCACGTTCCTCGTCCTTTTCTCAACCGTTGCCGCTCTTCGCCACCTCGGCGAGGAACTCGGCATTGGATTTCGAGTCCTTCAGCTTATTGATCAGCAACTCAAGGGCGGGGGCCGATTCGAGAGCCAGCAGCACCCGGCGCAGCCTCCACACTTGCTTCAGCTCATCGGGATCGAACAGCAGCTCTTCTTTGCGGGTACCGGAGGCTGCGATGTCGATGGCGGGGTAAATCCGCTTATCGGCCAGGCTGCGGTCGAGCCGCACCTCCATATTCCCTGTGCCCTTGAACTCCTCGAAAATCACCTCATCCATGCGGGAACCGGTCTCTACCAGGGCTGTTCCCATGATGGTAAGGCTTCCACCCTCTTCGATATTCCGGGCCGCCCCGAAGAACCGCTTGGGCGGGTAAAGAGCCTGTGAGTCAACGCCACCGGACAGGATTCGGCCGGAGGCCGGGGTAGCCAGGTTGTGGGCCCGGGCCAGCCGGGTGATGGAGTCGAGCAAGATGACGACATCGCCTCCCATCTCGACCATGCGCTTGGCCCGCTCGAGCGCCAGCTCGGAAACCTGCGTGTGCTCTTCGGCAGGCCGGTCGAAGGTCGAGTAGACAACTTCGCCTTTGACCGAGCGCTGCATATCGGTGACCTCTTCGGGACGCTCATCCACCAGCACCACCATCAAGTGGCACTCGGGATTGTTGGCGGCCAGCGAATGGGCGATCTCTTTGAGCACCGTCGTCTTGCCGGCCTTGGGAGGCGACACGATCAATCCACGCTGGCCTTTGCCGATCGGGGAAATGAGGTCCATGATCCGGGCCAGCGAGTCGTCGCCGTTGTCGTCGCGCTCCAGCCGGAGCCGGATGTCGGGGAAAAGAGGCGTGAGGTTGCCGAACTTGGGCCGCTTGCGGGCCTCCTCGGGATCCATGCCGTTGTTCTTGGTCACTCGCACAAGAGCAGCGAACTTCTCCTGTGAACGGGGGGGACGGACCGGCCCTTCGATCATGTCTCCCTTGCGGAGCCCGTTCTTGCGGATCTGGTTGGCGGGCACATACACGTCCTGCTCACCCGGCAGGTAGCCGCCCACCCGGAGGAAGCCATACCCCTCGGGGAGGATGTCAAGGAGTCCCTCACGGAGTTCCAGCTCGCTCTCATCGATCGGCTCGTGGTCGCGCGCACCGCGCTTGCGATTGCGTTTGCGGCCGGTGCCCTCGCGGGAGCCGCCCTCGCCGGAGCCGCTTGAGCGGGAACGGTTGTCAGAGCGGGAACGGTTGTCAGAGCGGGAACGGTTGTCAGAGCGGTCGCCGTTGCTCTCGCTCTTCTTCTCGGCCGAGGGGAGTTCGACCGGGGCGGGGTCTTCACTGAGCTCAAACTTCTCGGAGCCGAGGATGGCGGCGATCAGCTTCGCCTTTTGGAGGCCGTCGGTCTCGACGCCCACAGACGTGGCAATGGTGCGGAGATCTTCAAGGGACTTGCCCTGGAGTTCGGCTCGTGTGGTCATAGGTTTCCTTTGCTGCTGCCGAGAGGATTCAGGCATGCGCTAAGCGTGAGTACGCGTGGGTTGCTCAACGGGCCAGAGCGCTGGGGTTGAGCTGTGGACGGAATGTCCGAGACTCATCATAGATGCTCGCGCCACTTGAGCCAACCACACACCCGGGTTCTCTATTCCTTCGGCGCCGGGCTCGCTCCAGTTGAGGAGCCGGTCAACCGGCCGGGGCGAGGTTGTTGATGAACGACTGCACCGCCGCCAGGTCGTTGGGGAGCACCTCGAACTTCTCATTGCGACCGGCCAGAGCGCTGATCCGTTCGGGCGGGGCGAGCCGCTCCCCCAGCGCCGCTTCCACCGTCTCGGGGAATTTGGCGGGGTGAGCGCAGGCCAGCATGACGAGCGGCACATCGCGATCATTGCGCAGTCCCCGCCCGACTCCGACGCCCACCGCAGTGTGGGGATCAAGCACCACGCCGGACTCCTGGTACACAGATCGGATCACCCTGCGGGTGTCGTCGTCGTCAAGGCGGTCAGCGTCGAAGAGCTCCCGGAAAGCCTCCAGGACCGCATCGGTCAACTCAACATGGCCGAGGAATCGGAATCGCTCCATCAGCGCTGACAGCAGGCCGCCGTCCCGACCCAGCAGCTCGAACAGAAGCCGCTCGAAGTTGGAGCTGATCTGGATATCCATCGCCGGGCTGGAGGATGGAACCACCTCCTGGATCTGGAGCGATCCACTATCAAAGGCCCGGCTCAGGATGTCGTTGACGTTGGTGGCCAGGATCAGCTGGCTGATCGGCAGACCCATCTCGCGGGCGACGTGCCCGGCGTAGATGTTGCCGAAATTCCCGGTGGGAACCGAGAAGGCAACTGGTGAGGCCGGCGCGCCCAGTTCGACTGCCGCGGTCACGTAGTAGACCGTCTGGGCCATCACCCTGGCCCAGTTGATCGAGTTGACGGCCGAGAGGGAGTGGCGGCTCCGAAAGGCTTCGTCGGCGAACATCGCCTTGACGAGATCCTGGCAGTCGTCGAATGTGCCCTCGATGGCCAGGTTGTGGATGTTGGGCTCGTCGACGGTGGTCATCTGCCGCCGCTGGACATCAGAAACCCGTCCGCGGGGGTGCAGCATGAACAACTCGATGCCTTCTCTCCCCCGCACCGCCTCGATAGCGGCAGAGCCGGTGTCTCCACTGGTGGCACCGACGACAGTGACCGCGGCCGAGCGCCTGGTCAATTCCCGCTCGAAGAGGTTGCCGAGCAGCTGCAAAGCGACGTCCTTGAAAGCCATGGTGGGGCCCCAGAACAACTCGAGCAGCCACTCCCCCTTGCCCTGGTCCAGCACCCGGAGCGGGGCCACGTCGGGATGATCGAAGCGCTGGTAGCTTCGCTCCACCAGGTCGGCAAACTCGTCCGGCTCGTAGTCGGACTCCACGAACGGCCACATGATCTCGGCCGCCACCTCGGCGAAGCTGCGCCCGACAAGATTCCGAAGTTGAATCTCGCCCAGCCGCGGCAACTCGGTGGGGAGATAGAGGCCGCCGTCAGGGGCCATGCCTTCCATCAGGACGTCCGAGAAGCTGCGGTCGCCGGCTCCGCCGCGGGTGCTCTGATACCTCACAGGTTGGGGGTGGGCCCGGCGCCTTCGACACGAATGACGGCGGCCACATCCTGGACCACATCGAGCGATCGAAGTGCCTCAACGCTGTCTCGCTGTCGGCCTTCGCGGTTGGTGTGGGTGACCAGCAAGAGAGTGGCGCCGTCGTCCTCTCCCTCCTGCCAGACCGACTTGATGCTCACGTCGTTGTCGCCGAACACCCCTGCCACCTGGGCAAGGACACCGGGCCGATCGATCACTTCCAGCCGCAGATACCAGGTGGTGGCGACGGCATCGAAGTCAAGGATCCGACCGGGCTGGAAGCGGATCGGCGGTGCCACTTCGGCTCCGGCCAGGAGCTCGCGGGCGGCGTCTACCACGTCGCCGAGCACGGCAGTGGCAGTGGGCGCCCCGCCCGCACCCGGCCCGGCAAAGAGGAGCTCATGGAAGCTGGGGCCCTCGACGAAGACGGCGTTGGTGGCCCCGCGAATCACCGCCAATGGATGGTCGCCGGGCACAAAAGTCGGGTGGACCCGGACGCTGATGCCATCGGGGGTGTTCTCGGCGACGGCCAGGAGTTTGATCACGTAGCCGAGCTCCCCGGCGATCCGGACGTCGGTGGCATCGAGCCGATCGATGCCCTCGGTGTAGACGCGGTCGGAGGCCACCCAGGTGCCAAAAGCGAGGCTGGCGAGAATGGCAGCCTTGGCGGCGGCGTCGGCCCCCGACACGTCGGCAGTCGGGTCCGCCTCGGCATAGCCGAGTTCCTGAGCCTCAGCCAGGGCGGCTTTGTACTCGGCTCCCTCCTCGGTCATCCGGGTGAGGATGTAGTTGGTGGTCCCGTTCACTATGCCGAGGATCCGATCGATCTGCTCTCCGGCCAGGGTCTCCGACAGCGGGCGGATAATCGGGATGCCGCCGGCGACGGCTGCTTCAAAGAGGAGCGGGACTCCGGCTTTCTCGGCGATCCCGATCAGCTCCTTGCCGCGGGCGGCGATCAGGGCCTTGTTGGCGGTGACGACCGGCTTGCCGGCACGCAGGGCGGCGGCCACCAGATCACCGGCCGGATCCTCGCCCCCCATGATCTCGACCACCAGCTGTACTGCCGGATTGTCTACCACTTGCATCGGATCGTCGGTCAGGACCCCGGCGGCCAGCTCGACCGATCGTTCTTTGTTGATATCACGGACCGCCACCTTGACCACCTCGATCTCGAGACCAGTCTTGGTGGAGATTGAGGTGTTCTCGTCGACCAGTTTGTGCAGGAGTGCACTACCGACGGTTCCAAAGCCCAGGATTCCTATGCCGACTCTCATAGGCGTGACGATACCGCCTCGGTGGCTGGCGGGACGCGAACAGAGGAGCACCCTTTCTTGCCGGGTGCTCCTCTGCGCTGGCGAGGCCCCTTTTTGCCTATGAAATGATGAGAGCTGCGGCGGCCGCGGTGCCCACGAAGGCTGCGGCTGAAGCGAGTGCGTGTCGGATAACGATGAACATGAGACATGCATCGTCGAAGCGGTTGATTCATCGAGACACAACTAAGTGGGTTCCGGGATGACTAGTCCCCGGTGACTCCTAGTCGGCGATGTCGCGGTCGACCAGGTCGGCGAAGGTCTCGCGGCGGACCACCAGGCGGGCATCACCGTCCCTGGCGAAGACCACGGGCGGGCGCAGGACCATGTTGTAGTTGGACCCCATCGTGTGGCCGTAGGCGCCGGTAACCGGCGTGGCCAGGATGTCCCCTACCGCCAGGTCGGCCGGCACCATCGCCTCCTGGACGATCACATCACCTGATTCGCAATGCTTGCCGACGATGCGCACAGGCTCGGTCCGGTCGGCGCCGGCGGCCCCGGGCAGGAATGCTTCGTAGCCGCTGCCATAGAGGACCGGCCGCGGGTTGTCGCTCATTCCGCCGTCAACCGACACATAGGTGCGCAGGCCGTCGATCGGTTTGATGGTCCCTACCCGATAGAGCGTCACGGCCGACCGGGCGACAATGGCTCGACCCGGCTCGGCAGTGATGCGAGACTCGATCCCTGCCTCGGCACAGGCAGCCGTGACGGCGTCGGCCCACTCGGTAATCGTCGGAGCAGATTCGCCCTCGACATACGCCACCCCCAGTCCGCCTCCGATGGAGAACTCGTCGGCATCGACCCGGTGGACCAGCGGCGCCATCACCCGCACCGCCTTGATGAACGAGTCGACAACGAACACCTGGCTCCCGATGTGGGCATGGATGCCGGCCAGCTGCATAGCCGGGGAAGCGGCCGCCCGGTCGAGCGCTTTGTCAACGCCGCCGCCCGGGATTCCGAAACCGAATTTGGAGTCGGCGACACCAGTCTGGAGATATTCGTGGGTGTGGGCCTCGACCCCGGGATTGACCCTGACGAGCACCGTCGGGGCCGGCAGACCGGCTGCCACCAGAGCCTCGATCCGGTCGAGCTCATCGAACGAGTCAACCACCACTCGCCCGACCCCTGCTTCCAGGGCCAGCCGGAGCTCCGGCTCGGACTTGTTGTTGCCGTGCATGACCAACCGCTCAGCCGGCACTCCGGCATGGAGGGCAACGTGAAGCTCTCCGCCCGTGGCGACGTCGAGCTGCATCCCTTCCTCGTGGGCGAGGATCGCCATTGCCCGGCAGAGGAAGGCTTTGGTGGCGTAAGCGACGCCATCCCCGAACGCCGCCACCGCCTCCCTGCATCGGGCCCGGAGGTGATCCTCGTCGTAGACGAAAACCGGCGTGCCGAACTCGTCGGCCAGATCGAGGAGGTCGCAGCCGGCGACGGCGAGACGGCCATCGGAGCCGAAGGCTGCGTTGTCGGATAGGAGGTAGGGCGGGAGCGCGCTCATGGCGTAGCTATTGAAGCGCTAAATCGTCCGGGGCGGGAATCGAACCCGCTCAGGGCGGGCTGTTGGCAGTGGCCAACCGGCCGAGGCGATACTCGAGGTAGTAGTCCAGATGGTCCAGCAGCATGCCCTCAGGGGCCGAGCCGAATGGGGACCGAGCAGGCCGATACTCCGTCCCCCATTGATCAATGAAAGCCGGCGACTCGTTCGGATTCCCCCTGATTTCCCAGCCCTTGCGATGGACTAGCCGGTGATGGAACCCGCACAGCGTGACCAGGTTGTCGAGGTTGGTGGGGCCGCCTCTGGCCCAGTGGACGATGTGATGAGCGTGGGTCCAGCGCGTCCTCCCGCACCCTGGAAAGCGGCAGCCTTCGTCCCGCCCGTCGACCAGCCTTCGCAGCCAGGCCGGGATCTTGCGGGTGGTACGGCCGACTCCGACGGTCATACCGGAAGGATCGTCGATGGCCGGCTGGAGCCGGGGGTCACAGGCGATCCGCAACAACTCGTCACGATCGACCAGCTGCGATCCCACCATCCCCGAGGTATTGCCGGACATCAGGTCGGCACCGTTGAAGTGGACAACCAGAGTGGACCGATCGTGATCTGCGTCGGCGGCGGCCGCTTGCGAGGCAATCTGGACCAGTGCCTCGCCATCACGCTCGACCGGATCCCGGTAGAGGCCCGTGTACTCATCCAGCGGTGCTTGGCAAGCCACTCGCCGCAATGCCGTCTCGACCATCAGACCGTCCACCCCGGGGATTTCCCCCCACAGCTTGAGGGCCGACTCGTCCTCGTTCCATCGCATCTCGAGCCAGGAGGTCTCCCGCTTGCGCTGGCTGCGAGACTGCTCGATATTGAGGTAATCACGCACAGCTCCGGCGAGCTCTCCGACCGGCCGGTCTCGCGTCAGTGCGAGCAGTGCCGCTTCGTTGTCGGGGGAGGCATAGCGGCACAGGATCCGGACCTCATCGAGGGAAACCGCACCGGACCGGAACGCCTCTCTGGTAATGGGCAGCTCGGCCAGGGAGTGGGCGACCCTTACCCAGCTCCTGGCCGTCTTCGGCTCCACCCCCAGATCGAAAGCCAGCCACGTCGCCATGTCGGTCACCGAATTGTCCAATAGCGTTGCCGGCTCGTCGAGCTCGGTCACCAGGTCGAACAGGGCGAGCACGGACCGGTTGATATCGGCGTGAACGTCGACCAGCCGATCGGCATGAGGCCGCCCGAAACGCGCTTTTCGACTCGTGAACTCCATACCCGGCAACGTATCAGCCGGGTGTGACACAACCCCCTCAGACGGTAGTTGTCAATAGGAATGAGACACGGGTTGCTCAGATGGCGATGGGTTCCTCCTCTGGTCGGTTGATCCAGGTGGCTTCTGGGACCGTGGGTGCTTGGGGTGGTTTCCAGAAGCGGTCGGGGCGGTTGGCGTAGGCGGCGTCGAGGACGCCTTGGCGTTTCTCCCGGACGACATCGGCGAGGCCGTAGTGGACGTCGGCTGGGGTGTTGAGACCGATCCCGGAGTGGTAGTGCTGGTGGTTGTAGTGCTCGAAGAACTCGTCGCAGAATGATCGGGCTGATGCAATGTTGGCGAACCGTTTCGGGAAGGTAGGCGAGTATTTGAGGGTCTTGAACTGGGCTTCGGAGTAGGGATTGTCGTTGGACTGATGAGGCCTTGAGTGACTCTGCAGGACCCCGAGATCAGCCAGGAGTTGACTGACGGTGCGCGAGGTCATCGAGCTGCCTCGATCCGCATGCAGGGTCAACTCACCAGCACTGACATCCTGGGTGTAGATGGCATCGGCGATGAGCGCCTCAGCCAGCTTGGCTGATTCCCGGGCGGCGAGGAGCCATCCAACGACGTAGCGGGAGTAAACGTCGAGGATGGTGTAGAGCTGGAACCAGGTCCACTTGTATGGTCCGGCCAGTTTGGTGATATCCCAGCTCCACACCTGATTGGGTGAAGTGGCGATGAGCTCGGGTTTGATCAGGGCGGGCCGGCGAGCTTGGGCTCGTCGTTCCCTGACCTGGTGTCGTTCCCGCAGGAGGCGATACATGGTCGAAACTGACGCCAGGTAGGTGCCCTCGTCGAGGAGGGTGGCCCAAACCTGGGCGGGTGCTTGATCACAGAACCGTTCCTCGTTCAATGTTTCGACCACCATGTTGGCTTCAGTGGGTGATAGCGCCCGAGTGGAACGCCGCGGTTTGGGGGGTCCGTGCTGGGGGGCCTGTTTCTGGCGGTAGTGACTGGCCCGGGAACGCCCCAGGGCTTGACAGGCTCTCCTGCGTCCCACGACCGGGGCGAGCTCGTCGACTCCGGCGTCGAGGATGGCGGTCACTACTCGTCGGTGGCCGCGCTCTTCGAGATTTCTTCCAAGAGCGCGTGTACTTTTCCCTGCACCTCGATCACCACCTCAGCCTGAGCCAACTTGGTCTTGAGACGCTCATTCTCGGCCCGCAGTTTGGCGACCTCTGAACGACTTGGGCCACCCCGACCACCGTCGTTTCGTCCCACCGCCGCTTTCAACAACCCTTGACGGTGTTGTCGACGCCAATCAGTGATCAGACTCGAATACAGGCCCTCCCGACGCAAAATGGCGCCCTTCTCCCCGGTCTCGGAGGCCCCGTCGTATTCGGCCAGGATCGACAACTTGTATTCGGCGCTGAAGGTCCGCCGCACCGGATTCTTCACCGGCGGCCGTCCACTCCCATCCGTCGCCACACCATCAGTCACATGCCAATTATCGGCCGCCTTGATCGCTGCCCGCTTATTTCCCATAAATGATTCAATCCTCCCCCACCCTCAATACTCAGAACGAAAATCAAGAAAGTGTCTCACCCATCATGGACACAGAGGGAGAAAGCCCTATTCACCAGGTATTCCGGGAGTTTCTCACATCCGGTCGGGGACCTCGATGCCGAGCAGATCGAGCAACAGAATGAGCAGTCCGAGGGTCAGGTCGACCAGGCCAAGCCAGGAGCTCTGGCGGGCCGGGTCCGGCTCGCTGAGGATGTGACACGCCTCATAGAACCGGTTGAAAGCGGACACAATGTCGTAGGCGTATTCGGCCAGGTGGTTGGGAGCCCGGAACTCCAACGTGCGATCGAGGACCTCGGGGAAACGGGTCAGCTCCAGCATCAGCGCCCGCTCAGCATCCCGGGCCGGGGGCACGATCTCTCCGGGAGCCAGCTCCCGCTCGGCCGCCCGGCGCAGAATCGACTTGATGCGGACCGAGCCGTACAGGAGATAGGGGCCAGTCTTGCCCTCGAACGAGGTGAAGCGGTCCAGATCGAACACGTAGTTGGAACTTCGGCTGTTGGAGAGGTCGCCGTATTTGAGGGCAGCCAGACCGACCTTCTCCGCTATCTGGCTTCGCTCAGCCTCTTCGTAGTCGGTGGCCAACTCCGCCTCCTGCAGCCTTGCCAAGGCGGCGTCCCTGACCAGGCCGATCAGATCATCGAGCCGGAGAACCCCTCCTTCTCGCGTCTTGAAGGGTTTACCGTCCGGGCCGTTCATGGTTCCGAAAGGGACGTGCTCCAGGATCATTCCCGGCGGGGCGACTCCGGTCTTGTAGGCAGCCCGGAACACCTGCTCGAAGTGCAGCGACTGGCGGGCGTCGACCACATAGAGAGCCTCCCCAACGCCCATTTCCACCCGGTTGTCGATGGTGGCCAGGTCGGTGGTTCCGTACAGGTAGCCGCCGTCTGACTTCGTCAGCAGCAACGGGGGAATCTCCTTGGAATCACCGGGCTCCTCCACCTCCACGATCAAAGCACCCGCGTCCTCGTTGGCGCCACCGCCTTTCTGGATCAGCTCGAGCATCGGCGCCACCCGCTCATGGACGGTGCTCTCGCCGTGCCACAAATCGAAACCGACTCCCAGCTGATCGAAATCGCGCTTCTGAGCGTCGTGGGAGACATTCCAGAAGTGCTGCCAAAGCGCCCGGTAGCCGGGCCGGCCCTGCTGCAGTTCCAGTGTGGCCCGACGGGCTCGCTCGGCCTCGCCGGGATCGGCCTTGGTGCGAGCCGCAACCGCCGGATACATCTCTTGCAGATCGTCCAAGGAGAACGGAGGATCGGCCGAGTATGGGCCGGCGTACTCGGCGTCGAAGTAGCGAAGGTCGGGATCGCGTAGTTCGGCCTCGATGATCAGCTGGCCCATCTGGGTGCCCCAGTCACCGAAATGGATATCCGAGATCACCTCGTACCCGGCGAAACGGAACACTCGCTGCAACGAATCTCCGATCAGAGACGAGCGGAGGTGCCCGACGTGCATGGCCTTGGCGACATTGGGACCGCCGAAATCGATCAGCACCTTTCCATCTGCGGTACGACCCTCGTGCCCGAACCGGGCGTCGCCGACCAGACCGACCACTCGGTCGGCCAGGAGGTCGTCGGTCAGCTCGATGTTGATGAACCCGGGCCCGGCGATCGAGAGTTGCCCAAAGACGCCGGGGTCGGCCACCGCCTGGATCACATCCTGGGCGATGTCACGCGGCGGGCGCCCGGCCGCTTTGGCAACGGCAAGCGCACCGTTGCACTGGAATTGAGCAAGATCGGGGCGGTCCGAGACGGTCACGTCGGCTCTCGCCGGGTCGAGTCCAAGCGACTCGAAAGCGGCGCGGAAACGATCGCTCAGGTCGGAAAGCAAGGACATAGCGGCAGGATAGGACCCGGGTCTAGGGGACCATGATGTCGGCCACGAAAATTCGGGAACCGGAAGGGTGGGGCGGGCGTCCCAAGGGGGATCAAGTTGAAATCACACACCTCCCCTCTACTTCCAGAAAGGTCCCAACCATGAAGAGATCCCTTCGCTTAAGCCTCCTGGCTTTGCTGGCGGTGCTGGCGCTGGTAGCAGCAGCGTGCGGCGCCGAAGACGACGCAGCTGCCTCCCAGGCCCCCGTCGGTGGCTCGGATGAGCCCGCGGTACTGCCCCCTAACCCCAACCCGGATGCCACTCCCCCGGACGCGACCGGCGCCTGCTTCGAAGACGAGCCTGATTGCCAGGACACTCCGGGACCGGGCGAGGTTCCGTCTGACCTTCCCCCTCCCGACGATGGCGGCACTCCTCTCACCTCCACCGGCATGCTGGTCGACGGAGGTCTCACCGTTACCGATGCTCTGGCCGGCGACGCCACGGGAGTCATCGCCGTGAAGGGATTCCTGGTCGTCAACGAGGGAGGCGCCCGCCTGTGCGAGGCGCTCGCCGAGTCCTACCCGCCGCAATGTGGGGGAAGCGCTATCGCCATCACCGATTACGAAGAGACACTGTCCGTTCCACTCACAAGCGCCCAGGGCGTCAGCTGGACCGATGACTATGTCTCGTTCCTGGGTGAGATCGTCGACGGAGTCCTGGTCGTCGATCCGACGGTTGCTCCCTAACCATTCCTGCTCCACTAGAGGGCCCGGGCCACAAACCCGGCCTCTCTACGCGTCATAGGCCGGCCCGGCCCTCGCAGCTGCAACCGATTTCGTCTCCCGGCTAGGCGCCGTCGCCGGCGTCCTCGGTTCGCTGGGCGTGGATGCGGCGCGCAGTGCCCCGCAGCGACTCGCCGGTCCCGGAACCGTATCGAACCTGGATCATCTCGGCCAGTATCGATACCGCCGTCTCCGCCGGCTGCTCGGCGCCTATGTCGAGTCCGATCGGTCCATGGATTCGGCTGATCTGTTCCTCCGAATAGCCAAGGCCTGTGAGCCTGTCGAGCCGCTTGGCCGAAGTCTTCCTGGACCCCATGGCCCCGATGTATTTGACCGGGCTCTCCAGCACCCAGGGAAGCACCGGATCCTCGAACCGGGCATCGTGGCTGAGCAGTACCACGTAAGTGCGCCTATCCAGCTCGATTTGATCTCTGAGATCATCGGGCCAGCCGACCAGGACCAGATCGGCGTCGGGGAACCGTTCGACGGTGGTAAAGGCGGCTCGAGCGTCGCTGACGGTGACGTGGAAGCCGAGCTGTCCCGCGATGGTCGATAGCGGCTGAGCGACGTGAACCGCTCCGAAGACGACCAGATGGGGAGGCGGAGCCACCGTCTCGATGAACACTTCGGTTTCTCCATAGGTGAGAGTCCGGTTTTGCTCATGCTCCATCAGCGCTCGGGCATCGGCCAGAACGTCCCCTCCAATATCCCCGGGGAGGGCACCGGCCACGTATCCGGCGTCGTAGTCGATGACCGCTTTTGAGCCCAGGTCCGCCCCTTCGACCACGGTGGCCACCGCCCCGAGACGCTCCTCGGCGATCAGTTGGTGGACGGCTTCGGTTACCACTGCTCGACCAGCACCTGGATGGTCCCGCCACAAGCCAGGCCCACCTCGAAGGCTTCCTCATCGGCGATGCCGTAGGTGATGAGGCGCGGCTCACCGGACTCTATGACCTGCTGAGCATGCAGGAAGACGTCGTTCTCGACGCAGCCGCCGGACACTGACCCCTCCATATCGCCGGCAGAGGAGACGAGGAACTTGGCACCCTCAGGCCGCGGGGCAGATCCCTGGACCCGGACGACGGTGGCCACGGCCACGTCTTTTCCCTCTGCCTTCCACTTCTCGTAGGTCTGGAGAGCTTCCTTCATCTCAACTCCTTGCGCTTCGGGACCGACTCTAGAAGCCGCACCACCGCTGTGAGATCGGCCAGGTTGCCAACTGGCATGAAATCGTCGACAAATGGCAGGACCGCCTTCATGCCCCGGGTCTCGGGCTCGAATCCGGCCCGGCCGGCCAACGGATTGAGCCAAACCACCCGGTGAACACTGCGGGCGAACATGCCAAACTCCTTGCGCAAGATGGCAGGGTCGCCCCGATCCCATCCATCCGAAATCACGACTGCCACCGGCCCGCCCCTGGTCACCCGCCTTCCCCAGGTGCGGTTGAACTCGGCGAACGCCTCGCCGATGAGGGTGCCACTCGACCAGTCGTGGACCGCCATGCCCACCTGGGAAAGCGCCACCCGCGGATCGCGGTGGCGCAACTCGCGGGTGATGCGAGACAGGTCGGTTGAGAAGACGAACGCCTCAACCTTGCCGAGGCGGCCCCGGGCGGCATGAACGAAGTAGAGAAGCATCTCGGTGTACCGCTCCATGGATCCGCTGACATCGGCGATGACCAGCAGCGGACGTCGCCGCGGCTTGGGAGCGTTCATCGCTAGCGGCATCAGATCCCCGGCGGGACCGGTCATCTGCCGCAGAGTTCTCCGCAGATCCGGCCGCGTGCCTTTGGCGGATGGGGCCCAGCGGCGACTGAGGGCGTCGGCCGGTCGCCACACCATCCGGGCGATCAGCCGCTGCACCGCGGCGAACTCGGATCTGGTGAGATCCGAGAAGTCGCGGGTGGCGAGCCGTTCGACGGCACTGGCGCCGGCCTGATCGCTCACGTCGGTGACATCTTCATCACCCAGGTCTACCTTGACCGTGGTCGGAGCGATGACGTGCACCCGGGGGCCGCGTGGGTGAACTTCCAACTCGATCGGCTCGATGGGAGTCGGCCGGCTGCGGCCGGTCCCAAAGAAGAGGTCGAAGGCGGCGTCGAACACGGGAATCTCTTCCGGCCGCGAAACCGTTACCGCCGCGAAGGCGTGATAGGCATCCTCCCGATCCTCGAGGCCGACGGCGCGGGCGGCGTCGACCAGATCGGTGGTGGTGTCGGGCACCACCCGCAGGCCCTGGGCGCGCAGATAGCGGGTGAAGTGAACGAGATTGTGGGTGAGCGGCTCGGCCACTAACCGGCGGTGGCGAGCAGTTGATCCACCCCGCCTGCCCGCAGACGCTCGATGTCCTCCTGGTATTTGAGGATCACTCCCAGGGTGTCGTCTGCGGCCTCCGGCGACAAACGCTCGGTGCCGAGCACGGCCAGTGCCGCCGCCCAGTCGAGCGTTTCGGCGACCCCGGGGGGCTTGAACAGGTCCATCGAACGCAGCTTCTCCATGGCCCGGGCCAGATCGGCCGCCAGCTCCGCCGGCACATCAGGAATCTTGCGCTGGACGATCTGAACTTCCCGCTCGAAATCCGGGTAGTCGATCCAGTGGTAGATGCACCTCCGCTTGAGAGCATCGTGGATCTCTCTGGTCCGGTTGGAGGTGAGGATCACGACCGGGGGCCGGTCGGCGGCGATCGTGCCGATCTCGGGGATCGTGACCTGGAAGTCGCTGAGCATCTCAAGCAGGTAGGCCTCGAACTCTTCGTCGGCCCGGTCCAGCTCGTCGATTAAGAGGACCGGCCGCTCCCCCTTGGCCGTCGCTTCCACGGCTTGCAGCAGCGGCCGGGCCACCAGGTAGTCGCGGCTCATGATATCGGCCACCTCAGCGTGGGCTCCCTCCCCTTGCGCCTCGATCAAGCGGATCGCCAGCATCTGGCGCGGGTAGTCCCACTCATAGACCGCGTGGCCGACGTCCAAACCCTCGTAACACTGGAGCCTGATGAGCGGTGTGTCCAGGATGGAGGCCAGCACCTTGGCAACCTCGGTCTTGCCGACCCCTGCCTCACCCTCCAGGAAGAGCGGCTTTCCTAGCTCAAGAGCCAGATGCACTGCCACCCCCAGCGAGCGTTCGGCCACGTAGCGCTGCGATGCCAGGGCCGCGAGCACCTCGTCAACGTTGTTCATTAGGACTGCAACTTACCGTGTGCCGCGTGGGAGCGGAGCGGCCTTTCCGCCCCGCTCTTCACGTCACTGCTCAGGACGAGAGGTTGCCGAATGCCTCGGTGAGCGCTCGCCTGGCCAACACCGATGCCAGATGGACCCGGAACTCGCCTGATGCGTACAGGTCACCGATCGGGTTGGCCAAGTCTTGACCGACCTGGGCCGCCGCGGCCGCAGCGGCATCGTCCGTCGGAGCCTGCCCAACCAGCGCGGCTTCGGCAGCAGCGACCCGCTCCGGTTTACCGGTCACCCCGCCAACGCCGATGGCCGCCGCAGTGCAAGAGCCGCCATCGACGGTCACGATCGCCGCTACCCCGACCACCGCGTAACTCGAAGCCGGGTGCCGGTGCTTCAGATAGACGCCGGTCTGTCCGGCAGCCATTACCGGCACTTCGACCGAGGTCACCAGCTCTCCGGCATCCAGTCCGGTTGTGAAGAGACCGAGGAAGAAGTCGTCGGCCGCGATCGACCGCTCTCCCCCGCCGGCCCCGGTCACGTGGATGGTGGCTCCCAGCGCCCGCATCAGGGTCGGATAGTCGGCGGCAGGATCCGCATGGGCCAGGCTGCCGCCGATGGTCCCCCGATTGCGCACCTGCGGGTCACCGATGTGAGCGGCGGTGTCGGCAAGGACCGGGCAATCTGTCCCGATCACGTCCGACGCCGCTACAGCCGCATGAGTCGTCAGAGCTCCGACCACCAGGGAATCTCCCTGGCGGCTGATCTTGTTCAGGTCGGGAATCCGACCCAAATCGACCAGTGCGGCCGGGCTGGCCACCCGCAGCCTCATGGCCGGAAGCAGGCTGTGTCCGCCGGCGATCGGCCGGGCGCCTTCGACACTGGTGAGAAGATCGACCGCTTCACCAAGCGTTTCGGGCCGGTAATAGTCAAATGGTGCGGTCTGCATCAGTTTCCACCTCCCTGCGCTTCGTTGATCGCTCGCCAAACCCGTTCGGGTATTAACGGCATATCGACCTTCGTGATGCCGAGCGGCGCCAGCGCATCCATGACTGCGTCGTACACCGTCGGGGTCGAGGCAATCGTCCCGGTCTCACCAACGCCCTTGACACCCAGCGGATTAACCGGAGTGGGTGTTTCGGTCTTTCCGAGCTCGAACTTGGGAAGAAACTCTGCCTTTGGAATGGCGTAGTTCATCATCGATCCGGTCATCAGGTTGCCCTGATCGTCGTAATGAGCGCCCTCCCAAAGAGCCTGACCGACACCCTGCACTATGCCGCCGTGGATCTGGCCCTCCACGATCATCGGATTGATGATCGGCCCACAGTCGTCGACGGCCACATATCGCTGGAAGTCGATCTCTCCGGTCTCCGGGTCAACTTCGACCTGGGCAATGTGGGTTCCAAACGGGTAGACGAAGTTGGAAGGATCGAAGAACGAGGAGGCTTCGAAGCCGGGCTCCACTCCATCGGGCATGCTCCAGGCCGTGTTGGCGGCCAGAGCGATGTCCTGGATGGTCTTCCCTTCCTCGCGGGAGCCCCTCACCGAGAACACGCCGTCGTGGAATTCAACGTCCTCTTCGGCAGCCTCGAGCAAGTGGGCAGCGATCTTGGTGCCCTTGTCCTTCAGCTGCTCAACCGCGCCCATGATCGCTCCACTCGCCACCGGGGTGGTGCGGCTTCCGTAGCTCCCCCATCCCATCGGCGTGAGCGAAGTGTCGCTGTGGACCACGTCGACATCCTCGACGAGCACTCCGAGCTGATCAGCCACAATCTGGGCAAAAGTAGTTTCCTCGCCCTGACCGTGCGGGCTCACGCCCACCATGAGTTGGACCTTGCCCGACGGATGGAAGCGCACGATGGCGCTCTCCCACAGGCCCCCCCCGAACCCGACCGCCCCCGCCACCTCTGAAGGGCCGAGGCCGCAGATCTCTGCATAGGTGGTAACACCGATCCCGACCAACCGGCCTTTGGCCCTCGCCTCAGCTTGCTGTTGTCGAGCCTCTTCATAGCCGAACATCTCCAGGGCCTGGTCGAGGGCCGGCTCGTAGTTGCCCGTGTCGTAGATCAGTCCCGTCGCCACCTCATGACCGTCGGTGAAAGGCTCGATGAGATTCTTCCGCCTGAGGTCAACGGGATCCATCGACAGCTCGCGAGCCAATAGCTCCACCATGCGCTCGACCATGAAGGTGGCCTCGGGCCTACCTGCCCCCCGGTAGGCGGAGACGGGCGTGGTGTTGGTGAACACTCCGTACACGTCCTCGTGAATGGCCGGGATGTTGTAGGCGCCGGACAACATGAGGCCATGCAGGATGGTTGGTACCCCGGTCGAAGCCGTCGACAGATATGCCCCGAGGTTCGCCCACGTCTGAGACCTCAACCCGAGGATCGTTCCGTCACTCTTGGCCGCAATCTCCACGTCGGCGATATGGTCGCGTCCATGGATGGTCCCGAGATAATTCTCCGACCGGGTCTCGGTCCACTTCACGGGTCTCCCCAGCTGCCGGGCGACAAACACCGACATGTTCTCTTCCGGATAGTGAGCCAGCTTCGATCCGAACCCACCCCCGACGTCGGGAGCGATGACGCGGATCTTGTGCTCGGGGACCGGGGTCGTGAGCGACAGAAGAAAGCGGGTGATGTGGGGTATCTGACTCGTGGTCCACAGCGTGACCTCGCCCATCGCCGAATCCCATCGCGCCAACACCGCGCGGGGTTCCATCGCGTTAGGGATCAACCTCTGGTTGATGATGGTCTCCCCAACCACCACATCGGCCTGCTCAAAAGCCGCCTCGACCTCTCCGCCGCTGACGGTCCAGTGGAAGCACAGATTGTTCGGCACATCGTCGTGCACAAGCGGGGCGCCCTCCCCGGTGGCTTCCCGGGCATTCACGACCACACCCAATGTTTCATAGGTCACGTCAACGGCATAGGCGGCATCGCGGGCCTGCGCCTCGGTTTCGGCGATGACCATCGCGACCGCGTCTCCCACAAACCGGACCTGGTCAATGGCGACCGGCGGGTAAGCGGGGGTCTTGGTATCCGAATCTGGCACCACCCAGGCACACGGCATTGCGCCGAAGCCGGCATCGGCCATTTCCCGGCCGCTGTAGACGCCAACGACGCCGGGCATCTCGAGCGCTCCGCTCGCGTCGATGCCGACGATATTGGCGTGGGCATATGGAGAGCGCACCACAACCATATGAGCCATTCCCGGTTGACTCAGATTATCCGTAAACCGACCCTGCCCGCTGATAAACCGAGGATCTTCCAGCCTCTGGACAGCCTTGCCGAAGGCTCGTTCTGTGGTCGTCATGTCCGGCTCCTCTCCCGGGCCCGGCGTTCGGCTTCACGAAGCGTGATCTTGTGCTCGGCCGGCTCGGTTTCCCACGGGCTGTGTGGATCGAATTGACGTGACCCCTCCGCCACCGCTCGCACGATGTTCTCGTAGCCGGTGCAGCGGCACAGATTCCCCTCCAGCCCGTGGCGGATGTCGTCTTCCTCGATGTCCGGATGGGACTCCACCAGCTTGACCGCCGCCATGATCATCCCTGGAGTGCAGAAACCACATTGCAGGCCGTGCTTCTCCGTGAAGGCTTGCTGCATAGCGTGCAGCTCACCATTGGTGGCCAGGCCTTCGATGGTCGTAATCGAGGCGCCGTCGGCCTGGACCGCCAGCACCGTGCACGATTTGGCGGCCGACCCGTTCATGTGGACGGTGCAAGAGCCACACTGACTGGTGTCACAACCGACGTTGGTCCCGGTGAGACCGGCATCCTCCCGTATGAAGTCGACCAGAAGCGTGCGCGGCTCGACGTCCCCCTCATAGCTCTTGCCGTTGATCTTGATTGATATCTCCACTGCTCTCCTTCCTAGCGACGGGCGTGCGGTCGGGCCGGGTCAGGGCGGAGAGCGGGGTGGGGTGAGGGCGAACACGTTCGCAGACGCTGCTTCGGGTACTGCCATCCTCACCTCCCGGAGTATGAGTCGACACTAGGCAAACAATTCGGGCCGTGCAGGAGGTCTACCGTGGTATTCACAAGAGGAGGTTTCTGATGCCCGGTGTGCTGGTTTTCGATGTCAACGAGACCCTGCTCGACCTACGGGCTCTCGATCAGCATTTCGAGAGGATCTTCGGCGACCAGGCGGTGCGCAATCAGTGGTTCGGGTTGGTGCTGCGCAACGCCCTCAGCCTGACAATCATCGGCGACTACCAGGATTTCGTGGCGGTGGGCAGGGCCTCGCTGCACATGGTGGCCGATCAGCATCGAGTGTCCCTGAGCGACGACGACCGGACTGCGGTCTCGACGGCAATGACCAGCATGCCTGCCCACGACGACGTCGCCCCCAACCTGGAACGGCTGGATGAGGCCGGCTTTCGGATTGCCGCCCTCACCAACTCGCCGCAGGACGCCGCCGAGAGCCAGTTGGCCGCGGCCGGGATCGACGGTTACTTCGAGCGCATCATGTCGGTGGCTCCGACCGGGAGGTTCAAGCCGGCGCCTGAGGTCTATCAGATGGCTGCCGCGTCCCTCGGGGTCGACCCGACCGCGATGACGATGGTGGCCGCCCATGACTGGGACGTGGCCGGTGCCATGAGTGTCGGGTGCCTCGGTGCCTACATCGTGCGACCCGGGATGGCCCTCAACCCCCTGTTCCCGGCACCCACTATCAGTGGCCCCGACCTCAATCAGGTCACCGATCTCTTGATCGCGGCCGCTTGAGCGGCCGGCAGAACGCGAAAACTCAGGTACCCCGAGCCAAGACCCGGGGCGCTCATCGCGAGTAGGGTCGGATATAGCCAAGGGCCATTGGAGACGCATGTTGAGGGAGCAGCATCGGAGCGGTCTCTCGTCGCGTCTTCCGTCGATTTCTCCCCAGGAGGTCTGATGTATCCACCCGCGTTCGACTACACGGCAGCAACCTCAGTCGAGGAGGTTCTCGCCACCCTCGCCGAGGAGGGGGACGGAGCCCGGGTCCTGGCCGGCGGCCAGAGCCTCATACCGATGATGAAGCTCCGCCTGGCCTCCCCTGCCCACCTGGTGGACATCAACAACGTGCCCGGCCTCGACTACATCGAGGCCGCCAACGGTCACATCGCCATCGGTGCCCTCGTACGCCACAACGACATCGTCAACTCGGAGCTGGTGGGAGCCACCAATCACGCCATGGCCTCGGCGGCCCCGTGGGTTGCCGACCCGCTGGTGCGGAACCGGGGAACCCTGTGCGGTTCTGTGGCCCATTGCGATCCTGAGGGCGACTGGAACTCTGTGATGCTGGCGGCCCGGGCGGAAGTGGTGGCCCAGTCCGCCTCCGGTGAGCGGGTAATCCCAATCGACGACTTCGTGGTCGACTTCTTCACCAACTCACTGGCTCCGGGCGAGATCGTCAAGGAGGTACGGGTTCCCAAGTATTTGGGCAAGGGCGGCGGCGCCTATCTGAAGCTGGAACGCAAGATCGGGGACTACGCCACGGTGGCGGTTGCCAGCCAGATCGAGTTGGGTGACGACGGCAAGATCGCCAAGGCCGGCATCGCCTTGACGGCAGTCAACAATAAGAACACCAGGGCCGAGGCAGCCGAGGCTGCGTTGGTGGGAGAGACGCCTTCTGACGAGTTGTTCCGGGAGGCCGCCGAACTGGCTGCGCAGGCCTCCAACCCCGAAACCAACGTGAGGGGAACGGCCGACTGGAAGCGAGAGGTGGTCCGTGTCTACACACGGAGAGGCCTCGAGACGGCGCTGACGCAGGCCCAGGCTTAAGGAGTATCGATGCAGATCAACGTCACCATCAACGGCACCGAGCACACCGACGACGTCGAGCCTCGCCGGTTACTCGTCGACTACATCCGGGGCACCGGCAATACCGGCACCCACATCGGATGCGACACAACAAGTTGCGGGGCCTGCACCGTCCTGGTGGACGGCACTCCCATGAAGACATGCACCATGTTCGCCGTCCAGGCCAACGGGGCCTCCCTGACCACGGTCGAGGGCTTGAAGCAGAACGGCCAACTGGATCCGATCCAGGCCGCCTTCAAGGAGAAACACGGCCTGCAATGCGGCTTCTGCACCCCGGGAATGATGCTCACCGGCAAGGCCCTGCTGGAGGAGAATCCGGACCCAACCGAGGACGAAGTCAGGTGGGCAATCAGCGGCAACATCTGCCGCTGCACCGGGTACGTGAACATCGTCAAAGCCGTGCAGCACGCCGGCGAACTGATGCGCGAGAACTGAGGAGAGCACGATGACAACAACCGCAGATCAGAGCGCCCATCCCAAGACACCGCCTGAGATTGGCGGTATCGGTCACAGCGTCCGCCGTCACGAAGACGCCCGCTTCCTGCAAGGGGCAGGCAACTACCTGGACGACGTGGTCCTCCCCGGCATGCTGCACATGGCGATCCTCCGCAGCCCGGTGGCGCACGCCAAGATCCTCTCAATCGATACCTCCGAGGCGGCTGCTCTGGACGGGGTGGTGGCGGTGGTCACTGGCGAGTTGATGGCCGAGCACAATCTGGCCTGGATGCCAACACTGTCCGGCGATACCCAGGCAGTGCTGGCCACCGATAAGGTTCGATTTCAAGGCCAGGAAGTGGCCGCTGTCATCGCCACCGACCCCTATGTGGCCCGCGACGCACTCGGCTTGATCTTCGTCGATTACGAGGAGCTGCCCGCCATCACCAGCCCGCAGCAGTCGATGGCCGAAGGGGCCGTCCTCATCCGAGACGACAAGGAGGATCAAACCGACAACCTGGCCTACGAATGGGAGGCCGGCGACAAGGACCTGACCGACCGGGCGTTTGCCGAAGCCGACAGGGTGGTCTCACTTGAGACTCACTACCCGCGGTCGCACCCCTCACCTCTGGAAACGTGTGGGGCGGTGGCGGACGTGAACCCGGCCACCGGCGAAGTAACCATCTACCTGACCTCTCAGGCCCCGCATGCTCATCGCACCGTGTTTGCACTGGTGGCGGGCCTGCCCGAGCAGAACATCCGGATCATCTCTCCAGACATCGGTGGCGGGTTCGGCAACAAAGTTCCGGTTTACCCGGGATACGTGGTGGCGACCGCCGCCTCGTTGCTGATCGGAAAGCCAGTCAAGTGGGTGGAGTCGAGAACGGAGAACCTGATCTCGACCGGATTCGCCCGCGACTATCACATGAAGGGCGAGCTGGCCCTGAACAACGAGGGGCGGATACTCGGACTGCGAACCGAGATCTGGTCGGATCAGGGGGCGTTTTTTGCCGACGCCCAGCCCACCAAGTTCCGGGCCGGGCTGTTCCATATCGTCACCGGTTCCTATGACTACCCGGCTGCCCACGTGCTGGCCCGCGGCGCCTACACCAACAAGGCACCGGGCGGGGTCGCCTACCGGTGTTCGTTCCGGGTGACCGAGGCCTCCTACATGATCGAACGGCTGGTCCAGAACGCCGCCTACGAGATCGGGATGGACCCGGCCGAGTTCAGGTCGCTCAACTTCATCCAGGCCGACCAGTTCCCCTATCACTCCCCCACCGGGTTCGTCTACGATTCCGGCGATTACGAGGGAGCGCTCCGCAAGGCACTCGGGATTGCGGGTTATGAGGGCCTGCGGGAGGAGCAGGCGACGGCCCGGGCCGAAGGCAGGCTGATCGGGATCGGCATGGCCAGCTTCACCGAAGTGGTCGGGGCCGGCAACTCCGAGGAGTACGACATCCTGGGACTGAAGATGTTCGACTCCGCCGAGCTACGGGTGCACCCGACCGGCAAGGCGATTCTCAAGCTCGGAGTCAAGAGCCAAGGCCAGGGGCACGAGACGACCTTTGCGCAGATCGTGGCTGAAGAGTTGGGCATACCCGCCGGCGACGTGAAGGTGGTCGAGGGCGACACCGACAACACGCCCTACGGCCTGGGCACCTACGCCAGCCGGAGCACGCCGGTGGCTGGGGCGGCGACGGCGGTTATCTCACGCAAGCTGCGGGAGAAGGCGCGCAGGATCGCCGCTCATCTGCTGGAGGCCTCGGCCGAGGACCTGGACTGGGAGCCGGGCAAGTTCTTCGTGAAGGGCTCGCCGGACCAATCGGTGACTATCCAGGACGTGGCGTTCGCCGCCTACACCAACCTGGCCGCTGATGAGGAGCCGGGCTTGGAGGGTGTCCATTACTACGACCCACCCAACATGACCTATCCGTTCGGTACATACGTGGTGGTTGTCGAAGTCGATGCTGAGACCGGTGAATGGAACGTCGATCGCATGATTGCGGTCGACGACTGCGGTGTTCGAATCAACCCGATGATCGTGGAAGGCCAGATCATGGGAGGCCTGACCGAGGGCTTCGCGGCTGCCACCAACCAGTTCATCACCTTCGACGACGACGGCAACTGCATCGGGTCGAGCTTCATGGACTACCTGGTCCCGACGGCGTGGGAGACGCCCCGATTTGAGATGGGCGAGACGGTTACGCCGTCGCCCCATCATCCGATCGGAGCGAAAGGTGTTGGCGAGTCGGCGACAGTCGGATCGCCTGCCGCTTACGTGAATGCCGTGATCGACGCAGTCGCCCACCTGGGCGTGCGCAACATCGATATGCCGCTGTTGCCCGATCGCGTGTGGGCCGCCATCCAGGGCTCCCAGAGCGAGTAGGGATGGGCGACACGCTCCGACTCGTCGCCGATCTGGCGGCAGAGCGGACGCCGTTCGTCCTGGCGACGGTGGTGTGGCGGCGCGGCCCCTCGTCGGGGCGGGAAGGCGCCAAGGCGGTGGTGCTGGCCGATGGCTCTTTGCACGGCTGGCTGGGCGGTGCTTGCGCCGAGCCGACTGTGATCAAAGAGGCGTTGCGGGCTCTGCTAGATGGCCGTCCTCGCCTGCTGCAATTGGGGGCTCCGCAGGAGTTCGGTAACCGGCAGGGCGAAAGTGTCGTGTCGGTTCCGATGGCATGTGAAAGTGAGGGAGCAATGGAGGTCTACCTGGAACCCGAGCTGCCGTCACCTCAATTGGTCGTGATTGGGCGATCGCCGGCGGCAACCACTCTGGTGAAGATGGGGGAAGCGCTGGGATGGCGATCCACCCTGGTCGACGACGGCGCCAAGGACCACGACCATGGAGACCTCGAGAGTGTAAGACGCATCCTCAACCTCTCAGAACTGGACGTGGGCGAGCGCGATTTCGTTGTTGTCGCCACCCAGGGCCACTACGACGAGAAGAGCCTGGAGGCGGCGCTGGCCACCTCCGCCGGGTATGTCGGGCTCGTGACATCGCGCAAGCGAGCGGCCTCGATAGTCGAGTTCCTGCGCGGCTCCGGTGTCTCAGATGAGGCCCTGGCCCGGGTTCACGCCCCGGCCGGTCTCGACCTGGGCAGCCTCCCCAACCAGCAGATCGCAGTCGCCGTCCTGGCCGAGATGGTGGCTTTGCAGGCAACAGGAGGGCTGACGACCGGAGTTACGGTCGCCCAACCGGAAGAGGCAATCGATCCGGTGTGCGAGATGGTGGTGAACGTTGAAACGGCTCGCTGGACATTCGACCACGACGGGACGACCTACTACTTCTGTGCCCCGGGGTGCCGGAAGGCATTCGAAAACGACCCGGCGAGCTTCGTCGGCTAGCTAGAGGAGACGACATGAAGATCAGCCACGAGTTCGAAGTCGAGCGACCCCTGACGGCTGTGTGGGCGACCTTCCAGGACGTGCCGGCGGTGGCCCAGTGCCTGCCCGGCGCCGAACTCAGTGAGGACCGCGGCGGCGGGGTGTATGTCGGCGACTTGCAGGTCAAGTTGGGCCCGATGAGCGCCAAGTTCGAAGGTGAAGCCAAGGTTGTCCCGAACCCTGATGCCCACAGCGCTCTGATCGAGGGCAAGGGTGTCGACCGCAGCGGCGGTAGCCGCGGCCAGGTGGATGTGGAATACCGATTAGCCGAGAGCAGCGGACACACGCGGGTCTTCGTGGACGCCGACATCAAGCTCTCGGGGGCCATTGCTCAGTTCGGTCGGGCCGGACTGGTGGAGGAAGTGTCCAAGCGCTTGATCGACGATTTCGTGTATTGCCTGCACGCCAAACTGGATGCCGAAACACCGGAGGAAGCAGCCGAGATTGAAGCCGGCGATGTCAAGGGCCTCTCGCTATTTCTGGGCGGCCTGATGAGCTGGTTCGGCAACTTCTTCAAGCGCCTCTTCAAACGAGGCGAGTAGGCAACTCGCCTCGGCCAGGGCACCGCTCGAAATCGCAGTTGCGAAGCAACTGCCAAGGAACCCACCAGAGGTGAGTTCCCGCGCCCCCGGTAGGATTCGAACCTACATGTGATGAGCCGCAGGCGAAGAGCCAAGAAACAGGTCGGCTCCGGCTCACGCAACCCTCGGAATCGCAGTTGCGAAGCAACTGCCAAGGAACTCCCCAAAGGTGAGTTCCCGCGCCCCCGGTAGGATTCGAACCTACGCACCCGGCTCCGGAGGCCGGTGCTCTATCCCCTGAGCTACGAGGGCTCGATGCGGATTGTAGGCCGTCGTCCATGATCGGAGGCCCGGAGGTCAGCAGACTTGGGAGCGGCCTTTCTCAAGCAGCAGGTCGCTGGACTCGTAGTTGGGTTGCGGGCGAGCATCGGCCAGGCCACCCCCGGCTGGACCTCGCGGGTGGTGGCTACCCTCCACCAGAACAGCGACAAACGAAAGGACGATCGCGTGGGTTTCTTCGACAAGTTCAAGAAGAAGGCGGCCGAGGTAGCAGACGATCACGGCGACAAGATTGAGGCCGGGATCGACAAGGCGGCCGACGTCGCCGACGACAAGACGGACGGCAAGTATTCGGACAAGATCGAGTCAGGAGCGGAAGCGGCCAAAGACTTCGTCGAGAAGCTCGATACCGACGACTAGGGCCCTAGCTCGAACTTTGGTGTGGCCGTCTTGAGTGAGTTTCCGGAGGGCTAGGCCCTTTTCGGTATTGGGGTCTTCGGAAAGTGTCGAGGGCTAGGCCATGACGCTGAGGAGGAGGGGGATAACTCGGCGCGATCTACCCGCACATAGCCGGCATTGTCTGGCTGTGCCACCCCGCTCTGTATGTGTTTCTCCTATGTCAAGCGGCGTCGGCGAGTGCGGGTTGTCGGACATCGTTGAGGAGGGTCCGGTAGGCGACGTTGGCGAGTTTTCGTTTGAGGAGTCGGAGGGCTTCTCGTTTGGTTGATCCGCCCTCGAGGCGGCGGATGATGAAGGCTTGCGCGTCGGGGTGGATGCGTATTTGGGTGATGGCGATGCGGTGGAGTGCTGCGTTGGTCTGTCGGTTGCCTCCCCGAATTCAACCGAAACCGCTGGTTGTTCGCTGACCAGACTGGGATGGGTGCTGTTCCAGCCCACATGGCATAGGCGTCTCAGTTTTTGAACCGGGTGATATCGGCGGCTTCACCGAAGAGTTTGGCTGCTGTTAGCCCACCACAGCCGGGGATCTCAAGGAGTGACCGAACCTGTCGGGTGACACGTTGGCTGATGTCGCGTTCCAGTTGGTTGGCTTCTCAAGTCAACTCTCGGATCCTGGTCACCTCACGTCTCCCCAATTCAGCAACCATCGAGGTGTGAAGCAGCGAGCAACTGGTCGATCTCGTCGAGAGTCTTGTAACGGTTCAACCAACCAGGAGCCGGGTCGTATCCCGGTTCGAGCTCGTGGAGCCGCCACCGCAACCGGTTCTGGGCTGCGGTACGGTCCTTGACCAGGGATTCTCGGTAGTCGACCAACAACCGCAGTTCCCGAGAGGGACCGTCCAATTGGGCAGTAGGAAGATCCGGTTCTCTGAGGGCGGCCCGGGCCACTGCTAACGCATCGATCGGATCCGATTTGCCTCTCGTACGAGCCGAACGACGAACCCCGGCCATCAACTTGGGTGGAACTCGCACCACTTTTTCGCCCACCTTCAACAGGTCAGCTTCAAAACGACGCGACAACACTCAGCAGTCCCCAATAGCCCACCGTCGCTGCGACCAGGCTGCCGCCCACTTCACCAACTTCAAGTACCCCTGTCAGAAGCCGGGATCGCGAGGTGCCCAACGGGGAGAATTCGACTCACCGGGCCGAGACACGCACCTTGACATAAGAGATTCAATATCTAGCTTCGACCGGGCGCTGGCATCAGACCGAGCGCGGGGTGTAGCTTTCAGACGTGCTCGCGAAAGGAGCCTGGCATGGAGGAACATCCGAATGTGGAGCTGTCTCGTCGCGGTTATGCGGCCTTCGGATCGGGGGATATGGAAACGCTGACCGAACTAATCGCCGAGGATGCCGTGTGGCACATTGGCGGCCGGAGTCCGCTCGCCGGCGATTACGAGGGCAGGGAAGCAGTCTTCGGGCTGTTCGGAAGACTGGCGGAGAAGAGTGAGGGGACGCTCAAGCTCGAGGTACATGACATCCTCGCCAACGACGATCATTCTGTGGTACTGACTCGGCTCACAGCTGGCGGGTCGAGTGGTAGGACTGTCTCGATCAGTACGTGCGATACGGCCCATATCCGCGATGGGCAACTTGTTGAGTTCTGGACGTTCGGCAGTGACCAATACGCATGGGACGAGTACTGGTCTTAAGGCCCCAGGCGGTCCTCTGCTCCCAACTCAACGGCTGACCGGCATCCCGGCGCGGTTTCAGGCCGCTCTATATGTGCCTGATTGATACTTAGAGCATGTTGCGGGTGTTCGATATGCGTGGGGGCTGCGGAGTCTCGTTCGAGTCCCAACACTCTCCCCGACCACGCGGCAGGTCTAGGGTTGACCGGCGAGCGCTACGAACAGGTTGCAGGCGTGTGCGGGCTCGACCAACAGAGCGCTTTCCCCACTGAGTCGTGTTCCCCGTCTCGGTGGCGGCACCCCATTCTCAACCATCAATGCCGCAGCCCTGTCCAGGTGCTCGGCGCGGAAGAGAACCTGGAACGGGCCTGGCCCGTTGGTACTCAGCGCGTCCGCAGTCGGACCGGGACCCCTGGGCTCCGCCACGGCTATGCCGACATCACCGACGTAGAACACGCTCATTATTGACATGATGACAGTGCCCATCTCCGGCTCAGGGCCGGGCACGCCCAGCAGTTGTTCGAACATTTCCAACTCTCGGCCAATCGACTCCACAGCAAGGTAGGTTCGCTCAAGGACTGTGGCGGTATTGGGATGGGCGATGGCGCCACCAACGAATGTCGACCGCTCAGCTGTGCGGTTTTGCTCGACAAGACCAAAAGGAATGTATGAGTCCACTGCAGCTGTACGCCTAGGCAGCGAGCCTCCGCGCCTAGCGGTGGGATCGTCGACGGGATTCGATACGTGGAAGCCATTTGATTTCAGCCGGGCTACCTCAGCGTCGAGATTGTCACTCCTCAAAACGACTTCGTGGATTCGTTCGGCTTCACCGAATTCACGCACTGACGTAGCCCCCTTAAGCACCCTCGGAGAATCCTCTGTTGCCCGGAACTCGATATAGAAGTCGCCAAACACCACGTACGCGGCCTGATGGCCCGCATCCTCAGCGTCCTCGCCATGTGTAACTGTGAAGCCAAGATTCCGATAGGTCTCGACGGCCTGAGCTACATCCGCAACGCCAATGACGAGGTGGTCAACAGCCGTCAACACGTGACAATGCAGAAGCGGATTCGAGCCGGCGCTGAGCGTTGTTGGCGGCCCGGTCGCCCGCAGTTCGGTTTAGCTCGCGAAGCTGCTCTACCGTCGCAATGGTTGATTGGAAATTCCATCCCGCGATTGTTGCAGCTCACTTGCCTTGGGCGTGGAAGCCCGTTTATCCCAAGGAGATCCGCACATAACCGGTCTTCTCGAGCGGTAATCAAGCCGCTCGACATGTGCCGCTATGTGCGGCCGGAGCTTCCTGAAGGAATGCAAGAACCGCCAACTCCGTTCGCTGGCGACTCACTTAACCAATCACCAGTCGCCATTTGCGGCCGTGACACCTCTCGCTCAGCCGGCGGCTAGGTCGCGTCTCTGAAATGACACGGCCGACACGGTGGCTATGGCCGCGCCGTAGATGAGCAACACTGCGAGTGCCGCGAGCGGCCCTCGGGTGAAATCCGAGTCAGGGATCTGTCCCCAGCTGATAACGGTCCCAACGTTCTCGGCCCACAGCCACCGTCCGAGCGAAGGCTTCAGTGCACGGATCATGGGCTCGATGACCGCCATCCAAGCAAATGCACTAATCACGGCGAATGCCGTATTGCGGGCTGCCGTCGCGACGGCTACCGCAATCACCGCTGCCGCCGCCGCCAGGGCTGAGAAGCGCATCATCGCAACGACGAGGTCGACCCAGAACGCAGCGTCGGCGCCTGCCGTGGTGCCGTGGGCCCACACAGAAGGAAGGAAGGAGGCCAGAAATACCACTTGGAGCCCTAACGAGATCGTGAAGCCCAGGATCGCGGCGCTGGCGGTGCGGGCGCTGTGGAGACGTAGTCGTCGCGGCTCCCATGTCAGTTGCGTCGTGACTGTTCCTGCTCGCCATTCGCCACCCGCGTAGGTCGATCCCGCGAAGAAGGCCCCGAGGAGAAGGAAGAACACCGCAACCACCAGGAAGCCCTCGTTGCCATCGGTCATCCACCAGTCGGTAATAATCGCCGGGCTGCCTTCTTGATCGGCCCGGAGTTGGAGGAGAGTCTTTCCCGACGATCCGAACCACGTCACCACGCCTGCAATCATGCATCCCATCAGGCCAACGCCAATAAGTACCCTGATCGCCCGCCGCCTTAGCGCCCGCCGCATCTCAACGAGGAGCAAGTTCATGGCGCCACCTCCGCAGGGTTGGTGAGCTCGAGGAAGATGTCCTCAAGGCTGGATCGGTCGGGCCGCAGTTCGGTCGCCCACAGGCCGGCTGCGACGAGTGTGCGGTTGATGTCTACGGAGCGGGTCGGGTCAACGTTCACCCGCAGGTAGCCGTCGACCCTCTCCACGGCAGGGAAAGTGCGACGCAACGCGTCGACTCCGGCAGCCATGTCGTCGAGCCTCACCAGCACCGACGCCTGATGTCCCCCTTTGGCCATGACCTCATCAACGGTGCCTTGGGCGATACAGCGACCGTTTGCGAGTATTGCCACCCTGTCACAAGTCTGCTCGATCTCAGCCAGGATATGGCTCGAGACGAACACCGTGCGCCCCTGTGAAGCAAGGCCCCGCAGCAGGCCGCGCACTTCGCGCATCCCGGCGGGATCGAGGCCGTTGCCCGGCTCATCGAGGATGAGGATGTCCGGCTCCTTGAGCATCGCTGCCGCCAGAGCCAACCGCTGGCGCATGCCGAGGGAGTACTTCTTTACCAAATCGTCTCCCCGGTCTCCAAGGCCGACCATCCCTAGCACCTTGCCGACCCGGCGCGGGCCGATCCGGTCGATAGCGCCGAGAAGGGCCAGATTCTCGCGGCCCGTCATGGTCGGAAACAGGGCCGGGGTCTCCACGATGGCGCCTGTCCGGCGCATGACCTCACCCAGCCCCTCGGGTACGGGCCGGCCCAGCAGGCGCAGCGCGCCTCTAGTGGGTCGAGCCAGCCCGACCAGGCAGCGGATAGTGGTGGTCTTGCCCGACCCATTCGGGCCGAGGAAGCCGAACACGCCCCCCTCGGGCACGGCCAGGTCGAGCCCCTCGACCGCAACCGTGGTCCCCCGTCGCCGCCGATAGGTCTTGCCCAGCCCCTCGATCTCGATCACATTGGTCACCGGTGCCTCCCTATCTCACCCCTACAGACGGATGAGGATGGCCCGCGGGTGACAACGGCCTCGGAGTCTTGCTTCTGTTCCTGCGAATCTCGGACGTACTGGCTATCCGCACATATCTAGCCCCTTGCCGGCATCGATCCGATTGCCCACCTAACCCTCCGCGGGTGCGGGTGGGGTACGGGTCGATGGCGCTTGGGGGGCTGTGTCATACTTCCGGTGGGGCCACTATTTGGGAGGGGACATGAATGTCACGGTCGGTACTTTCAACCTGAACAACCTGTTTTCACGGTGGAACTTCACCGGAGCCATCGCAGCGATAGATAAGGGCGGGCAAGACGGGTCCGTAGTTGTTCGCTACACCTTCGATGATCCAAGCACTTTTCGTATCCGTACTCAGAAGGGTGGTCTTCTCAGGGCCAAAGATGAGGTCGGTACCCAGCGAATCGCCGAGCGCGTCCTTGCGATGGACGTGGACGTATTGGCGGTTCAGGAGGTGGAGAGCCTCGGCATTCTCCGCCAGTTCAACACTGACTATCTCAACGGCATGTACTCCTATCAGGCACTCATCGAAGGTAACGACCCTCGTTTTATCAACGTGGGGGTCCTCTCCAAACTCCCCATCGGTGCGGCCACAACGCATCAGACCGCCGTGCACCCAGACGACCCAGGACAGCGAGTGTTCGGTCGTGACCTCCAAGAAGTTGAGATCTGGAGTAGCGGGGGGACCATCCGGTTGTTCACACTGTTCAACACTCACCTCAAATCCCACTTCGTCCCCCGTGATCAGGACCAGGAGGCCGGAACCACCAGTGCGAATGCTCGGCGTAAACGACAGGCCGAGACCATTGCCCGGATCGTCGAGGCCCGCACCCGACCTGGCACGCGGTTCATCGTGCTCGGTTCCATGAACGACCTCCCTGATTCAGCGGCACTGGCTCCCATGACCACGACACCCGCGTTGGAATTGGTCGATGCGCTCACCGCTCCAGTGGAGGACGAGCCAGCCAAGGACGAGAAGCCGGGTGAGGCCCCGTTGTCGACGGCGTGGAGCTACCGGCACAAGGCAACGGGTCAACCACCCGAGCATTTGTTGTACGACCATATTTGGTTGAGTCCGAGCCTGGCCGGGAAGCAGACTGGGGCGTTCGTTGATCGGCGACAACGCCACGGTGGCGACGGCAGTGACCACGATCCCGTCTGGATTGAACTGAACCTCTAGCCCGGCAGATATCTTGGGCGAAGCCGCACGGGACCCGCTCTATCTGTGCTGATATATGCGGGCGTGTTAGGAATTGGAATGATCAGGGGCAATCGAATCGCCGATGGATGAATCAGGTAGGTCCATGGCGATCGCGGCAAGAATAGCTCTACTCATGATCGTCGACGACTGATCGACCGGGTCGCCGCGTGAATCGAGAAGGGGTGCGCCGGCTCGTTTGGTGGGACTGTTCCGCCATCGTGTATCTGGCGCGTTCCCAGGGACCTCCGACCCTGGGAGACATTCCCCCGTTGCGCCAAGATGATCGATAGGGCATCGAGGAGGAGAACATGGCGGCCGGAGGGGACTCGGATATCAGACGGCTTGGACATCGGACAGCTCGCTCCCCCGGTGTCGGTGTTCTGGCTGCGCTTGAGGGCGCCGCCCTGATTGTGTGGAACCTGGTCGCCACCCCATTTATTGGGCGGAGGCGACTGCGGTGGGGCACGGTGGGAACAGAGGCAACTGATTCGCTGCCGGGCGATGAGTTCGTGCCCGAACCCAAGTGGTCGTACACCCTGGGAATCGCCGTCGATGCATCGCCGGAGGCTGTATGGCCCTGGATCGCCCAAATCGGACAGGGCCGCGGTGGTTTCTACACCCATCAGACGCTTGAGAACATTGCCGGTTGCAAGATCACCAACACAACGAAGATCCTCCCCGACCACCAACATCCGGCGGTTGGCGCAGACATCTACCTGCATCCGACCGCACCGCCGATGCGAATAGCGATTGTGGATCCTCCGAACGCCCTGGTGCTTTTCGGGTCACCCACCGATATCGGTGCCGAGGAGAGCTGGGGAATGTCAACCTGGCAGTTCGCCGTCAACCCCCGCCCCGATGGCAGCAGCCGGCTATTGACCAGGGGCCGCTTTGACTACACCCCGGATTGGAAGAGCCGCCTCGCGTTTGGACGCTTCCCCATCGAAGTGATCACTTTCGTGATGAGCCGCAAGATGATGCTCGAGATCAAGGGGCTGGCAGAGCACGACGCTTAACCAGAGCCCCGAAGCACCCCCTGCTGTACAGCACCCAAACAAGAAGAAGTCAACCGCACAAAACCGGCATTCTTTGGCGGGTTGAGGCCGCCCCATTTGTGCCGTTATTTGCGGGGGAGGGCTGAGCGGCGGACTGCCCATCACTAGCAGCGCGCGTCGGGGGCCTCAATTCTGTGCACGGCCGATGATTGATTCTCCGATCAGTTGAATGTCTGTTGTGGTCCAGAGAGAATCGTCGGTTGTCGGGCCGACGCTGACGGTCAGAACCCAGTTCCTCTGACGCAGAACAGTGATTCGTCCGATGCCGTCACCGTCAATGAGCGCTGAGACGCCAACCACCAGACCTTCATCTGCGCTGTCGACTTCGGATACCGCGACGCCCTGGGTGACGAACACTCCTTTGAGCAAGTCGTAATGAGCTTCGGCCGCGTCATCAGCGTTGAATCTGATCAATGCAATAGTAAGGAAAGCATCACCGGGATTTGATGTCTCATACACCGCGGCGCACATCGAATCGATGTCCTCACTGCCGGCCTGGCCGCTGTCGGTGAGCGACTGCAGTTCCAATGTATGAGTGCCCGGCGGACTCCCCAGGACTCCTTCGCACGTGGCGGGGTTGATCGACTCGGTCGATAGTGCTGAGAGACCTGCCGCGCTAGCAGATCCCTGGCTAGACACATCAGGCTCTCGCGCCTCCCCGGATTCGCTCGTGGCGCAAGCTGAGATCACGAGCGCCAAAAGCAGCACTAGAAACAAAGGGCGAGACTTCATGGTCCTCCACGTTCGGTTGATCGGTGCGACTGACTCTGACAGAAAGCCTCGGAGCCGCTGACCACACTCGGACGTTTCGCTGCCATTGAAAGGTTCCAAGTGCCTTGGTCCCGGACCAGTCATGTGGTCGGAAGCCTGCTCGCCTTCCCATCTATCGTCCAGAGGTGATCGACCCCTGCTACTCCGCTCAATATGTGCCGCTATGTGCGGGTGGAATTGAACACCATTTCAGCTACCCGGTAGGTTGAGGAACTCCCGTGAGCTGCGTCCTCTCATCAGTCGCACTGCCCCCTTAGCCTCTATTCGGGCGAACTGCCTGATGCGAGCCGACCAGGTCGCCTCTGGCAACGGACGATTGCTGGGGTGTGGGTAGAACACGACAACGTCGACGGGGCCGAGGTCGGTCTCCTCTTGTCCATGATGCGGAGGCATCCCCTCCATGTCGCCTGCCCTGTCGTGGAAGGCCTTGGTCATCAAGATGTACTCATCGCCCTCGACACGGTTCTTCAGCAATCGGTGAGCCAGGATGATGTCGGGGCCGGCCAACTCAGTGCCGCCGCCCATCTGCTTAGCGATCAACTCGCCATGGTGCAAGATCGCCTTCAGCTCGAGCTGGTCCATCTGGGTGCAAGCATCGCAGACACAAACGTTGCAGCTGACCAGCACGGCTTCAAGAGTGTTGAATGCATCGAAGAAACGCAGAACCTGTGCCGCGATCGCCGTGGCGGTGCCCTCTCCGCCGTCGGTCCCGTAGAAGACCGCCGCGTCTCCCATCAACTTGTCGAGCACCAGCGGCGGGCCCTGAACGTCCAGGACGCTCTCCATCAGATCGGTGATTATCTGCTCCGCATGGACCACGGCGGTGCGGTGCATTTTCACGAACTCCGTGTAGCCGCTGATGTCGACGATCACTATGTAGCCGGGGAACTGGTCCACAACGCCAAGACTAGGCGACGGCCCGTAGGTGGGTCCGACGCCGAACTTCGTCGACCGAGCGAGCTCGCCCGTCGATCTGGTTCAGCGGCCTTCTGGGCATGCTCGATAGGTCGCCAACCCCGATCGGCCCACCTGGTCGGTCGGTTCTATCAGACGGTTCGTCGGCTGCCGGCAGAGTTACCCATACCGCCCATAGCCTGCAATATCTAGCGCCCAAACGGGCCGAACGCGATTCTGCTGCCCCGCTCTTTATGTGTTTCTCCTATGTCAAGCGGCGTCGGCGAGTGCGCGGAACCGCTTGAGCACCCAGCAACGATCAGCCCGAATGCAAGAGCGGTGGCCAGAAGGACGCGCCGCGTCATCTCTCCCTCTGTGTTGGGTAAGCCAACCTAGACGCAGCCCCCAACGGGAACAACCGACCCAACCGCACATAACCGGCTGGGAGGGATGATGTGGTTGTTGGTGGCACGCACCGGTCGGGCGGTGTGACATCGGTTGAGTTGGGATAACAACTCGGTTGAGTGCACGTCCGCCGTCCCGGTGGTGCCTGCC
>Ga0255047_10000223_pt1 | contig 43538 bp, 47 predicted proteins | sample JV7_2_1_MG_FD_183640 | JGI IMG/M metagenome (GOLD analysis project Ga0255047, IMG submission 183640) | Seawater microbial communities from Jervis Inlet, British Columbia, Canada - JV7_2_1 | ecosystem: Environmental > Aquatic > Marine > Inlet | place: Canada: British Columbia | collected 2016-10-06
ACACACTGGAGGCGTTCATCCTTGAAGGCCCGGAGCGCGAGGTCGATGCGTGGTGGGCTGAGAAGGGCATGGGGATTCGGACGTGCCTACTTGAAGAGGGGCCTCCGGGTGAGTGCCGCCTTGAGCCATACGACGTGACAGATTTCAACGACGTTGGCTATCCCATCCCCCACTACACCACCGACCGCGCCCTGTCGCACGTTATCGAGGATCGGCTGGCGTCCGACGAGATCAATAAACCTTGGTACTACGCGCATGAGCTATTGCAGATTGTAACTGGGGGGCCTACCTTACAACCAAACGAGATTCCGGCCTTGTGGAAGGTTCTGGCAGCCACCAACCGCCAGCGCATACTCGCAGCGGCTAGGGCGATGGGGTTGGAGCGGTGAGGCCCCAATGTCGAAGGTGCAAATGGTGGGCACCGGGTATGGAGTCTGAGCGCCTGCCATATGAGGAAGTTGGCTGCAACGTGGCCCAGTGCAAGCGCCATGCTCCAGTCATGAATGAAGGGCTTCACCGCTGGCCGCTGGTAGAGAATTTTGACGGCTGTGGCGATTTCGAGAAACACGTTGACCCAGAACCTTCCGGCGGTTAGGTTTCCATTACAGCGATTTCGGAAAATCCGAAGTTTTTCAAAACGGGGTTTTACATGGCGAGTACAGCGACATTTGTTTATCAGGACACCGGCCAGGAGTGGGACGTTACGGTCAAGGTTGAGATCGACGACGACGGACTGGTCGAAATCAAAACGATTGAAACCCACGGATACACCGAAGATATGGGGCCGGCGCCTACTCAGGATGACCTGTCGGTACTGTGTGATGGCTTTGAATTTGACGATGGCTTTTGCGGATGGGCATACCACCATGCCGCTGAACAATCACAACCGGATCCTGACTGATGAAAAAATTCTGGTTCTGGCTCACGACAAACAAGTCATGCCCGTGGTGTGGTCTGGTAATGCGTTCGCGCATCTGGGCCAGACGCACAACCAGCGCAGCATGCCCTGACTGTTACCGGATGACCCTGCATGATCTGGCCTCGCGCGAGTCCAAAAAGAACAAAGATGAAAGCGAAACCATATATGATCCGCGCCCGACCATTGCGAACCTGAAACCCGGTGGACGTGGTCACTTGCGTAATCAGAAATGCATTTGCCAGTCGGGTAAAAAATTCAAACACTGTTGCGGCAAGGGTGGAAGATGATGCAAGCGGAGATTGACCGTGGACGATAAGCTGCTGCATGGGCTGGACGACATAACAAAGCCTGAGGTTGAGTCGATCCCGATGACCGCTGATCGCTTTTATAAGGACACCCCCAAGGGGCGCCTGCGTACCGCTGTATGCCGGGAGTGCAATCGTAACGTGATCTATCGCGAGACGGCGATGGCTTATCTTATTGAGGTGCAGTGTGCCTGTGGAAATACGTTAACTGTCAGCAAAGGTCTTGAGCATAAGGCCGATGGCACGGTACGCAGTGTGCGTGGATTTCGTGTGCTGCCCGAAACAAGATTCAAACCTTAAAGCTCATGAAGGGAGCAAATAAATGGGGATGAAAATTACGGAAGCTTTGGCAGAGGTTAAAACTCTGAACAAGCGGATCTCGAAAAAGCGAGAGAACATTTGTAAGTACCTGGTGCGTTTCGACTCGGTCAAAGATCCGCTTGGTGATGGCGGCTCGGAGAAATTTGTTGTTGAGCAGAAGCAGGCTCACGACGACCTGGTCGGTCGGATTGTGCAGATTCGCACGGCAATCCAGATCACCAACAACCGGACCAGCCTGACGGTTTGCGGCCAGACCCGCACGATCGCGGAGTGGTTGACATGGCGCAAGGAATGCGCTGGGCTGGACCGTGGCCTGATCGACAAGATGCTTTCGAGCATCCGCAATGCCCGTGACCAGTCGGAGAAGTTCAAGCGGGAGACTGAGGCCGATGGTGACAAGTCTCAGTATGATTTGTTTGTCGGGTACGACGAAGGCACCTTGGTGAAAGCCGAAGAGGCTTTTGAGAAGATTGTCTCTGACCTTGATGGTAAGCTATCGCTGATCAATGCGACGACCGACATCTCGGACAAGGACTTCAATACGATCGACTCGTTGCCTGACTGATCATGTTTTTGTTTTGTTTAGCGAAGAGGGTTAAGTAAGTGGAGCAAGCTGTCAGCTTAACATTTCAGCAACATGTTTCCCTAGCTCAGTTGGAAGAGCATTTGCCTACGGAGCAAAATGCGATGGTTCGAGTCCATCGGGAGATGTCAGCGATTGCAAATCGCTCAATTTCAAAGCTGAAAATTAAGAAGATCATTACGCTGAAAGCTTGTTTACATAAAAGTGAAAAGGGAAAAGCGAAAAGCTATTTACAAATCCCATTTTCACCAGATCGGTGTGGAGACATACCGGACGCATTTTCACTTCGTGTGCGCCCCTGGTTTGGGCTGCTACTCAAGACACTTTTTTTCACCCCACAAGGCATAGGAGAAATGTATGCCGAACTACAGTAAAGTGATTCAGATTGGTCACCTCGCCAGGGACCCTGAGTTACACAAATTTGATGACGGCAATCAGGTAGCTGGTTGCGCGATGGCGGTTAACAACCCGTTTGCCAAAGACGACGAGAACGGTAAAAAGCCTGTGTGCTTTACCGACATCAAAATCTGGGGCAAGCAGGCAGGTACGTTCTGTGATTATCTCAAGAAGGGCGATGCCGTCATGGTTGAGGGTCGTCTGGATTCGGAAAAGTGGCAGGATAAAGACACTGGCGCCAACCGGTCGAAGCATATCATTGTTGTCGATCGGTTTGTGTTCTTGCCGAAGGGCGAGGGGCAGGCGGCAGCGGGTGGTGCTGTACCGCCATCAGCGCCGAGCACACCGCCGACAGGTGGTCAGGGTGGCGGTGGTGAGGATGACGCTATTCCTTTTTGATTTGTCCGTGGTCGCCATGCCACGTTCATCCCTGGGTCATCAAGCTCTATAGCTTGGTGGCCCTTTTTATTTGGGAGTCCAGGTTCTCGCTGACTTGCGACCGTCCACAGATTTAGACACCTTATTCTCGTAGCCCATCATCCGCATGATGGCACACGCCCGGTTGGACGACCGGCGGTCCTGCTTATCCACGTCCAGACCGACAGCATCGAGCAGGATCTGCTTGGTGGTGATTTCACCGGTTGAAGCATAGAGCCAATTCTTGATCGCCTCTTCCCATGTGTCCTCTTCCCTGCGGGCTTCTTGCTCTTCAGCAGCATCACCCACAGGCATGTCCCACCATGACGCACCACTGTTGATGCGTTGGCAAGCTTCAGCAAAATATTGATCCCGGTTTTCCTTGAGCAGATCCAGATTGATTCGCCCACAGGAGATCGGCCAGAACCTACGGCCACCGGAAGAGTCTTTGAGGTAATGCGTTTCGTTGGTCGTACCGACAAAGATGCAGCGCCGGGGGTGGTCTTGTGTCTCCCGGTCGAAGGGCTTGCGGTATCGATCGCATGCGTTACTGATTGTCTGTTTGATTCGGGTGGTTTCACCCTTGTTGAATGCGTCCAGCTCGGCGATCTCTACGATTAACTTGCCGTGCAATGCCAAGAAGAAATCTTTTGTATTAATGCTTTCGATCATCTCTGTATACCAGTCACCACCAATGATCGACATCGCTGTGGACTTGAAGGTGCCTTGGGCGCCCTCGAACACGACCATGCTATCGACCTTGCAGCCCGGCTTTGATATACGAGCGGCAAGCGACAGCATGAAATTCTTACTGACTGCCATCGAGTATATGGTGGGGTCAACCCCGAAGGCATCCGCCATCATCATATCGATACGGTTGATGCCATCCCACTTCAGACCCTGGAGCCATTCGTTGGGCTCGTTGCGGCGGTTGCGGCTGGCGTGTAGGTGGACAGCCTTGCGCACGTTGTCGTCACGCACGTCAATCTGTAGGTGCCCCTGAAAGTATTCGGTCACGGCAAAGGTGTCGGCATCACACCACTCACGCTGTTTGCCGCGCCATGTCGTGAAGATCTTTGAGTGGAAATCGTCGTACCATATAGAGTCGCGCAGTTCGGGCACGGTACGCATCACATTGCCGATGCAATGCAGGTTCTTCATAGGCTTGTATGTCTGTGGGTCGATGATCACGCCGGCGGCTGCACGGACATCATCCGAGCTACGGATGTCACCGTCCACGTCCACATCGCGTGACTCGTCAACCAGGGTGATGGCATCATCGAGGGTGGCATCTGCTGCGTCCCACCCCTTGGGTTTGCCTGCTGGTAGGATGCGCCTGAGCGAGGACACCGCTACGGCCCTGAGTTTAGCTGTCACCTGATCCATTGCATCGATACCGGGTTGGTCTGCGTCCGGCCAGAGGATAACGTCACGGCCCTCGAGGGGGCTCCAGTCGGTCTTGCCGACAGCCTTTGACCCACCGGTCCAGCACATGCATACAAGGTGGGGGAATAACTCAGCCGCTGCAAGGGTAGCCTTCTCGCCTTCGCACACCATGACGACCCCACGATCCTTCCGATGGAGTTCGTTCAGGCCGAAGAGCGGTCGCTTGTTGGGCCAGGCTTTCTTCGTCCATTCACGATCGTCGGCTGACCAGGAGTAGGTGACAAAGATCTTCTCATCTTTAATGATGTACTTGACAACGTACATGATGGGGGTGCCGCGCCGGTCACAGTATGGGTAGATATTACTTGGGTTGCCGGGGGGAGCTGGCGGTTCAGTCCCTTGCGGGGCGGCAATCAGCTTAGGAACCTTTTTTAATGGCCCTTCGTTCACGACGGTGGAAGCTGCAATGTATCCCGCTGCGCCAGCCAGCTTGTCGTAGGCATCTGAATTTTTACAACCATTAATTTTTGCATAGAGGCTGATGAGATCGCCGCCTCTATCTTCGGTGGCAAAGTCCTGCCACATCCCGGTGTCCAGATTGACCCGGCATGATCCGCCGTTTGTTTTGGTGTCACCTTTGAGGTTTCCACAGATCCACTCCCGCCCTTTTCTTTCCCCACCTGGTAGCCATTCCGATACAAGTTCTTGCGACTGCGAAAGCAACACGCCTGCCAGTGTTGCGAAATCCCTCGTTGTTGCGGTTGCCATGTGATGTGTTCACCCCTCGTTTATAAGTGCGACACCGTCTTCGGGTGAGCGCACGATGCCTGCGATGCCACCGTTGTTATTGACGGCATCAATGAATTTCAATTGCGCTTGTGAAGCGCGTCCTCGTTCCGTTTTTACTTCCATCGCGACGAACACGGCAATCGTTTGCCCAACCATCCCAGGCGTGATGGTCACTGGTGTCCAACCGATCAGGTCAGAGCCGCCAGGGTTGGCGACACCGTATTTAATATGCGACCCATCAGCCATTAAAGCAAGGCCACAATTATTTCTGAACACCCGAGCACCAGCCTTGCTAACCTCGAGCATTATTTCTCGCTGCAAAACCGCTTCCGGTTTTCTTTCGGTTTCTCCAGACATTACGAGCCCACCCTTCAGCGTGAGGGTAACCGCGCGACCGCCCCAATGCGATCAAATCGTCAAGGGATTCACAGTTCGCCTGCTCCATAATCCTTTGACGGCGTAATTTCTTTTTGTCAACTTCCGCCAGCTTGCCCTTTTTGATTTCGACTTCTCGAGCGGTGATCGGTATCTCAGTGTCGCACAATGGGCACACCCTGGTACCGGCGGGTACTGCTCCAAAGCATTCAGGACATATGCGAACGGGCACATCGGTGTTGGCCTTTGTCTTCTTTGGCCGACCTTTAAGCGTCCACTCTCGGTCATCGTCAGGCAGTCCATGACGGGTGCAGTTACCAGCGTGGTCAAGGATTGTGGAGATCGTCCCATCTCGTTGTGGGCGCAACCCCCTACCCCACCCTTGCAGCACACGGGTCAGGGACCGGGACGGGCACACGTCGATCACGGTCTGGATGGGTCGGGACTGGCCGGCGGGTATATCAAACCCCTCGCCGAACAGCCCAACGTTTACCAGCCCCAGTAGGTGACCGGCCTTGAGATCTTCGATCGCGCCGTTGCGCTCATCGCGCTTGGTTTCCCCGTCAACGTGGACGCATGGGATCCCAGCAGCCCTGAAAGCCCTGACCATATTGATGGAGTGTTCGACCGACACCCCGAACGCCAGAAATTTAGTGCCCATCGCGAGATCTTTGTAATGTCGGACAACGTCACCTGTGATCGAGGGCCGGTCAACCACCGCGCGCCGTTGCTTTTTGTTGTAATCGCCAGCTACCATGCCCACCCCTGACATATCGATGCCACCGCCGGGCGCGAACAGCCGGTAGTCGTTGAGGTGCCCGTCAGCGATAAGCTCGGCAACGGTTGGACCGGTGATCAGGAAGTCGAAATGCTCATCAAGCCCCTTGCCATCCAATCGTTGGGGCGTGGCCGACAGGCCAATGTGGATCACATCCGGGTAGGCTTGCATGATCTTCGACCAGGACGCAGCGGTGCAGTGGTGTGCCTCATCCCACCACATGACATCTGGCTTGCGTAGACGGCGGTGCTTGTCCTTCGATGCCAGACTCGGTATGGAGTTCACCTGAAGGTGTCTTAATGGCAGGAAGGGGTAATCTGGGGCCACGTAGCCGTGTGGGATGGAGAAGTCACTGAAGGTTCGGGATGCCTGATCGATCAATTCCCGGCGATGGACGTTAAACCATGTGCGCAAGCCCCGGTTGCATGACACTGATATGAGCCGTGCTGCGAGGACTGTTTTGCCTGCGCCAGTGGGGAGCTGCACCATAATGCGGCGGTAACCGGCGGCAATAGCCGCACGAATCTCAACCTCTATGCGGGTTTGATACCCACGATCCTGGTAGATAACCATATGTATAGGATACCTTGACAGAGGTTTCCGTCAATGTAGCAATTTTTTCAGCGGGGGGGATTGTCTTCTATTTCGCGACCATCAACCAGGTCTTGGTATGTAATGTCACGTTCTTCTGCGACAGCGATGTCCATGATCTTCCCCTGCATTCTATTGGGGATCAACCCACCGGACCCGCCCTTCTCGCGCGGCTGGATCCAGAGCCACACAGCGGTGTGGGAGAGGTTCAGCTTCCGAGCGGTGCGGCGGATGCCACGGAACTGGTTTACTACATGTTGTGCCGGGCTGACTTTCATATCGCACATATTGTAGCGTAAGTTATCCATGACATGGAATCACGATTCCGCTAAATTTGTCATTTGACATAGGGGCTGGTTAGATTATCTTTACAGCAACGAAAGGAGGTGAGTATGCCAACAGCTACCACCATGAAACGAGAACGGATCACCCACAAGTCAAAAGACGAGTGGCTTGCTGCACGGACACAGGACATCACAAGCACGGAGATCTCCTGCCTGTTTGATGGCAACCCGTACAAAACCAGATTTGAATTGTGGCACCAGAAGAAACTGGGCGATGTTGTCTCTATCCCAGACACCGACCGCATGAAATGGGGTCGCCGACTGGAAGATGCCATTGCCCGTGGCATTGCTGAAGATGAAGGGTGGGATGTTCGCGCTTGGAATACATACGAGCGCATCCCCGAGCTACGACTGGGTTCGTCGTTTGACTTCAGGATCCTCAACAACCCCAAGGCAGTGCTGGAAATCAAATGCATTGACGGGTGGGTCTATAAACTCGCATGGCTGGATGACGGTGGTGAGCTTGAAGCTCCACCCCATATGGAATTCCAGCTTCAGCACGAAATGCTGGTGTCCGGCTATGACCGGGCTTTCCTGTATGCCCTGGTTGGCGGCAACGAGATCATCAAGATCGAACGTGAGGCCAACCCCGTCATGCAGGAGCGCATCATTGAAGAGGCTCAACGCTTCTGGGATTCGATTGCTGCCGGTGAAGAGCCCACCCCGGACTACACCCGTGACGGTGGTAACATCCGTCGTAAGTACAGCACCACCAACCCTGACACCACCCTCAACGCAGCGGGTGACGATCGGTTTGCACAACTATGTCGGGCTGATATTGAAATGTCAGCGACAGCCAAAGCAGCAAAGGATACGCGCGATGCCTGCCGCGCAGAAATTCTGGATATCATCGGCCACAACGAATACGCCGTAACGGACGGGTATCGGGTGTCGGCCAAACTCACCAAAGCAGGGCGCAGATCCCTGCTCATCAAGGAGAACTAGGCATGACTTCGGAACAGCTTGATGCGTTGCTGGAATATATCGATGCCAGAATCGTTGAGCTATGCGGCGCCCAATTGGGGCGGGACAACCTGTCGGAAACAGTTCGTGCCAGTGATCTCAGAAACGAGATGCTGGAACATTTTAAAGAGGAGAATTGAGCATGTCTCAGTTCGTATTTGAAGACGCCACCCTGGAAAGCGCGAAGCTCCGGTTGGCAATGTTCGGCCCATCAGGGTCTGGAAAAACGTACACTGCCCTGCGCATTGCGACAGGTATTGTCCAGCACTCAGGCGGGTTCATCGCGTTCATCGACACCGAACGCAGGACCGCCCGCAAGTATGCGAAGAAGTTTAAATTCAAGGTGCTGGAATTGGATGACACCAGCATTGATGGATACGTTGGTGCGATCGGTGCAGCCGCTGCCGCTGGTGCCTCATGCGTGGTCATTGATTCAATGTCACACGGTTGGCGCAAGCTGATCGAAAAGGTTGAAGCAATCGCCAAAGCGAAGTACCGCGGCAACACGTTCACGGCATGGTCAGAAGGCAACCCGTTGCAGAATAAATTCATTGATGCAATCCTGGACTGCCCTTCCCACATCATCGCCACCATGCGCAGCAACACTGCCTATGAACTGGAAAAGGACGATCGCACTGGCAAGACAAGACCTGTGCGCTTGGGCCTGAAACCTGATCAAGGCAAGATGATTGAGTATGAATTTGACATGCTCATGGAGCTTGACATGGATCACGTTGGGCGTGTGCTCAAAGACCGTTCGGGTGAATTTCAGGATCAAGCCATCGACAAGCCCGATGAAAACTTCGGATCCAAGCTGTCGGAATGGTTGTCCGAAGGTGAGGCACCCACCAAGCGGGAGAAGAAAGCCACCGTCGAATCGACCCGTGAGCTGCGCGACCTGAAGGCTGCTGCCATTGCTGCTGATGCGCCGCCCGAAGGTATCGATGTGGCTCTGGCGAACATCAAGGGCATTGACCCGGTTGATCTGACTCAGGCCCAGGTGGATGAAGCGATCGACCTGATGAAGACTCTTGTCCCGAAGAAATCTCGGGCCGAAGAGATGGCGACCCGTGGAACCTGAGTTCCTGACCGACTCGGAACTTGCCACTCGTCTGAAGGTTGAAACTGGAACCCTGCGCAATTGGAGATGGTTGCGCAGGGGTCCTACCTTCCACCGATTCGAGGGTACTATCCGATATCTGGTCACCGATGTAGTAGAATATGAGAAGGCCAGTCGTCAGACCGGTGAGGTTGTGACCGATGAAAAACGGTGAGAGACTATCGCGCATCTTTTTTGTAGGGGCAGTCATGCTGTCCATTACATGGGCGCTTGTCTTTAGTAATGATAATATGCAGAAGTTTGACCGTGGGGTGGGGGCAGAGACGGTTAGCCCTCTGGTTCTGGTGCAGCCTAGTCTCGTCGAAGCTGCACCGGTTGAGGCGCCTGAGCCCCCTGCCCTGGTCTTTACCAAAAAGGTGTTACGACCCTTCTACCTGAAGACCATCTATGTTGATGTGTCCACGTACACCCCTGATTCTGACTCTGGAAAACCCGACCGCCCTACATCTGGGCGCACCCTTCGCGAGACATCGCGCACGTACCCAAGGCAATACACCACGCTCAAGTACATCATCGAGCACCGCAAGCCGATCATCGCTGTGCCGTGGCGCGACAAGTACCTTCACACCGACCTGATCGATCACGGCAATGGGGTGATGTTCCACCAGTACCGTCTTCGGTCACCGTGGTACGATGCGCCCGGAGTTTACCGTGTGCCCTGCGATCGCGTTCCGTACCGCGACGGGGCTGGCAACCTGCTTAAACAGCGCGACAGGTTTGACCTGTTCATGCATATGCCTGCGAAGCAAGCTGTCCGGCACGGCGTACCGTTTATGCCATTGGAGATTTTTGAGATGAGGTGGACAAGTGAATAAACCCTTTAAGGGCACGTACACCTGTGCCAAATGCAACAGTACGCTGACTGTGACACATGACAGATACACGCGGGTTCTCTCTTGGGAATGTCCATGTGGAAACAAGTGCCATATATCAATCACTCCCCCTGAAGAGCCAACCTGCCACCACCCCGATACCCCGCAATGGATGTGTGGGATCTGTGGTGACCCTGATGCAATGGAAGATGACCGATGAACGACCCTGTCGATCACCCGCCACACTACACTGCACACCCGTCAGGGATTGAATGCATCGAGGTCACCCGGCACATGGGGTTCAATCTGGGCAACGCCATCAAGTATGTCTGGCGCGCAGACGAGAAGGACAATGACATTCAGGATTTGATGAAGGCGAGCTGGTACATACAGGACGAGATCGAGAAGCGGCAGGCTGCTGCTAAGGAGACGGCCAAAACGACTTGACGATCGCGATCAAGGCGAATACCAGCGCACCCCAGACCAGCTTCATCTTTTCCCTGAGCCGATCGACCATCAAGACCAACCCCTTTGATGGATCACCGTTGCCGGTCAGTAGCTCAAGGCATAGATCAACCTTGCCCTCGATGCGACCGAGTTGTTCGCGGTCCTGCACTCGACGCTCGATTTGCTCAGGCATCGGGGTTCTCTTCTTCTTTTCGTCGTCCACTCTGCACTGCAGTAGCAATGCCAGATATGATTGCGCCACCTGGTCCACCCACGATATGTCCAATATATCTCAAGATCAAAAGTCCTAGCCCTGCGCCGCCAATCTTAACGCCAGCCTCGACGTTCTCGATTGTTTCGTTCATTGTCGCCGCGGTGCTGTCTGCCTTTTTGACCGCAGCATTTGAAACTGACAATGCGTCGGCAAGCGCATCCTTGTGGTCAGCAGTCATGCCTTCTAAAACGTGCTGTGATCCTGCTACCTGGTTGATGACTTCATTGTTTGCGGCAACGGATTCGCTAAGAACCGTGACGGATTCAAGAAGCATATTCACCTTAGCATTTACAACCTTGGTCTGTTCGAGCATTGGTAGCCCGGAGCAGCCGGTCAGTATAAATGGTAGCAGGATCGCAGCATACTTCATTACTCGGCGCCAGCGTCCTTCGACGTGACGTTACTGTCGCGACTGAACCAGCCAATACCAATGGCGCCCAGGCCCGCAAGCAACAGCTTGAGGTCGAACACCGTGGCAACATCGCCGTCAATCAGGGCCAGTATCTGTTGCGCAATTGCAACACCACCAGCAAGAAAACCAGCAGCCGTGGTCTTCCAACTTTTGATTCCACTTTTTACTACACTCATGCTTCTCTCCTATGGGGCGACATATGGCCCGACAAAAAGCTCTAATAAATTTTGCAGCGCATCATCGCGCTCGCCTGCTGTGATTGTATCAGCGCCCAGCTTGTCGCGCAGCGATTCCATGCTGGCCTTGTTTGCGTAGTCCGTTTCGGCAGGCAGGATCGTTGGTATCCGCTTCATCAGATGCGCGGTGAATAATGCATGCTCTGTCGGTGTCGGTATCTCACCGGCAATTATTTTGTTATAAGTTGCGCGAAGCCCGTGTGTATCAACCGGGTCACCAGCCGCCGGGGGAGCCACGTCAATGACTTCCATCTGGCCGGCGTTATCTTGAACACCAAGCCGGTGGTCTTCAACCGTGTCATCATACACCACCCTGGTGCTGTCAAGTCCGGTTTGGGCTTCGACAACCACCTGTCCAGCGGCAGAGTCTTCTGCTCGAACCCTCGAAACAAGATCAATAGAGTCTCGGGTTGCATTGCCAACAATGTATCTAAATAAGCCGCTCACAGGTAATACCTCCGGGGTTCATCTGTTATAGTATTGGCGCTACCAGCCCCGCCTGGGGTGCCGCCTGTTGAGGCGCCAGCAATAGCAGAAGTTGTCACGCCAGAAAATCCCAACCTTGAGATAAGCCTGATCTCACCACCACCACCGCCGCCGCCGTTACCATACCCTGTCCCGGACAAAGCGCCTATCCCGCCGTCAGCTTCAGCCGCTATGTCGCTGATGTCTTCTTCGCAGACGATGAACAAAAAGCCTGCACCACCACCGCCACCGCCACCGTTACCGCCACCGCCATAGGTTCCATCACCACCAGAAACCTTGATGGTGCCAGCGCCAAAGACTTTGCCGCCAACGAATATAAGAAGGTTTCCACCGGCATCTCCACCCGGCTCAAGGTTGACATCGCCTGACGCTCCAGCGCCACCGCCAGAGGGTCGGTTGTGGTATACGGCGTCAAGCCCAGACACTACAAGATCAGCGGGGGATGGGTAGAACGAGTTATTGTCCTTCATGTAGGACACTCCTCCAACACCACCGGCACCAGCCGAAGCCGTAACGCCCGCACCGCCGTCAGTTTCGTATCCTGCACCACCACCGCCACCGCCACCGCCGCCGGCGCTCTTGACCCCACCACCACCACCAGTGTTCCACGGGTAAACATCAGAATAGGCCACTTCACCCGGATTGCCAGTTGCGAATGCAGAGCCAGAACCTTGCCCGCCGGATAGTGCGCGATTGCATTCGATTACCGCCCCGGCCTCAAGCTCGAGGTTACCTTGAATCCGCAAGTCCTGAACGCCAGAGTCGAAGGTCAGAGTGATTCCAGCCCTGACTATAACATTTGTGTATTGGCGAAGGTTGCCGTTGGACAGTGTGGTGTTTACAACAACGTCAAGAGTACCCTGATTGCCGTCACCATACTTGTGCATGTTGCGGCTTGCCTGACGCCATTGGAGATTATGGTAGTGGTATGTCTCACCGTTTTCAGTGACGCTTACAACCATGCCATCGGCAGGCGTGATGTAATCCCATGCGGCAGGACCGGCATCAGGATCCCACCATGCGAAGCTTCCACCCTGCCCGACCCATGCGCCGGTTGGTGCTGGCCCGACAATGTAACCGTCATGTGCCGACGGGCTACCAGGGGGAGTGTTGAGTTCAAATTCAAGAGCGATCCAGCCTTGACTGTTGGGTTTGACTGCGCGGTCACCGAAGTGTGCCGACCGGACGATCGCATCATTGAGGTGCTCGGTGTCAATCGAACCGTCAACATACTCGTCACTGTCGATCGAGTTGTCCTGCATGTGCTCGTTGCCGATCGAGTTGTCGGCGATCTTTGTGTCGTCAACAGCGTCAGCGGCAATCTTAATGCTGGTCACCGTACCGTCAGACGGGGTGCCAATATCTACCGAGCCGTTGTACACGACCTCAAGCAACGTGCCTGTGGGTGCAACAGCAAACGTGAGCGCCGCGCCAGCTTGTGAATACAAAGTCTTTTCCTGATACACACCATCAATAAATATCTGCGTGTTGTTCTCGCTGCCGGGGTCAGCCGACAACGTGAACAGGGTTGTGACGCCAGTCGCCCAGTCCACCGTATCGACAAACTGCTGGACCGAAACGTTGCCCGACACAGCGGCGGCTGCAAAGTCACCAGCAGTGAACCACTTCCAACCATCCTTTGCCGGATTAAGCCCGGGGATACCAGACGCAACAGCCACCGGCAGCACCGGGTCGATGCCACCATCCGAATCAGTTTCCTGCAACTGGGCCGAACGCCGGATTAAATCAACCAGACTCTGGTCGATCATGCGCGACTTGTCGTAGGTGTCTTCATGGTTCTCAGCGAAGAACTCACCCTGGTTGCGGAAGTCATCGCTTTGCAGGATGGCGATGTCGCGCCGGATGGTTAATTTATAATCCGTGGTTAGGTTGCCAGCGACAAGGGTGATCGAGCCGCCAATTGAAGGGGGGGTTGCAACCGCCACGGTGTAATTCGTTGTTATCACTTGAACAGTTTCAGCTCCAGTCAAGTCGGCAATAGTGACCAGTAGGTCATCAGCCTCAAAGATCTTGAACGGAAAGCTGTAAGTCGCCACGGCACCTGTGCCGGTGTAATCAATGCGATCCACTATGCTGCTGATTGTCATTTCATTCCCTCAACTCAGGATTAGGAAAGAGAAGGTTCGTCACCTTACCGCGGCGCTCGTCCGTCATCTGCCTGTATCCTTCTATTAGTTTACGATAAAATTGTGGCAACGGAACCCCACTTAAAAAACCTAATAGGTCACTCCACATGCGCATATGCGCATCGGTTATCTCACCTTTACGGGCACTCTTGATTGTTGCTTTGGTTGCGCTTGTCAGGATATCGAAACCACGAAACGCTGGAGTGTCCGAAACCGTTGACGGATAACCTTCGTCAGACATCCAGTAAACAGCGCCTGTCATGAACTCACGCAAGAACGGAACACCTATGAACTGGTAAGCTGCTAATGCCGACCCGTACTTGATCCAGTCGTCCTCATCTTCAAATGGAACGTCACCGCGCATCATGTCGATAAACATCATCATCGCCAGGGGCGCACCGATACGGTCGATAATAAACTGGCGCAGGAACTTGCGAAAACCCTTCGTGCCCTCTGGCCCTTTGAGTGCCGCCAACCTGTACAGTTTGTTTCCGTTGCCGTATTTCATAGTGAAACCGGTGAACATATTGAACAGGGCATTGATTCCTTTACGGTCACGCTGGAACGTTGAGAAGTCAAACGGTGCCCGGCCTGAAGGCTGTGTAAATGCGATCAGCTTGTCAGCCTCGAGCACCAATTCCTCTTCGGTTATCAGGCGGTCTTCCTTTGTAGCCCTCTTCAGCGCATGATGGTACGCACCCCACCACGCAGGGGTGACAGCAATTGAGTCAAACAGGCTGATAAACATCCACACGAAATGCTCGAGGATCCGACGACTCGGCCTGACCAGGGCAGGGATCTTGCGCGACAACGCATTGACCATCCGGTCAAAATCATTGGTTGCAAAATATTCCTTCGCTCTGATCTGGGTGTCGATGTCAACCTTGTCACCGCGCCGGCGCATGTTGATCGACTTCTCGCGCATCTTCGTCCAAGCACCCCACGGGTTGCGGGCGTACTTAAACACGCCATGTGCCGTAGAGGCCCAGCTAAGTTCCCTGAATGCTGCTGAGAACGAGAACGGCTGTTTGACACCAACCTCAAAGTTGAGCCCCAGTGTGAACTTGCTCGACATCGACCGGCCAGTATTAATGATCCGCTCGATCTTGTCCCAATGCAGACGCTTCGGGTTTGCAGTCTCCTGAACCGACAGCAATATCTGGTCGTAGAATTCCTTGCCAAACTTGCGCTTGATCATGGTGCCGACAGTCTCTTTGGTTTCCTCGTTCAGCTTGCCCGTCTCGTCGGTCTGGAGTGGTGACACCTCGCCGAGCACAGACTGAAAATCCTGAAGGACTTCGGTATACGCGATGTACCTGATCACGGTAGAGATGTGTTCAGCGATGACACCCACGTCCAAACGGATAGGCCGACCACCGCTGCCCTTGCGATCTTTGAACATCCCGTCATACGTTTTGACGTTCGGGTTGGCAACAAACTGGCGCTCATGGACAGTGTCCATAGCCTCCTGTGCCTCGCGATTTTTGTCCGTCATTGCCGATCGATCCATGTAGATAGGGGCATACCCACCACGCACAGTGATCGACTTGCCTTCGGTGTCTGAAGGCGTGACGTTAAACGGGACAGCCTCAACCTTCGTGGATGTCTGCCCGTTCACGCGCTTGTATGTTGAGCTGGCCTGAGGCCACAGCGAGTCAAGCCCGATCCAAACACCCTCGATCGCGCGCCAATCCTTTGTCGTTAATACAGATGTGATCTTGCTGAAGATCCGAGTGTTCACTTCAAAGTAATCAATCGTCTTGCCCGGGCGCCCAGGGTCAGGCTTTGTCTTCCACTTGCCCCAACCGTAACCACGCGCCAATGCATCAAGCTGGTAAGGGTTACCCATGTTCAATGCGACCATAATGATCTGGTCGAACGTCCAGCCCTTAACCTTCTTACCTGCCTTGTTGTCGATGTAGTCAACGCCCACGTCGATCCGCACCGGGTGTTTCCTGGACGAGTCGTCCAGTTGCTGCCAGTGTGGTGTCATGCGATGGGTGATATCCGCCAACAGGGTTTCATGTAGGAGCAGAGACAACTCAAGCTGGTCATATAGGAACGTCTCGGCAGGACCCTTCACGCCCTCAGGCCCAAGGTTGGTAAACCCATCGATCATCCTTATTCCGTGAAACAGGATCTGCTGGGTCGCCTCAAATTCTCGGTATGCCTGAAACATCGCAGCGTTGGCCTTTACCAGTTTTGATGTCCCTGGGTCGTCAGCGTCCAAGCCGATCAAATCCTTTACTGGGCGGATGGCATTCAGAATCAATTTCTTCAATGCTGTGCGGCGTATGGCGCCCTGCGCTACCTGATCCTTAAAAGCTTTCTTGCCGATCAACGACAGGAACTGAACCATGTTGGCAAGCTCACGAAATTCCTCGAGCGTCATTTCGCCGTAAGGCTTCTCGAAATTATCGTCAACCAGCTCAGGGCTGAACATCGACCCGCCCTGGCGCGTGGGATCAGTGACGCCGGCAAGGGTGGCAATAGGTGGGCGACCACTGTCTGGGTTGTCCTTGTATTTCTTTTTAGGGCCAAAGATAGAGAACCGATCGAGCACCTTCATCAGGTTGAGCAGGTATCCCTCTTGCAGCCGACTCTTCTTGTTGGCCCTTGAATTCTTTATGTCACGGGTGGAATCCCGACGCATGCGCTCCAGCTTTTTCTTCTGTTCGCGTGATGCCTTGATCTTCTGCCGTGCGATCATCGCCTTCCGGTGCGCTTGCAAAGCCTTGGACAATATTTTAGCGCGCTCCTCGAGCGAACGCTCTTTGCCCTTGAGCCCCTTTGACAGCAGCTTCCTGAACACCGTCATGTTTCGCTTGAACTCGTTGATGAAAGTCCGGGTATTCATGACGCCACCAACGAGGGTTCCCTTTTCGTTGCGGATCTCCATCGGCATGTTCTGCATCTGCTTGTCGGCAAGGAACCGGTAATTGGCCTCAGTCTCATTCATGACCGAGTCGGTACGACGACGAACGAAATCAGCCAACCTGTCCATCGCGCGCTGGAACCCCACGGTGTCAATGATCACCTCGTCAGCGGGGATGCTCTTCATGAACTCGGTGGTGCGTTGCTCAAGGATAGCCTTGATGAAATCTTTGCGGGTAGGTGCGTCAGATATGTTCAGCATCATGTCGTGCCCGTCATTGAAACCAAACGACAAGGCCACCTGGTTAATGTCCTGTCCGGGGATGCTGACGCCAGGCTCAATCTTACTCGCAACAATGTCCTTGCCGTGGCGGCGCATCTCGGTGACCAGCTCACTGTCGGTTGACCGGTCAGTCTTTACCCGAGCCAGACGCGAATTGACGATCTCGTCGATCCGGGCCTTGCGGTTGGTCTTGATCTTCAGGCGCTTTGCCTTCTCTCTACTGACGCCCATCTCAACGAATTTTTTAACGTCGGTAACCTGTGCCGAATACATACTCTTTTCGTGGCGGATGCGAGACTCAGCTTCAGCCTTCAGTTCTTTCCGCAACTGAGGGATTGGCTTGCTTTCAGCTTTGCCTATCTCACGGTCAGCGACCTTTTCAGCTTCAGCAGTAACCTTCTTGCGCAACTCAGGAATACTGTCACGCTCGGTCACCTTGCCGTACAGCATCCCACCATTCTCAAGCAGGAACTGAATAGCCTGGTAGATGGGGGTGGCACTGGCTTTCGCTTCGGCCTCGATCGTCCACTGTTTGCGAAGCGCAGGCAACTGACCTTCACGCTCCAGCAGCAGGGCGCTCTTGCCCTCACGGATAGCCAGATCGATCAACGCATTGATCTCGTCCAGCTCCTGCTGCGTCATGTCCAGCAACTGAGCTTCAGCCTCCGAGATGAAGTACTGTTTGTTTTCCATTACAGCCTGAGCCACCTCTTCACGCGAGGCCAACATGCGATCGAAAACACCACGCACTTCGTCGTTCAGGTTGATGTCGAATCCAGCCGATCGCTCCAGACCAGCAAGACCATCCGTGTACACCGCCAGTAGCCATTCACTCAGGCGCTGAAAGGCACCCGACAACTGGATGCTGGGCGCCTTGCCCTCAAGTATGTAAGCTTCCCAGCTACGGGCAAAAAGCTCATGCTCTGCCTTGGTGATCGTGTTGCCATCGTGCTGGTCTTCACGACCCAGAAATTTCCTGATGACATTCCAGTCCTTTCGGAACTGCTCAGACGACTTGCCGGAATCCACCAGCATCCGCATTTCTTCCAAGAACACATGTGCCGCCTCATGCGACAACGTGGTCAGGTTGGCGTTCTCAAACATCTTGATCAGGTAGCCTTGGGTCACGATCCTGAAGGCACCACGGGGCAAAGCCTCATATGCCGGTGCCCGCTCATCGAATCGTGCCCCTATGGGGCCACCAGGTTTGCCCAGAACGCTCTCGTCCAGATGCTCGGTTTGGAGCAATGTGATGTCCTCGCGCTGCGCCAGGGGCAGCAGGGGGGCGTGTATAGCCTCAACCAGAGAGGCAGGTATGCTGTTGCCCACCATCGTCTGCCCCAAGGTCTGGTCATCAGGCAATATCAGGGTGTCATCAAAGCCCATAAGGCGGGCCAATGCCCGGGGAGTCATGCGCTTTACGCGCCCATCCGGCAGCACCAGACGGTGGACTTGCTTGGGAGAGGCCACCACGGTGGGGGCAGGCTTGCCATTGAATGCCATAGACTTGAACCCGCCCATAGCCAACAGTGGGGTATCTATGTTCGTGGGGTCAATGCCCGACTCGGCCATGTGTTTAAGGTTGGTGCCCGACAGGGCGGTGTCTTCCATTCCCTCGACTAGGTCCTCAATTTCATCAAACCAGTTGACTGTGTCCCGCTTGGTCCCGGTGGGCTTAGGCGGCAACTCACCGAATCGCACCGCGCGAAGGAACCAGCGCCTACGACGGGTGTGACCACCAAAATCTGAGTCCTGATACACACCCTCGTCAAAGGTGTAACCCACCTCGCGCAGCGCATCACGAATGATGTCCACGGCACGGGTGTCCTTGGTCGTGAATTCTTCAACATTTTCGATCACAACCACGGGGGGTCTACGTGCCAGTATGTGGTCGGCAGTCGCTTGGGCAGTAACAAGATCCAACCGGCACAGTCCACCAACCTGATTGGCCCGACTGAAGGACTTGCATACCGGACTTGCGTGAAAGATGTCAGTCGCTTCCAGCTTGTTGTTGTCGATGTCCTGCACTCGGGCATTGATACGGTTCAAGTCACCGGCATCAACGCGCGCCTGATGGATTTTCTCGTTGCTCTCCACCCCGAACACCGACAGGACCCTGTCTCCGAGCACATGCGACAACGCATCCAGCCCTGCGAAGAAGGAACCCAGTGCTGCTGGTTTGGGTGCGTCAGCCTGGAGAAGTATGTTTGGGCTGGCGGGGTCAAAGGTGCCTTTATTGGCAATCGCGGATTTTATTTGGCTGGACTTAAAGGCAACAATCTCTTCTGTGCCACCAAAAGAATCAGAACCGATCACCCCATCAAATCCCGCTGATTCGATAAATTTAACAATGACGCTGTTTTGATACGGAGGGATTCCACTGCTTATATTGTTTGTTTCATTCATATAGTCGGAAATTGCATCAACTGCACTATCAGCACCAACCTCCCTTATGGTTTCGTCTACAGTTTCCTCGCGAAAGTCAACTTCCTCAAGGGCAAGTCGAGCGTCAGACTCCCCCATAAGAAGGACAACGTCTTCAATATCTCCCGGAGCACCAAAGTATGGGTTTTTTATCCTTACAAAGGCGGGGATTGTTCGTCCACCGGCTCCACCAAAATCACCGGTCCTGGGCTTGTTAGAGAAAAAGAAGCCCTCTGGAGATTTCTCGCGAGAAAATTCAGTGAAGCCTTCCCTCGCCACATGAAAAACTAGGCGAGGGTTCCCTTTGGGGTCTGTGATCTTAGACCCCCTAAAAAACTTTTTGAATGCAGGGGTATTGATCTGATCGCTGGCATCGTCAGCTTGCAACTGCGTTTGGGTGGCGCCGGGCACACCCTCGATCTCGTTCTTTTTCAGTTGAAGATCGGCCAGTATACGCCGACCGTTCTCGCGCATCTTTTCCACCCGCGCAATCTCAGCCCGCTGCGTGTCAGCAGCCTCTTTAGTTAGGGACGGTATACGCTCAGGCAGTGGGATAAGGCGCACGGTGCCGTCACCGAACGACTCCACCCCCGACCCCTCAACAGCGATGAAGTCCTGACCTTCAGCCAGCTCGACCTGCTCCAGGTTCTCAACAGCAGTACGTTCGCCACTGGTTGCCGCTTTAAATGCAGCCTCAGATTCAGCCCTGGTGCCGGGCTCAATAAATATGCGCTTCAGGGTTTCATCAAACGATAACCCCTCCACAGCCAGGCGCCGAGCAACTGCATCGATTATCTCAATGTTGGTGTCGGCAAACTCTTCAAACGTCAAGCCCTTGCCCAGTATCTGGCCCGACAGGTTCTTCGACTCTTTAGCGGCAGCGATAAGGTCTTTGCGCAAACGTTGCAACTGAACCTGATATGCATTCTCGTCGCCGACCACTTCCTCAACCACAGCAAGGCGCTCATCAATACCCTCGATCAGGGTTTCTGTGGTGTCGTTGGCGTCGGTAGTCCTTGACCCTGGGGTGCTGTCAGCGTCAATCAGCAGATCAGCCTTCTCCCTATCCATTGCAGCAACGACTTCGGATGCAGACACCGTATGTGAATACCCGTACCGTGCGGCCTCTTTCACCATCTCTCGGTCATATCCGATAGCCTCAAGCGCCTCAGGCATGCCCTCGACCTCTTCAGACAGCACCAACAGGTCGTCACCATGCAGTTGCAGCACCTCGTCCACGCCAACGCTCTGAAGGAAAAACTTAAAGAACGTCGGGCTTTTCTCCTTGGCCCCACTCTTTTCGGCAGCCTCGGTGACCTTCTTCAGCTTGTCGCGCTTGATCTCATTTTTTCTTGCGTCCCTGACCATCAAGGGAACGTTCACGGTTGTTGCCGTGACATGCATCCCCCCAAACCCACTGAGAGTCTTCTGGATTACAGCGAGGGTCCGATCCCCCAGTGGCGTCTTTTCACTGACATCCTCTTCGCCAAATTCAGGGTCAAGGAATTGCAAAAACTCGCTGGCACCTGTCGGGGTCAACTCCTGAGTAACTTCGCCACCAAGCTCAAAGGCTCCACCCTCAAGGGACTCGCGCCCAAACTGCATGAACATGTCGAACAGCTTTTTGTTCTTGGTCATTTCCTTGCGGAGCAATCTTGTGATCTGACGCGAGGTCAACTCTCTCGCGCCTGGAAACATTCTTGCGATGGCGCCCGCGCTCATAGTTTCAAGCCCGGCATTAAGCAAGCCAACTCCATATGAGGCCCAACGCACAGACTGCTCGTCCAGCTTGTTGCCGTCGATGTCTTTAATTTCGCTCAATTCTAGAAACGCATGACCGGCCTCAAGCCAGAACGAAAACCGAGCGAATCCACCGGCAAGGCCAATGCCTGTTCCCGTAAGAGCCCCTGCTGGACCCCCAGTTAGAAACCCTGCTCCAGCGCCAATGCCAATAAATGGTAAGGCTTCTTTGCCACCATAAGCCATCTGCACTGCGAATTCAGTCGTTGACGCGAAGATGAAATCCAGAGGATCGTCAGGCTCCTCGAAATTCTCCCACTTGTCGTTGGCCCATTTGATGTATGCCTTCGCCTCGTCAACCTGCTCACCGTTCAACAATGCAGCGCCGGCATAACCGGTGCCGATCGTCAACTCAAGTGTGCGCTCAAGCGATTCGGAAATGCTGTCAATCACACCCTCGGTCGGATTCTTTAGAGCGTCCGTTCGGCGTTGCTCTGTGGACTCAAGCCCTTCGAGCGCGACATCCTTGGCAATCACCGAATCAGGCGACAATGTCTCCATTTCCGCCAACCGGGCGATGTCCTCAAAAGACTTCAGTGCCGACGCTTCATATTCAGATAGCGCGACTGCATGCCCCGGAGACTGACCAAAGAACTTCGTCAGCATCGGGTGCGTGTCAGCGAACGCGCGCAAATCCTCGAGCGTCTGAGCTTTCTTCGCTTCTTCAGGCAGTGCTCGGGCAACCGAGATCGGCAGTCCTGTGCGCTGTGACAGATTGATCGCGCCCAGGTATGACGACGAAGTCAGCCCCTGCGCGTTCGCGCTGTTGTACTGCGCAGTCAGTGTTTGCGTCGGAGTCGGTGGCTTCTTCTGCCGGGGAGTGGTGGACGGTGTCTGTTCAACACCTGGAACGTCAGCCATTAATTACCTCCTCCCCTTAACAGGCTTGCCGCGCCCATCACCCGGGCGACGTTTTTTCGGCTTGGCAGGCAACTGGTCCGTTGTGGCAGAAATCTCTTCGTTGCTCCAGTCGAAATAAGCCTCAAGCGCCTCAACCCATCGGGGATCCCACTTTGACGCATGGTTGTATCCAGCCCACTCGGATCGCAATTCGCCCTTGGTCTTAAACTCAGCGAACAGGTCAAGCGCCACGTCATCAATAGTGAACACACCTTCGTCAAAGATAATCATCTCTGGCTCGGGCACGTTATTGGTGGAGTACGATTTCTCGCGCGCCTGCAATTCCTCGTTGTCTTCACCCAGGCGACCATGCAGATCAAACATAACCTGACGCATAGGGCCAAGGTTTTCTCTGTCCAGCTCACCGTTCAAAGCCTTCTGCACCTGACCGTCACCCTCGATTGAATGCATCAAAAGCTCTGCCGGTTCGGTTCGCATTTCTGATTTCAGGAACGTCACACCACGGTTGAATTCATTCAACTGCTCCTGTGACCAGCCGTAGGCGTCACGGTTGCTGATGACCGAGTTGGTGTACATGTCCACTATTTCCTCGTCGGTCAGCCCCAACCCTTCAATATCGGATTTGAACTCACCCGGAATATCTTCCAGATCAATATCAAGATCCTGAATCGTTTCGTCGTTAAAGCGCCGCTCAAGGATGCTGTCACTTGCACCACCCAGTCGCATCTCAAACATGATCGTCGCCATCTCGGGCGGTATCAGTGGACGCTGATGAACACCGCGCTCTTCAGCGTGGATGCGTTTGATTAAATCATTTTGCAGTGCAGGGGTCAGGTCATCCCACTCAAAACCGCCATCGCCCATTTGGATGTCAAACTCGGCCTTGATTGTTGAGTTCTTACTGAACATGTCCAACCCGTTCTCGCGCACTTCTTTCGCGTCATTGAGCAGGCTCGTCAACTGAGTGCCATGCAGGTGGCGCCTGTCAGCCAACATCGTGATCTTCGCAATGTCTGAGTTGCCGTCACTATCCGAAACCAAAGGATCCCCGTTAAAGATCAACTCCTGAATTGAAGCAGTCTCAATTCGGCTGGCATTGGTGACTTTCGCCAACCCGAATATCCGCTCATAAGCCCCGACCATTGCCTCGTAGATCTCCTGGTCACCGGCAGTGTTGAATTGATTAATGAACTGACGACCTTCGGTCTGGCCGATAAAAGGGTTCTTCGCCAGCTCTTCAAGCTGTTGCGTAGCCCTGATCGTGTTGCGCTCAATCTCAGCCTTCACTTTGCGGTCGCCGTCTTTGACGATGTCATCCAGCGACTGCTGCAAAGCCTCGCGCAGCGGTCCAGGTTCAGGCGCCAGATCAAGAATTGTCTCTTCACCCAACGACCGAGCACCAGCCACATCCAACGTGGAATCCATAGGCCCAAGCGCAGACGCCAGCTCAGAGGTCAGCGTCACCACCTGAGCATTAAATTTACTGTCCTTGATCCGCTGATCCAGAAGCACCAGCTTGTCTTCCGGCAACAGGTCGCGCATCTCTTCGGTCAGTGTCTGCTCGGCCCAGTCGGTGCGCCCAATTTTAAGCTGGGTGTCCACCGCTGTCAGAATGTCATTCACGCGCGCCTCGTCATACAGCGTGTTCGCAGCTTCGACCGTCATCTCTTTTGCTGTGGCGAACTGAGCCACCCCCCGCACCCGGGCCGACAGGACGCTGTCGAAGGTGGACGGACTGGGGTTCCTGAGCAAGCGGTCGGTCAGGCGCTTCTGTGAAATCTGGAACTGCTGGGTGGTAAACGTCTCATTGCGCTTTTCCGATCGATCCATCACATCGCGATCAACCTCGCGCGTCCGTGGACGCTCAAACCCCTCGGTGAACCCGTCACGCATACGCTCAGGCAACTGATCCCTGATGCGCATCCGCTCAGTTTCAAAATTCTCACGGTGCTCGGCCTCAAGCTCGTTGTAGCGCGCGTTGTCCGTGCCGTCAGGAATGTTGGCGATCTCAGCATTCATGACATCGACAGCATCCTCGTAATCATTTTGCGCTTTCAGGCCAGTGCTGTGGTCGGACTTCGCCTGCTCTTTTGCAGCAATCTTTGCAAAGCCCTCACCCAAGCTGGCGATCTGACGACCGACACCGGCACCCAAGTCATCTGCTGACGGACCACCACGAAGACGGCCGGCGTTTAAAGCGCCAGTCTGAACCTGAGGACGGAAGGTTGGAATTTTTGCCATACTATTTTCCTATGAACACGTTGGCTACCTGGGCGCCTGTGCCCAGTATTGTCCCAGCAAGAGCAGAATTGCGACTGGCCTGAAGCGATTCCTGCTCAAGTTTAAGGCCACTCATTTCTGTTTTGAGGCCAAAAGCCGCCAGCCTGGCATTGTGCCGCAACGTGCGTTCAGCCTCGATACGCGCAACTTTAGCATCAACCTGGAAGTCCTGCACCACCTGAGATGCAACATCCACCCCTTGCCCCGCTGCCGACACCAGTTGCTGACCACGCACCTGTCGCTCGGCCACAACAACCTGCGCAGCATCTTCCTCACCGCGCTGGATCGTGTTCTCAAACTCAAGCCGGTTCAGCTTTTGGTTTTGCTTGTTCTGCTCCTGCGCAATGCGCGAGGCTTGATCCTGGGCGCCAGCTTGAAGCGCACCGCCAGCCAAGGATAATCCGACTGCCGCCGCCTGCCCGCCGGTCAATCCCATGTCACTCTCCCACCAGCCCAGAGGGCACAATCGAAAGTATAGTCATCGGGAGGGGGTCGCTCTGGCGTACAGCCACGCGCTTCTCGTCTCTCCACGTTGCATTTATAAGCACTTCTCCACGACCAGTCTTTTCATCTACCGGGTCGTCATAGTCTTCATTGTCGCGCTGTTTGATCTCATGCATATCAGTAAACGAAGGACCGGCCTCGCCACCGCGCGACTCCTCGAACAGTAGGGTGGCCTTGTTTATCCGGGCCTTTTTGTCCATCAGCGTCTCCCCCTGAATCTGTTCGAGATCCAAAGTGAACATGTCGCTGACATATGGCAGTCCTACATGGATGTGACAGAACGGGTTGTCCAGCGTGATCTGACCGTTGACGACCGTGATAGGGACCTGCACCTGTCCATCAGCCAGGATGCATGCGTCTTCACCCTCAAGGTGATCAAGCCCCTTGACCGACTTGACAGCCAGGCACCACTGCTTGGTGCTCCCCGACTGGTGCGCCGTAGGCACATCCTTATTCGGTTCCACCGTAACCACCGTGTCGCTGGTGAACCCAGTGATGGTCAACACCACCCGGCTATTCCCATTCTCGTCCAAGATGACAGCATTGCCCACGTCCGTGCTTTTGAACGTGGCATCAGATGCCGTAAGCGTCAACGAGGTGGGATGGGTAAACGGTGCCCCGGTCAGAGCCATTGTCGCCGACCCGTCCACGCCGGCCAGCGTCAGACTTGCCCCATCGTAACTCAGGTTGCTGTCACAGAATTTGGCGTCAGTCTTGATATCGAGGACCTGCCTCGAGGTCATGCGCTCAATCAATCTGGCATTCCCGCGGTTGATCAATACATACAGCACATCGTCGTTGCCCTCAGGCACCACAACGAAATCGATCACACGACCGTTTGGCGTGAACAAATGCTGATGCCAACCCCACACCTCATGCTCAGGCACATATGTCAACCCGAGCACCACACCGTTCTGCTGCGCGCACCAGATCACAGAATGTGGGTTTTCCTGATAATCCCACGAATCAACCAGGAACCCCGGCGCCTTAAAGAAGTGCGAAGCAAACAGCGTCAGGTCGCGACCACGGAACTGGCCGGCGTCACCAGTAGACCGAAGGTCACGGACAATCTTATTGCGGGACTGCATGTACACGCCAGTGCCCTGCACCTTTAAAGGCGGCAACTGGTCTGTTGCCCCGGTGCGCTCTTGCAGCCGAGCATTTACTTGCCCGGGCGTAACCGTGCCCGTCTCATTGCCGAACAGAGCCCACACGGATTCCTGGGTAAAAATCAAAGGCCGACCGATCTCAGTGATCCACCGCACCTCGTTAAATTCCTCACTGTTCAAATTGAACTTGAACGAGTCGTCAGACTGACTGGGCGAAAACCGGCTGAAATTCTCAAAGAACCCAGTCCGTGACTTCCAGATCGACTCAGGCTCGTTGACCGTATTCGCAAACCAAAGCGACTGCTGCATCAACCCAACCACCTTGGGAAAGTTGCCGGTGTTCAAAAACGGGTTGGTGCCGAACGGTGGACTGGCCGATATGTCAGGGCTTGCCCCAATGTCATCGAACGTCACGTCAGTGGTGGTTCCAATGAATCCGTAGATTCCACCCTCTTCCTTGTAAATATTGTAGTCCGACGCATTGGCGACTGCTGTCCAGGACACCGTTACCGGGTCGGCCAGTGCGGCCTGGAGGGCCGTAGTCTCCGCGCTCAAGCGGTACACCGTTCCTCCAGCCGAATACGCTGTGTAGCCGGTGGTGTCCTCGTTCTGAAGGTCAAAGTCGCCACCAGAGACATTGGTCACCACAAACACCCGCTCGTTGATCTTTCTCATGCCTGTGACGTTCCGTATGAGCACCACGTCACCATCGGCGAAGTTGTGCCCCGCAGCGGTAACCGTACCCGGGTTGGCCTGTGTGACCGCGGTCATGGCATATCCGACAGCCTCAACGCCGACCAGCGACTCTTCAAAGTCATCCTTATCGACAGCCGTAACCTGATATTTCTGAACCACTGTCCCGGCAGAGCCCGACGCAGCAAGCGCCGAAGGTCTTGCCCCACCCAACGGATCGAAGGTGATGTCGCCGATCGTCCATGACGATGGGCCTGAATGCGTCAACTTCTGTGGGCGGTGGTTTTCGTGGACGATGTACATCACATCCAGCGACTGCACCATTTTCATGGACGTGACTTCTGACTGCAAAAACGGGGTCGCCAGCTCAAAGATCCGCTCAACAGTGCCGCCGGACACATATGAGGTGTGCCCCGTGCCGTCAATACCGGTAAGCTCAAACTTTGTCGCGTTGACAAATGTAATGAAATACTTGAAGTCGTTGATTTCCGTGGTGCCGACAACGCTTTTGACCAGCACCTGGTCGCCGGTTGCATACCCGTGCGCAGCAGAGGTGGTGATCTCAACTGGGTTGGTCTGGGTTACCGCGGTGACCGTAAACTGGGCCTCAGTCACCTGAGCACCGTTACTGATAACCCGCATGTAACTGTCGCCGAACTCGAGCAGGTACTTCACAGCATCGCTGAACACGAACTTGCGCAGCGAGGTTTCCCCCAAGCTGGTGTCCTTAACCTCAGTGATAAACTCCGTGCCCGGGCGGTTCGTGATGCCACCCTCACGCTGCACGATGAAATTCATACACTTCGCCAGACCGGTCTGGTACTTCGCCTGGTCGGCACGTCCGTGTAGAGCCGGGGTTATTTCACCCCCTGAAAATGAGCGTTGGATAGAACTGGGCATTTACAGCCTGACGCTTATGAACTCAGAGTCCGGTTGAGCATCCTGCTTCACCTCGTTCGATTCTGACTCTTCAGCGCCGTCAAGCGCCTCACGATACAGATTCGCCACTTCATTGCGGATTGCTTGGGATACCGACAAAGGCATTGCGATCTGCATTGCAATGCGAAAGGCGACGGCCTCAACGAATTCTGCTGAGAATTGCGTGGGGTCCTCGACCAATCGCGTATATTGCAACACTGCGTCTTCCTTGTCGGTGAAGATCACTTTTAAATTCGAGGAGTCATTTGCCAGGGTAAAGGGCACAGTCTCACTGTCGCGCTCCACACGCCCCACACCAGACAGAACTCTACGCGCGCGCACACAGTCCGAAGGGAACTCGTAAGCAAACGCCCAATCACTGTTCGGGTCATCCGCCAGCTTGCCCAACGTTTTGTATTTCTGCGCAAACGGCCAGTTAAATTTATGAAGTATGTAGTCGCGTGACTTGGGATACCAAAGCTGGCACTCTTTTGCCTCAACACTTTTCTCGGTCAACGACTGGATGCGCCGGGTCACACCAATGTGTGAAAGCGCCATGTTTGACATTTCGACTTCGGACGATGCCATAGCTTCCCTTCGGCATTAAAAAAGGGCCGAACCGAGTTAGCCCGGCTCGGCCCTGTGGTACTCAATTTAACTCAGCCGTCTTCCGACTTGGCCTTTTTCGCGGCAGCTTTAGCAGCAGCCTCGTCGTCTGCGTTCCACTCACGCATCCAGACCTTTGAGAATTGCCCCTCACTGATCTCGATGATCTCGCCTGCTTCGACAATCTCCATGCGCTTTGACTCGGGTTTCCGACGAATCGGTCCACCGCGCCGAGTAACAACGACTTTCCCCGAAATTTTCTTCGGGGGCGTTGCCTTTGGCTTAACCGGCTTTGCAGCAGGCTCATCCGCAGGCTTGATGGCAGGTTTCTTTGTGTCAGCCATCAGTCAGTGTTGTCGGGGAACGCTTTCCAAGAATCAACATCCTTGGAAATATAAGCGTTGATCGCGCCAGCAGTAAAAGTACCGACGACAGTGTATTCCATACGCACGAAGCGCAGGAGCCCGTGTGGCAAACGAACCTTGATGACTTCTGTACCAGCAGTCAGGTTCGCAGTCGCAATCGCAGCAATGACGATCTTGTCTACGGGTGACGTAAACGCCAGATCCGTAGCAGTCTCGAAATCAAAAGCGATTGAGGTTCCACCCGCAAAGTCGGTTTCGCCGACTTGAACGACCAGGTACAGCGGTTCACCGGGACCCATGTCCCGAGCTGCGTCCTGGAAATCAATAATGTTGGTCGAGTCAGCAGTCACTGTGACTGCTTGTGCGTCCGACATGTTCGTTTCAATATCACGGTAAGCCATGTTTCAATTTCTCCTTGTCAGGTCACCTAACTTAGGTGATCTGGGCTTCTGTGAGAGTCAGCGCATCAACCCGACGCACAGGAACTTCGCCAAACGAAAGTGTTGGGCGACCGGCAGCACCGTCCATCGTCAAACGGACATTGCTGTCGTTCTTTTCCTGACGACGAATAAACGACTCAGCAGTGCGGTTTACCATCCAGACGGGGTTGCCGCCCTCGAGGCTCTTGATCTGAACCAAACCCTGGACCATCAGGTCGATCAGATCGGCACCAGCCGAAGCATCTTTGGTCAGGTCCGACACGTCGATGTTCGCAATGCGAACGCCATATTGCCAATCCTTGACCGCCAGGCCAAAACGCCAGATGTACTGGCTATTCATAACAGCCAGCTTCTTGCCGTTCGACAACGTGTTGATCTGAGTGCCGTGGTCGTGGAACTCAAGTCCAGCCGACGTGCCCTTGGGGAAAAAGCCGAAGATCTTATTCGGCGCCCAGTTGACCAGCCAAATGGACATGTTGTCCGAACCAGTACCACCAGCGTCCAGGATGTTCTCACCGTTGGCCGCACTCAAACTATTGTAGCGCGGTGCCAAACCAGTGTGCTTACCCGGGGTCAGTGCCACATCACCGTAGAACAAGGTATCAGCGAACTGCTGACGCATTGCTTCGAGGAATGCAGTGTCTTCAGTGAAACGAATTGCTTTTTCGTTCCCGCCCAAGCGGAGCAATTCCTTATCAACTTCGGAGAAACCTTCCAGCAAAGCGGCAGTCTCGTCCATCTGAGCCGTGCGCGATTTGCTGGGGTCAATTCCGTCATTGATCTGACGATAGCCGACAGTCGGCAAACCGGTACGAATAGTGTGCCGGTGTCCAGTTTCCAAGTTTCCTTCGATGACGGGGATGTCGTTGAGGACGCCAAATTCCTCTGCCAACATCTCGGCAATCGATGCGACCTGGCCATTCGGATCCAAGCGTTTAGCTTGATCGGCCAGTGTCAGGTTGTTGTTTCCAATGGTTGCCATAATCAATGGCTCCTTGTTTTTTACATATCAGGATAAAAAAGATCAGGTCCAGATTTCGCCGTGGCTACGGAATCTCCGTCCACGTTTCCACCTTCACCTAATGCTTTGCCAATCCCAGACAAGAAGCGCACTACGAACGGGTTGTTACCCAGTCCGGTTGATTTCAGAGCATCGTTAAGTTCCTGACTGCCGAAGCGGGCCAGTGCCTTTTGAGCGTTAACCACCGTTGCGTCGAAATTCGTGCCACCCATGTCTGGGTCCGATTTGACCTGTGCAGCCCATTCGTTCGATTCACGCGCAAGGTCAGCTTTAAGTGCCTCGGTTGTTTCAATCGCGACTTGGTTGGACATGTCAACAAGTGACTGGGCATTCTCATTCGAGAGGCCAGCACCACGCGCATACTCTTCAACAGCCGCAAGGCGTGTATCAGGGATAAGTGCGTTTTCGGGTAGGCTGAGTTCATACGTTTCCGGCGTTTGTGAGTTGCCTTCGGGTTTTTCTTCAGTCTTCGCCTCAGGGGAGGCGGGTTCGGTAACAGCGTCAGGATCCTCGACAACAGGGGCAGTGATTGCCTCGGCGGGAGTTAACTCCGCAGGGGTTTCTTCTGTCACAATTGTTTCTGGTTCATCGGCCATAACGTTCCCTTATCTCACCTAGAGTCAATGTTGCACACGCTGTTTGTGCGTACAAATGTTTTAATTGAAAATAGCGTCAATGGATCCTAGACAGCCGGATTACTTGTCGTCAAGGTTAGCTAGACGAAGCTCTTCCTCGCGCGCTTCAAGCATCATCTTCAGGAGTTCATCCGGGGCGGCTTCCTGTAGATCCATATGCAATTGAAGTCCGGCCTGACGGATGCCTTCTTTGAAAATCATTTCAGAGTTGTTGCCAGAAAAACTTATCTCGAACAGGCGAAGTTTTTCCAATCGACTCCAGATAAACCGGCGCCCCTGCTCATGCTCCATGATCCATGTGAGGTCAGTTTTTTCTTGTTCAGCGGCAACGCGATTACGTTCGTCGTCAATGTCTGCCACTTCTTCACTGTCGGTGCGCGCGTTACTCATATGAGATTTCCGCTGAGACATGGAGGTGATCGAGCGTAGTGAAATCGTTATTCAAGAAGGCTTGGAGTCGATGAACCCCAGGAGTGACTTTGTATGGTATCCCGTCAGGGGTGCCGTATCTGAAAATCAAGCTGGCATCGGTCGCCGTCCCTGAGAACTCATGGAAATTGCGAACCGTACCCGCCCCTGCAATGTACTCGCGCTGGCGTTTGGGTTTAGTGTCTGCATGGGGATTTATTGAGATGACCCCAGTGTTATAGTTGGCGATCGAGAACTGCACCCACCGGCTCACGCCGCTGACGCTTGAAGAAAATTTGCTCGACTGCCACCCGCCGACGCCCGAGTCCTGAATGTACAGCAGGAACTGGTGAACGTAGAACACTCGGTTTGCATCGCGAATTCCCGGAATGGCAAACCCAGCACCTGACAAATCGGTGGCAAATTCCGTCGTGCCGGTGCCATCAAAGTTGGTGTCCAGTTTCTGGAAGAAACGCTGACCGGGGATCACTGTTAGCCCACCGTCGCCACAATAGAAGCCTTGGCCTCGGTGAATGCCGAGAGATCGTCGCGTATCCAAACGCCCAGGTACTTGCCGGTGGTGAATACCAGCGGATCAGCAAACACACGATCGACGTAGAGAGCCGAATCACCAGCGGTGAACGTGATCTCGTTGTAATCCCAACCGGCGATCATGAAGTCGCTGTTGTTGGTGATCGCGCCCACGCCTTCGCCTGCAAGATCAAGGACGAGAGTGTCAGATACGAGTTGGGCACCGGCGGTGGCCTCCTGAAAAATACCAACGATAATACCATTTGCCAGTGCTGCTGCGGGTGCAAGATTCAAGAATGATGCATCGGCATCAGTGACCACAGTGTCTTCGCCGTAGATCCGAATCGAGTGAACCTTCACAAAGTTGGCCCAACTCGGCACGGCCAGGTAGCGCAGCAAACCCGCTGGCCCAGACCCATCGGACTTGAGGCCATCGTTGCCAGTTCCATCGCCATTCGCGCTAAGGTATTTAACCAGTTGTGTTTGTGCCATGTCATTCCTTCCAAAAGATTGTAGCAGTGTGTTCCGACAACCCGCTCAGGTCGTCGTTGATTTTGAATCCAAAGTACTCACCCTCACCAGCCTCGAACCATCGGTGACCCAAGTGCCACATGTGGACGTTCGCGTTGATGATGTCAGTCTCGCCAACAGCAGAGTCATCGGACGTTTTAAACACGCCCATCTCTGTGCCGTTGGGCAGAAAGGCAAGCGTACCGTACAGACCGGCATCGGCCTCGTACCCGTCAGCTTGGAACTCCAAAAAGTCCACCTTCGCAGAGTCAGCCTTCACGATCGTTCCAGCGGTCACAGCAAGGTTTAGCGTTTCCTGTTTCATTGCAGTGCCCCCGAACCGGCACCCAGCAACTCATTCAAGGCGTTGCCTTCATCCGTGCGCGTCTCGCTCAAGGTCTTCGCCACGTCAGCCGACTGTGCAACCTGCTGCTGACGCGCCGCCTGCTCCTGCAACTGAGCACGTTCCTCGCGCAGCGCAGCAACAGCCTCATCGTCACGCACCACGCTCACGGGCACACCAAGGCGCTCTGCGATGATGTCAACAGCCTCATCAAAATCAAACTTGTCCAACGCGCCCTGATCCAACTGGGCAGCTTGCGCGACAAACACAGCAAGATCCTGAATCGTCCCAACGTCCACGCGCTTCTGCGCCTGGGCCAGGATCGACAGGTACTCAACTTTCAACTCTTTGCCCTGAATCGCTTCAGGTGGCTCAGGGATCTTCCCGCGCCTGTTCGCAATGTTGAACACCCGGTCAATGATCATGTCCAGCAGCTCGTCATCAAGGTTCGTCAACACCGGACCCAGCATAAGTAGGCGCTCTTGTACGCGCTCATCAACCTCACGCGCGGTGATCTCGCGTCGATCAAGAGCGAGAATAGCCAAAAACATGTCCTCAAAGAGGGCGCGTTTAATGCGATTCTCATGTTGACGAATCTTTTCTTCTACCCACTGCACATTGAAGTTCGACACTTCATGCGCGGGACGCAATCCACCGCGATCGCCAAACCCTTCAACGATCGTGAATTTACCCGGGAGAATGCTCGGGAATTTGTTTTTCAGTGACGGTGGTCCCTGCATAGGCGGGTTGACCTGCTTCTCGATCGCCTGAGCACTGCGCTTCTCGTAAAGCTGCATTGCTTTGACATCACCAAGGATGTCCATCGCAGGGCTTGAACCGTACACGTCATTGCCGGTCACTTCCCATCGTGGCGCCAACAGAGGAAATTCGTGGAACCCCTCTACACCCAGTCGATGCTTCGGGTCATTACTTGTGATCGAACCAGCAGTCTTTGACATACCGCGCTCGTAATGAACCATCACGTATTTCTTACCCGGCAGGCCCATCATGCCCTCTTGAAAGTCTTCGTTCGGCATCAGCACCTGACATACCTCAAAAGGCTGCTCGTCCGATGCACCACCGACAGCCTTCGCAGCGGTTGCAACCGAATCACTCACGTTATCAATTCCCCATTGCTGGACAATTTGTCGCGCAGTCATCTCAAGTGTCCGTGACGCACGGTCAATCTTGCGTTCAGAATTCATGCCCAGGGAGTACGAACCGATCGGCCAGTTAAATCCACGGACCACATCTTCATCGTCCTCGATGATCATCGCAGCGCCTGTGCCGTACCCACCCATGTCAGAGTAAATTTGTGGCAGGACTTTGTAGATGTTCGACTTCGCGAAGATGTCGCGCAGAATACTTTCAACCTGCTCAAGCCATAGTCTCACCTCTGGCTCGTTCGCGAGTGCCTGGTCACCAAGCGTCAGCCTGAACCACGGTCGTGACGGTGACGTTAACCCTGACATCATCCCCGATGACAATGTGCGCAGTGCGAACGTTGCCGTGGAGTTAATGATCTTGTCATGGACTTTGTCGCCACGGTTTCTGTCCGTGACCAAGAACCGCTGCCTGCGTGGGATAATGTTCTCGGCGATCTCGCGCCAATGTGTTACCCAGGACTCGTCACGTTCTCGCTCAAGTTGTGACCGGACACGTTCTGCGCGCGCAACAAGCTCATCGTTCTCGTTGCCGTGGCGCGTTGACTCTCCCCTACCATCAGGGACGTGTGCTCCAAGCGACAACAGGTTTTTTTGCATGATCATAGATCAGATCCCCAGCAGTTGTTTACCTACGTTCGCGCCCGGCGTTCCAAAGGACGCGCGTAGTGCGGGGTTCGTGACGATCGTTGATGCGCGGCCACCACCTACGGCAGCTTTACCGTTCGATGTTCGTGCCGCACGAATGCGACGACGGCGACTGAGCTCGGCGCGGGACACCCGCTCTTGCTCAGTTATGCCTTGGGCTAAAGTGGGGGGTGCGCCCGGGCTACGGGACCTTGGGTTGCTACTGCCGAAGAGTGCGCCACCAAGTGACTCACCAATCTTTCCGCCAACTGCTGCACCTACAAGTCCACCGCCCGCGAAGCCAATTGCCGAACCGGCCAAACCGGCGGCAAGCTTGCCTGTATCACTGCTCATCCTCGAATACCCTCGTATAGATATCGTGTTTGCGTTCATAGCCTAACGCACCCAGCAATCTTTGGAAACCTTTCCTCGCAGGAACAATTTGAGTAATCCAAACCACCCCTTCGTCGCGAAGTTTCCCATCGCACCATCCGATGAACCTCGAGGCGAGTCCATCCATGCGATGTTGAGGGTCGATGTAAAGTACCTCTTGTGTTGCGCATAGCTTGCCACCCGACCGCGGTGTTTGCGCTGCGATGTAAAGTGCGTAACCGATCAGCGCGTGGTTTTCACGAACTGTAAAGGTTCTCATTAAACCAGCGTCCTCAATGCGGTTGTACATCTCCACATTCACCGTCAGCGACTCGGCTGGCAATGTATCCTTGATCTCATCGAAGTGAAATTCGCCCATCAACTCAGCGTCCTCATAAAACGCTTCAAATTTTTCCTGAGCAAACTGATACACAGTCTTCGATCGCGTTGGCGCCCAGCTAGGTTTCTTCTTCGGACTCATTCAAACTTTCCTCGCTGATCGTCATCGGACTCACGTAGTCGCACATCAAACACGACATCACATCAAATATCACCGTCAACAACTGAACGTCCACCGATCCGCAACTCGCGCAGCGGTACGGCCGGCGTGGGCACCCACAGGTGTCACTCTGGTGTTTTCTGCATAGCATCAGTGGCACTGTTCAACTCCCGCCACACAAGCTTAGGCCCAAATCGCCTCGGGCGCCAACGATCATCAGGCTGCACCAGAACCAGGATCTCGGCGATCAACGGCTTGGGACCCACCAGCGCAATCTTCTCTGGCTTGTCGCCCTCAGGCAGCGAATGCCCATGCAGCATCACCTGATCATCGTCAAGCCCCATGTTGTGGAACAGTATCTCGCGCAAGCGGATGATTTTCTGCGAGTCAGTCATCTCGGGTTGAACCCCTGACGCATGCGGATGCAGTCGTCGGGGATCTTGACGATCGGGCCGCGCGGCAGCCTGGGCGCGCGGAACACGTTGGTGCCGCCGTTCAGCCGGGCCTTGTTCTTCCTGAACCAGCTACTGAGGGACACCACACCGCACCGCACCATCCGCGGCAACTTATTGCTCGTCGTGTACACCACCTTGGTCGGGATCCCGCGCCGGCGCCTCATGCGCTTTGCCAATGTGGGACCCTCGCCCTGTACGTGCTTCACGCCTGGCCCCTTCTTGGTGTACGACGACTTCGGTACGCGCACCTGTGGGGCTGGCATCATCATTGCAAATGGGTCAGTCATTCTTCGCTCCCTTCAAGCTATCGGATTCCAGTCATGCTCACATTCCATCGCTCTGCCGTATCCATCACCGAACACCTCAGCAGCCACCGGGTACGCAAACGTCAATGCCAATGCGTCAGCCCTGTCAGGCGATGCTATCCCGCGCTTCTTCATGTCTGCCTTGCGCTCAAGCTGGATCTCACCCCTCAAATTCAAACCATACTCGGGACCGATCAACTGCGCCATCAATTCTGCGTCATCCGGCAACATTGCCCCCTGCTTCAGCCATTGACGCATTGAGCCCCAGATCTCGGCTCGTTTGTTGGAATACTGCTCTCCTTCGTTACCAAAGTCACTGTGACCGCGCATGTCGGCTCGGGCGCCGAAGTTGACTCCGATGACCGAGTAGCCGAGCTGTCTGAGGCGATCAACAACCCCCCCTCCGACTCCACCCTCATCAACAAAGATAGCGTCTGGGTAGGAGGGTGCTTCTCCAGCAAGCCGCGCAACCTGGGCAGCAAGCTGCATTGTATCCAGTCCTCGGTAAGTCCACATACCCGTGTTTCTCGCATCTCGCCCCTGCCTTGCAAATACCACCGACTCGTCGTCGCCGAACCGCGCGACATCCACTCCCAACACATACGCATCACCACCCTGGCAAGTATACTCCGTGTCAGGATCCATAGCACTCTCAACCGAGTCACTCGGGATAAACTGGTTCGTGCCCGCTCTCGGGAACAACCCACGCACACGCACTCGCACAAAGTCACTGTCCTCACCATAATCCTCGACCATCTGCTCAAACCGTGTGTGGTTGATGTCCTCAACCGTCAATGAGTCAATCTGGTGCGTAACCCACCTGTGCTTCAACCTGGTGAAGCAATCTCGAAACCTGCCCGTATTTCTCGTCGGGTTACCAAAGCACAACCAGAACATCTCAGTATTACTATCCGTCAACGCTCCCTCGGTCACTTCCCAGATCGCATCGTGAATGGCTGATGCCTCATCGAATATCACCAAAATCCGCTTGCCCTCGTTGTGAAGACCAGCAAATGACTCAGTCCTCTGCTCGTTCCACGGGATCGCGTCAGCGCGCCATGTGCGCTCATGGTCCGGGTCCATGCTCGATATGCTGGTGGCCGTCATACGGAACCAATGGCGGCAAATGAGAAGGCGATACCACTTCGCGACCTCAGGCCACGTTTTCGTCTTTAGCTGCGTGTCTGTGTTCGCCGTCACCACAATGCGGGTGTCTTCCATCGTACACATGCCCCACCAGATAATCATGCTCACCAGGGCTGACTTCCCGATGTCATGGCCGGATGCTGTCGCGAGTTGCAGGCAATGGTTGAAAGCGGCTTGGTTTTGTTTTTTGTGAGAGAGGGGGTCGGTCATTTTAGGGGGGTTAGGAATGCTTGCCAGTGAATCGGTCATTTCCTGTAGGATTTTTCTCTGCCACCTCCGGGGACCCCCCGAAGATTCCAGGTCCCCCGCCTCCCCCCAGGGGAACGCATACAGCGCGAATGCCAATGGATCCCTGGCCATGCCGGCGAAGTCGGTCAAAAGTTGCGCGTCAATGTCAAGTGGCTTGGGGTTGATCATGGTGGAAACGTATCCGCATTGATTGCAACCGGCAAGGGTGCAGGGTGCAGGGGCATATATATATGGGCGCACTGGTGGCGTGGTATTGTGCGCACAATGCCGGACATCGTGGTACAATTAGGTGCAATAGGTGGTGCTTTCGTGCCGCCGCAATACGGGAGTGAACATCATGGCGGATACAGTCTCAATTGGAGGGGTGCCGTTCGCAGATACGATCAATTGCGAATCGATCATGGACGTGGATGGTGCGCATATCGGCTTGCGCGTGGTATCTGGGATTCACCTTAACGCAACCGAAACAGAAATTTACGGGTACGCGCACATAGGTGGTGTCCACCGCAAACGGTTGGTGGTCGCCATCTCGTTTTTTGGTGGTGTCGGCACCCGCTATTGGCGCATTGCCCTGGAAGGCGTGAATAAAAAACGCGCGGCATGGCGTGGCGTAGCAGGGGCAAATGGTGCTCAAACTGAAACCAGCATCATTGTTAAACGGTTGAAAGCAATTGATAGTACCAACACAAAAGGATCCAAAAATGAAAGATGACCGAGTGTATTTTGTGACGCTAGCGGTTGAAGCAATTCAATCACTAACGAACAAAGTATTAAAAGGCGAAACAATGCCTTTTAGATTTCAAGGCGCAGCAGTGAACAAAAGGCAAGCAATCACAGAAGCGGTAAAGCTTGCAACTAGTTGGGGACTTACCGTCAAAGCCGTAGTTTCAGTCGAACGCAAAGGGATAATCTGATGAAATTAACACATGCAAATTTACTAACTACCGGTAACCCAAAAACATTAAAGGGTGAAACAGACGGATATTTTACTGCTGTGCTGCATCTCGCACCGTCAACACTCAGCGGTAAAAACGTTTGCCCGTTTGCAACCGCCGCTTGTATTTTCGGTTGCTTGAATCACGCCGGACGTGGTGGCATTTTCAAAAAGGGTGAAATCACGAACGCTATCCAGTTGGCGAGAATCGCGCGCACCAACTGGTATCACGATAATCGAGCGGATTTTCTGCTGAATCTTGAAAGGGCCATCACGTTGCACGTTAAACGTGCGAAGCAAAACGGCTTAACACCTTGTATCCGTTTAAACGGAACGTCTGATTTATCCATAGAGAACTGGGGCATTCTGGAAAGGTTTCCAGATGTCCAATTCTATGACTATACCGCTGTACCAAAACGCACGTTTGACTTTGCAAATCACAAGCTGCCCGAAAACTATCATTTGACGTTCTCACGCAAAGAAACACCGCTGAACCATACTGCTGCAAAGTTGGCACTAAAACGTGGCGTATCGGTTGCGGTGGTTTTCGACACTAAAAAGGGTGCGCCGCTGCCAAGTCAATTTTGGGGCAAGCCAGTAATTGACGGTGACTTGTCGGATCTGCGCTTTCGTGATGATCGTGGCGTTATTGTCGGTCTTAGGGCAAAAGGCAAAAAAGCAAAAGCGGATACGACCGGATTCGTGGTGCTCGTATGATTCCAAAAGTAAAAACATGGCGCGCGCGTGATATCCAGACGGGGCAAACGTTTGAAATCCAGACGGTTACCAAGCGCATGGTCAAAATCATTTTGTTTTTAGATTACGCGATTCCATCATGGCGGTTAAGGGTGTCCGTAAAGCGCCGCTAAACGTCCACCACGTCGATCAAGCCCCCAATGCCTATATGGTGTTGGGGGCTTTTTTTATGGGTTTCAAGCCCCCTGGGTGAATTCGGCCAGAATTCAAGCCCCCAGATTGCGCTACACGTCCACCAAATCAATCTAGGTAGGGTTCTACCCATCGGCATCGGTGGCATTGTCGGCCTTTGTCCCAGGGACGGATTCAGCGGTGCCATCCACTACGCGCGCCCGGGCAGATTTGAGCCTATCAGCCAGACCTACATTGATATTTATTTGGGTATCCGGTTGCAGTAATCCTAAATGTTTCATTGCCAATTCGATCATTCTGTCCTTAGGCCAGAACCCGATGGACGTTATCCCTGAATCCGAAAGCTTGATCGATTTTATCGCCCTCCGGGTGGATTCCGGCATATCTTGAATTGACTTCAATTTTCCGTCATCATCAAAAGCGGTGGCGGGGTCACAAGTGAGTGTTGCCAAAAGTTCTCGGAAAATATCCTCAGCTTTAACTTCCAACCGATTTAATTGGCCTTTCATGAGATTTTGGATTTCGTCTTTTACCAGATCATTCCTGAGCAGAGCTGGCCCAGTGGTTCTGGCCTGTTTATGGGAATAGCCGGAGTCTTTGGCTGCCTGGGTGGCGGATTTACCTGCGACAATATGCCGAGCAAATTCCTTTTGACGGACTGAGATTGTATTCATGTCAAAATAATACACCACATCGGGCATAGTACTAAGTTACAATTCAGAGATGCCAACGGATAAATACAATTTCAGCAAGTTGCGACCGGGCGGGATGATATCTCTGCCGGCCCCGACAAAAACCCGAGCACACCAGATAAAGCAGGCTGCGTACATGTGGTCGAAACGTCAACGGGCACGGGGTAATATGATCACGTTGCACACCTCAGTATTCGATTTCCACGTCAAAATAACGATGCACCCGGTAGCGTCCGACACTGTAGACCCACTGGCAAGTGGTTACACAAAAGTTACGCAATAGTTACACATCTTTTGACCCCCATTTAAGCCGATCCTGAGCGTTTTGAGCTGATTCTACGCAGTTACACAAAGTTACGTATCTTTTCCCACTGCGCTATAGAAATACACTAGTACTATAATCATAGTACTACCCTATTTTTGTACCTCTATCTAGAAAAGATGTGTAACTTTGTGTAACTGTGTAGTTTTGGCCCATAGAGCCCGAATTCGGCACTTCTCAAAAAAAAAGATGTGTAACTTTGTGTAACTTTTGTGTTACCAAAATGAAATCGTGTTGACACTGCCACCCACTGGTGTACATTGACCGTACCAAGTAGGACAAGCGATAGTACTACAGCATTCACCCCATAGTACTAGAGGAGAAAAAACGATGTCACGAAATTGTAACAACGTAGTATTTGGGAGGTTCGTTTTACTACAAAACGACAAGGTGCTCCCGGAGTCACCCAGGGCCGAATACCCTGCTGACGCAGTGGTCGCGACCCGCACGGGGATGGGTGTGGTTGACCCTGACTCGGGCGAGTGGGTGGTGTTCGACACCGTGATGGAATTGGAAGATTGGCAAGCCAGCAAAGACATGGCGTTCGCCAATCAGGAAGTTGCTGAACAGTGTGACAAGTGCGGCAAACACGTCGAAAATGGTGACGGGTTTCATGTCGGTGATGACCGGTTGTGCGCTGACTGTAATGATCCAGATGCTGGCGTGGCTATGCCCGGCAACTGGGTCGTGATTGAGGGCGGGAATTACCCGATCTGCATACCTACGGGTCAGCTTGACGGTGACGAGATAATCCGCCGCCACCTCACATTTGATGCCAAGCGGGGGTCACGGTTTAACGACTTCCGTGATTCGATGGAAGAGCAGGGTTATCAATATGCATACGATGACGGCAACCTGTTCATCGATTGCGGGAAGAACATTTATGGCACCACCTACTCAGTCGAATTGCTGGGTGACATGTTTTACGATGACAGTCTGTTGCCCCTGGAAATCATGCTTTTTGATTTTTACGAGCGGGAAAAGGTGGTCATCGGAGCGGGTGACCTTGACACCACCGACGAGGAAAAATACCTCGATTGGGTGAATAACTTCCTGACATTGCAAGCGTGGGCGGATCATTACGCCATGACGTTTGACGAGGCCAACGACCTGATCAGGCGGGTCAAAAAGGCTCGTCAGGAAAATATCGATCAGAAGCGCAACATCGAAACTGGTGTTACCGGCGAGGAATTGCTGGTATGCCACCGTTGTGGCGCTGAAGACTGCCAACACGCACATTGGGTCAACACCAACACGTTGGAAGTGGGTGCGGAAACGGTCGATGCGCAGTCATGGTGCCCCGAATGTGACAGTGAAACCACCTTGATCCACAAGTCGGAATACCGCAATTTTCTGCGCTTTGATGACTTTTTTGAAGCTCGGGACTATGCCGAAAAGCATGACCTGAATAAGGGTTATTCATGCTTGCGCATCACCCAGTACGAAAATCAGTTTGTAATCGAGCGTGACCCCGGAAATCTGCCGGGCGTTTATGTGGAGAAAACCCTATGAAAACGGTACTTTTCTGGCTACCAAAAGGTTGCCGCAAACCCAAAATGCAGGGGCTTGCAACCGCTGTATGCAGTGCAGCCACGATCCAAGTGTTCAGGCGCATGGCGCTTGACGGTAAGGGCAAGTTCTTCATTGTGGACTGCGAGACTGCCGCCCAGGGGCGTGATATCATCAAGAGCCGTAAGGCCGGGATGGTTGCCAACCTCGATGATGGCAACACGATTGTGTTGGGTGTGACGGCGGTTCTGGCTATCAATGGCGCAAATGAGTCCTGCGCCAACTGGGATAGCCGTATCGCACAAAATGGCAAGGTGTCCGAGCGTGAATCGCGCGCACTGCGTGGTGATGATTCGGATATGGGTCGGTTGGATGTGAACACTTTGTTTCGAGAGGTGCAGTAAATATGGCTACCACCACAGTGAAAACCGCTATGCGGATTCCGGCGGATGTGATTACGGAAATCGAAAAGATGATGGCTCAGGACGGATTTGGCGCTGGTGACCGGACGAAATACATCGTTTCGATCCTGCGCAAGGCGATTGCTGCCCGGCAGGTGCCATCCGAGTAAACGTCAAGCACTGATTGACACCACCCCCCTGTTTCAGTACCCTAACCTGATCGCGGATATCCCGTGGTCAGGTTTTTTTATGGGGATTGGCATGGCAACGAACGGAAGTTGGGCAATTATGGAGTGCATGGGGTTCTGTGGGTCCTGCATGGATCACCACCTAGCGAAGCGCACAAGCCGTGGCTGGAAATGTGGCAAGTGCCATCAGGCATATCCCTACCAAATGGAGCCGATGGACTGCGCCACCTGTGGCCCGATATTGTTTGAATACCCGAACCCAGAGGCATCCGGTCGCGAGGGATGGACTTGCTCTGCCTGTAATGGGGATTCCGCGGGTGGTGGCCCAGGGTATTGCCGTGATTGCAACGAAACGGGATACAAGATGGCTAACGGTCGAAAATACATCTGCCACTGCCCGGTAGGGCTACCGCTGATGCGCGCCAAAATTCAATCCGCCGAGAGGGATTCGGTCAGGCCCGGCTACCTTGATTACCTCGTTGGCGAGAATAAGCGCCTGCAATCACAGGTGGACGAATTGTTACGCCGACTCAGTAGCCCGATAAATGCATTGGCATCAGCGGAGCGGGCGGTTGAAATTGCGGAGATGACCCGTGACATGATAAAGGAATCAAAATGTGGATAATCCCGAACAACTTGCCGACAAAAGACCCACGATCATATCGTTTTGCACCGGTTATGGTGGACTCGAGCAAGCCATCAAGCGAGTTTTTGGATCTTGTCGCGTCCTCGCTTATGTGGAGATCGAAGCCTTCGCCATCGCCAACTTGGTTGCGAAGATGGAAGCGGGAAAATTGGGTCCGGCACCTGTTCACACGGACGTGCATACCTTCCCAGGAAAAGCGTTTTCTGGACGAGTGGATTTCTTGCTCGGCGGGTATCCCTGCCAGCCTTTCAGCGCAGCGGGAAAGCGTCTTGGAGCAGATGACCCCCGACACCTCTGGCCCAGTATTGCCCGGGCAATTAGATCTATTCGGCCACGATTCTGCTATTTCGAGAACGTCGAAGGACACGTTACCCTTGGGCTTAAAGACGTTATCAACGACCTGGGCGAAATGGGTTACAGCGTTGAGGCAGGATTG
>Ga0255047_10000224_pt1 | contig 43495 bp, 62 predicted proteins | sample JV7_2_1_MG_FD_183640 | JGI IMG/M metagenome (GOLD analysis project Ga0255047, IMG submission 183640) | Seawater microbial communities from Jervis Inlet, British Columbia, Canada - JV7_2_1 | ecosystem: Environmental > Aquatic > Marine > Inlet | place: Canada: British Columbia | collected 2016-10-06
CCAGCGCTTAAGATGAACCGGCAGCCACCGAGATTGTGGCGCAGGAATTCGACACGATCGACAACGGTTCGATCGCAGTGATCACAGTATCCGGCACTATGACCAAACGCGGGTCAAGTTTCGGCGGCGGCGGGATGTTACGATCGCGGCGGCAGATTCGAGCAGCCGAGAACGACGGAAGCGTACGGGGCATTCTGATTCGTTTCGATACGCCGGGCGGCACTGTCGCAGGGACGGCGGATCTGGCGGCCGACGTGGCCGGCACCACCAAGCCGACGATCGGGTTCGTCGAGGATCTTTGCGCGTCTGCGGGCTACTGGGTTGCCAGCCAGTGCGACGAAGTGTTCGCCAACACGAGCACGGCGTTGGTGGGATCCATCGGCACGTTCATGGCCGTACACGATATCAGTGCGGCACTGAACGAAGAAAAGATCCGGACAATTGTCGTGAAGGCCGGCGAGTTCAAAGCGGGCGGGTTCCCGGGAACCGAGATCACTGACGAGCAGGTAGCCGAGTGGCAGAAGATGATCAACGGAACACAGAAGCAATTCACGGCAGGCATCGCGGCTGGACGCGGGATGACAACCGCGCAGGCGGGCCAGCTGGTAACGGGGCTGGTGTATCTGGCCGAAGAAGCACAGCAACTGGGACTCATTGATGGCATCAAAACATTCGACAGCGTTGTCGAACGGTTGCGAAGCCAAACGTTAGCGGGAGCCGCAAAAATGGCGGACGAGAAAGAACCGATCGCGGCAACCTATGCCGAAATCGTGGCCGCGTGTCCGGGCATCGACACAAAGCAATCAGCCGACGCGCTGTTTGTAGCCGAGGCACAGGAAGCGGGGCTGACAGCCAAAGACGCCGGGGCACTGTACTGCGATTCGTTGCGCGAGCGTTTGGACGCCAGCAGCAAACGTGAGGCAGAGCTGTCGGAAGAAGTCAACGAACTGAAGTCGGCAGCGACGCAGAAGCCACCGGGCGTTCCGGCGGTTGGCACCAAGACAGCGGATCCGGAAGCCGGTGATCCGATCACCGAATTCAAGTCGATGGTGTCCGAGCAAATGAAGGCCGGGGCCAAGACGAAAGCCGATGCCGTTCGAGCTGTCAACAAGCTGCGACCGGAACTGCGGGAAGCAATGCTGGCCGCACACGCGCAGAACAACTGAACACCGAACGCGGCGTAGCGTACGGACAAAGGCAACCAAAACTCCACGGGAGTAGGAACGATGGCGGAACAAGTGGACAGCAACACACGAACATTCGAAGCGGACGCGGCTATCGCGCAGTTCGCCCGGGTTGTTCTTGAGGCTGATGGGAAAATCGTGACGGCCGGACTGGCCGAAAAGGAAGTCGGAATCGCAACGCGGGAAGCGTTCGCGGCTGGCGACAAAATCGCGGTCAAACTGCGATCGGCAGCGGGAACGCACAAAATGATCGCAGTGGAAGCACTGGCGGTCGGTGCGACAGTCTACACGGAAGCGGCCGGGAAAGTGCAGGACACAGCACAGGCGACCGCATTTCAGGTGGGCACGGCGTTGCAGGCGGCAACAGCCGACGGCGACATCATCGAAGTTCTGTACAACGCCCACGGAGACACTGCCGCGGTGTAGTCATCCGGCTGTCGACAATCGGCAGATGGGCACGTTCATTCTAATTTCTTAGGGAGAAGGCAGTATGCCGTCACCAACATCAGCACTTGCAACCCAGCGGCCGGACTTGGCCGAGAGTATGCAGGAATTCGAACTGGCAATGGATTCCGCGGGATTCATCGGCCACCGTGTTTTGCGAGCGACGCAGGTTGCGTCACAAGCCGGAAGTTTCGGGAAGATTCCGATCGAGCAGTTGCTGCAGAATCGCGATACAGCCCGGGCGCCCGGATCAGGGTACAGCCGCGGGAACTTCACGTTCGAGCCGGCCACGTACGCCACGGAAGAACACGGTGCGGAGGAACCGATTGACGACCGTGAAGCCAAGATGTACGCCAATTACTTCGACGCGGAAGTGATCTCGACAGCGCGTGCGCACCGGGCGGTTATTGAAAATCAGGAGAAGCGGATAGCCGCTATGATTTTCAACGCAACGACGTACACAGCGACCACGATAACCAACGAATGGGACGATATCGCGAACGCGGTACCGATCACAGACGTGGAAGCCAAAATTCAGGCGCTGTACATCGCGAGCGGACTGTGGCCAAACGCAATGGTGATCACTAACCAGGTGTTCCGAAATCTTCGCAACTGTGCGCAGATTGTGGAGCGGGTGAAATACCAGGGATTCCAGGACGCAAGGGCGGGCAATATTTCCGTTCAAGCGGTCGCGGAAGCGTTGGCAATTGACAACCTGATTGTCGCGGGCGGCACCAAGAACACGGCCGAAGAAGGCCAGACAGCCGTGCCGGCTGCAATCTGGTCGAACGAGTACGCATGGATCGGACGCATTGCGACTGGCGATGATTTCCGCGAGCCGTGCGTTGGGCGAACGTTCCACTGGTCTGGCGACGGGTCGATGGAAGACGGGCTTGTCGAAACGTACCGGGACGAAACGGTGCGGTCGGATATTGTTCGTGTTCGGCACGACGTTGACGAAGTCGAGCTACACACGGCGTGCAATGGACTGTTCGAAAACGTTACGACATGACATCGGCGTTCGATGCACGAGCAGCCGCGGTCGGTTCGCCGTTGGAGTTGCGTTTCAATGGCGAACCGGTCACGCGGGAAATCGGCGGCGATAGGGCTGCCGTACTTTCGCAAACGGCCATCGTGCACCGTGACGGCGTAAACGACGAAAACCAGAACGGTCGGTCGTTTGTGTACGACTATCGCATGGAAGTCGGAGCGGCGGTAACAGTGGGATCGGAAGACACGTACCGGATCGACTGTGTTCGGTGCCGTGTTATCAGAATCGGCGATCCAGACAACGGGTTAAAAACGGTCTGGTTGCAACGGGTCGACGACCAGTGGACAGAAGCTAAAGGAACGGAATTCTTCCGATGAGTGTTGGCGGCGCAATGACAAACGTCAAAACACGGCTGTCAGAAATGGCGGCCGTGCAAACGATTCTGGGCGCTGGCGACGCGTCGGAAGCGTTGACGCGAATCTTCAAGTGGGCGGCACCACCGTTTGCCACTTTGCTTCCGCCACGAATTGTTCTGGATCCAATGAGCGTAAACGGCACGCGCAAAGGGCAGCGCATGCAGGGGGACGTGAACATCGAAGTGTTGACACAGATCACGATACCGACAGCCAACACGACAACCGAAGAAGCACAGTGGGAATGGTTCGGGGATAACGTCATGGATCCAATGCTGGCGGCGATATCTGCGGACGTTGGCGCAGACGGCGGGCTGGATCTATTGCGGTGGAATACGACGTTGGCGCCGACCGTAATAGTTCAAAGTGACCTACCAACGAAGGCGGCGGATTCTGTCGTGTGGGTCTGGCAACAGCAGATGACATTGATGGCACTATGATCGTTTTAGAAATCGGAATTGAAACAACGATGCTAACCGCCCGGGGTATCCGTGATATCAGCCGGACGGTTAACCGTTTGGAGATGACGAACTTCAGAAACGAGCGACTTCCGCGGCACTTCGAAAACAATGCAGACACGAAGGGCGGCGGGGCGTACGGGTACCGGGTTCGCACCAAGGGCACGCAGATCAAGAAGGCCAAGGAATTTGGAACAACGGCACCACTGGTGCGGAAGGGCACACTGCGACAGCGGGTGCTGGCGACAGCCAAGATCACAGCAACGGACACACGCGGAACAATGAAGGCGCGAGCGTCAACGCGGACGCCGATTTCGCAGGACGTGGTACGCGAGATTGAAGCCGTATCAGACGAAGAAGCACGCGGGATCGCAAAGCGATGGGGCGAAACGTTCGCAGTATTGGCAACCCAGCCGAAGTTCAAGCGGAAGAAACGTGTCCGGGATTCCAAAGGGCGTTTTACATAAGGGAACAGAGCGATGGCACAATCACCATACGACGTGACACTGAACGCGGCGATCATCCGGCAAGTGTCGAATCTGACGCACAACATAAACTCGAACGCGATCAACGCGTTCGGGTCTGGCCAGCCTGCGCCGGCGGCCGTGTTTCAGGGCGATACGCCACAAAGTTCGTCGTTCAGTTCGACGGATCTGTCAACAATTCTAGCGCTGAACAGTTCGACGTTCATCGCGGCCGGACTGTTCACGGCGGCGGCCGTCAGCAGTGTTCCGTTTCGATCGCGAGCGGTTGGCGCTGTTCACGTGGCGGGGGCCAACCACCAGGCGTTGCAGTGTAGCAACACGCTATACACTCCCGATTCGATCAACTGCCCACAAAATGAGTCGGCGTCACTGTCGGGCACACTGCGGTACCAGTCCGCGGACGCGTTCACGCCGGCAGTATCGCTGGTTGGTTCGCAGACGTTGGCAGCCGCAACGCTGATCGACGAGTACGTTCTGCATTCCGTCACAGTGGCCGGAACGGCGGTACCAGAACTGCAATCCGTGACAGTTACGCCGGGGATCACGGTGATCGAACAGAAAGACGGCGGCGGGCCATTCCCAACGGCGTTCTATATTTCGGAACAAGTGCCAACAATCGAGATCACGACCGAAGACTTCGCAACGCTGGCGGCGTTGTTGGAAGGCGCAGCACTTGGCGCCGGCGTGGTTGTCAATCTGGCCGAGCGAACAGCCAGTGGGATCATCACGGCAGTGGGATCGCTGGCACATATCAAAATCACAGCGGCGGCCGGTATGCGGCAAGCCGTGTCAATGGGCGGCGACGGTCGAAGCAACACGTCCGGAACAATGCGGATTAACGCGTTGGCACTGACGGCAGCAACCGGCGTCGCTATTTCCTAAGCGAACAAACGATGCGACCGTTGATCTATATTCCGGGGCGGGAAGACCGATCGCCAGCCGAGCATTTCGCAGCCGTCGGGCTTGGCGAGATATCGGCGGGTCTGGATGTTATGCGGCCAACTTCCGGGCCAGTTGCAATGAGCGGCGATCCCGGGTTGCTGTTCGGCTGGTTGTCGCCAACCCAAAATCAGTTTGACTACTTTCCCGACAAACAGACGTGGATCAAGTCGGCGGCCAATGGAGATCTGAACGCCGGCGCGTATTGGGTCGGGATCTGGAACGAGTCGCCACCAACAGAAGAAGACCTACGGCGGCCGGATCACAGAGCGGGCGCACAAGTGGTGCTGGGCGACGACGGAAGCTGGAGCATTCCGACGTTGGGCCAGATGGATCGTATTGCCAAACTGCAGGACGACGGGCGGTTGGTCTGGTGCGTTGACGAGCAGTACAACTGGCTGGTTACAGATCTTGAGAAGCGGGAAGCGACCGGCACTATTCCACAGGATCCAGAACCGGACGGAACAGCAAAGCTAAAGGCTGAGGGCATCCGTACGTTTCTGTTCGATGATACCGCGGACTGGTTCTTCTTGTCGCGCGTGCTGCAGATCAACTACCGGATAACGCCGGAACTGGTGTCGTATTTGGGGCTTCTATCGAGGGACAGCGTACGCGGGATTGTTTCCGGAATGATGGGTCTAACGCTGAAGGGTTGAGCAAGTGAACCAGATACGCGTAGATCTTGACACAGGCGGGCCGGAATCGGCGATCGCGGACGTGGCGAAGTTGCAGCAACGGGTCGAGCAGCTGGCGAAGAGTTTCACGGCGCAGAACAAAGAAGCCAACAAAGGGGCCAAGGCGGCGCGGGGATCCTACGCGGCACTGGAGAAGGAACTGCGCGATAACATCAAAGCGTTGAAACAAATGGAGGTCGGTTCGAAGGCGTTCGACATCCAACGGGCGAAAGTCAATAAGCTCGAGCGTTCTTTGGCCAGTGCCAAAGGGCAGATGAAAGCCGGCACCACAGCGGCGCAGGGACTACGATCAGCAGCCAGCGGGGCTGTTTCGCAAATTGTCGGTATCGCGGCAGGCGTGGCAGGCGTGCAAGCGGCCATCACGGCCGTCGTCGGCGAGCTGGAGAAGGCCAAGAATCTGGAACTGAAGGCCAGCCGGCAGGAACTAACGCTGGAAGCGGCACTGGCAGACATCGGTCTGAACGTTGGCGGGGATCAGATAAGCGCCGCACGAGAAATGATAGAAAGCAACGCGCAGGGTTTGGGAACCACACAGGAAGGGCTGGCGAATCTACTGGGCGTGGCGATATCAGCCGGGGCCAAAGATCTCACAGAAGCAATGGAAGTGTCGAGCGCGGCGTTGCAAATGAACGCGGGTGACGCAGGGGCGGCGGCTACATTTGTCGGTAGTGCGCTGGATATCGCATCATTGTCGGAGTCGGATAACTTCGAAGGCGCGTTAGGTCAAGTTGCACAAGTACAGAGTCAGGTACGTTCTGTCAACGCGGCGGAATTCTTCCAGAATATCGGGCCGGCACTGGCGGCAGCGACAGCAGACCGAACAAATGTAGAAGGCGTAACAACGGAGCGGGCGCTAGAGATCTCCAGTGTGTTTTCGCAAGTGTTGAAAGACTTCACAGGGGCCAATACGGCAACTGCTGTGCGGCAGTTCGTGACGCGGTTGGATTCGTTCACGCCTGAACTGACAAGAACGCTGAAAGACGGTACAGCGGCGAATCTGACAGCAGACCAGATCAAAAAATTCAAAGCGGCCGGGACGGTCGACGAACGCGTGGATCTGTTCCGCGGCAATGAAGCACTGCGCCGGCAGTTTCTGGATCAGCAAAAAGAAGGAATCGGGAAGGGTGCGATATCCGAATTTATAGAGGGAACCGACCGCGCATTGAAGACGGAAGCGAAAGCGGCGGCGGCGATTACGTCGCTGGACGATGGGGTGCAATCGTTCACGGGACTGGTAGCTGGGGTCGAGGCAGCAACGGGTTTACTGCGAGCTGACAGAACGAGCGCCGCAAACATCGAAGCGTTGCAGACAAACACGACAGGAGCACAGAGCCAGGGGGCCGTGCGGAAGTTGCTGAATGATACGTTGGGGGCGGTGAATCTGCCGGGCATCGATTCATTACAGATCGGGCTGGCCAACAAGCAATTGGACATCGCGAACGCGGAAGGAAAAGATCCAGTCGCAGAAGTGCGGGAATTCCTGAACGCGGTGGCCGACGGCGGGCTCGAAGGGTTCAGCACGGGGTCGCTATCAGAACGCGACGCGGAGTTCATCAGAACACAGGTGGAAGTGCTGAACAAAATCGAGGCGCACCTGGCATCGCGAACCAAGGTGAAAATCGAGGCACCACCACAGGGGCCAAGGCCGATAAGACCAGCAGCGGCAGCGGCGCCATAAGGGGGGCACAGAAATGGCGTTTGATCTACCGGTTGTTTATCACTCAAATGTCGATGCACCACCGTACCAACGGGAGCTGGTGGTGCAACGGTTCTGGGGCGTGGTTGGCGCGCAGTTGTTGCGTTCACGGATCCAGATCCGCGAGCTGACAGTGCAGGTGACGCTAACCGATCACGACACGTTGCAATCGTTTTACAACGCGATCGCGTTGATGGATCAGCAGCTGGACGAAGAAGATACCGGCACGTTCTTTGCGGACGGAATCGAGTGGGAAGGGTGCACGTTCTTAGGCTACCTACCGCGGGGCGACGTGTTTTGGGACGGATCCGGAGAGCACGGTTTTACGCAGTTCGGCGAAGTAAAGTTTTTGCAGGCGAAAACACCGGATAATCCACCAGTATGACTGGCCGTATCACAGACGCGATCAACACCAAAGGGGCCACAGCGTTCACGTATCCAATGTGGGCGGCGCGGTTGTCTGATGACGATACGCCACCAACAACGCGCGAGCAGGTGCAGCAGTTGCTGATTCCGCTGAACGTGATCCAGAGCGCGGGCGGGCAGGAACTGGACAGTTGCGAACTGGCGTGGATTCTGCAGGACGAAGACGGTACCGGGGCGTTGACGGAACGCGTACAGCCGGCAGACTTTACCAAGATGGTCGACGTGTTGCTGGACAACGAAGCTGCGGATCGCATCCACTTAGGTGACTACGTGACCGAGCGGGAATCCGTGAACGAAGACGAAGAAGCACTATCGGCCAGTAGTCAGTTGCGGCCGTACCATTTCGGCAACACGATGGCCGGCGAAGTATGGCTAAACCCACTGACGACAGATCAGGAAACGGTCAAGAAGGCGATCGAATTCAACCCGAACATTGACGGGGTTGTCATCGGCAATATGTCGGACGAAATGCTGACAGACACAACCGCGAACATCTGGATCCATCCACACGCGGCACATACGACAAAGAGCCAGGCCTACAACGGTCAGACGCCGGCGCTGTGGACATTGAAAGAAGCGATCAACGCGGTGTGCTGGAGCTGCAATCCAGACGAAACGCTACTGGAAAACCCGGGTTCGCTGGAAGTGCTGAACGATGCGCCAACGGTTGAAGCGGTCACGCTGGAGCGCGGCCGGTATCTGCCGTTCTATTTGGATTCGTTGTTGCATCCGTTGGGCTACAATTGGTTCATAAACTACGCGTCAGCAGACGGAGTCGGCGGCGCCACAACGATGAGCAAGAAGAAGCCAACGATCGAGCTATTCAAGAAGGGGGCCGGCACTGAGAAGAAGCTGTATCACCAAGCGCCGGGCAACCCGCTACGGATCGAAGAACAGAACCTACGCGAGTACACACTAAACCGGCACATTGGAGACATGCACAACGCGGTGCTGGTTGTCGGGGACTGGGAACGACGGGAGATAACGATCGAGCTGTTCCCGGGCTGGCCGGAATCTGACGACGATTTGACGGCGGCACAGTTGAAGAAGTCAGAAGAAACGAGCGTGTACCAAGCCAACCCAACGGTGCGGCGTTTGTACGTGGGCAACGAAGCGGGCAGCGTGACAGGGCTGCGGATAACAGTGGGGGCGGCTGGTGATCCACCAGACTTGTCGTCGATCTTCACGCAATACACTCCACACAGGCGGCGCATAGAACCGCCGTTGACATATCAGGGGCAAGCGGACACAAAGACGCGGCGCGACTTGTTTCTGGAGATAAAGCCGAACGGCGGGGAGTGGGTGCCCTACGCCGGCACGTTTGCAATTTTGCCGGATCAGATCGGCATTGTATTTTCGGAAGACGAGCCACCAGAAGAACTGATGGAAGACGGCGGGCGGGTTCGGATCACAGGAACGATCGCGGGCGACTATAGGATCGAAGGCGAAGCAACGCGGCAGTCGGAAGCGGTGAACGGGCGCGACGTGTGGCTGGAGCTGGATAAGGCGGCAAAATTCGCACACCGTGAAGTTGTGATGAGCGGAACGTGGGAAAGTTCGCTGGCGGGTGACGCGGCCGGGGCCGACGAAAAAGACGACACAACAGAGATCACCGAGTACGCGGAGAAGCTGCGCGACGAATCCGGGCACGCTGAGGTGGATTGCGAATTCAAGCTACCGGGCATCCATTTGTATTATGAGATCGGCGATCTATTGACGGACATCGAAGGGCGAAACGTGTCACTAGATCAGGCGTCGGAAGGCGCGGGCACCAGTGTTTACGTTCAGATCACCAAGCGGACGTTCATGTGGGGAAGCGGCGGGCCAGTGACAACACTAACGGTCGATCGCGGAACCAAGCTGGTGGTAGACGAACAGGCGGCGGCGGCCGAGGAACAGCAGCAGAACGAACGACAACGGGCCGACGCGATCGCGGCCAATCCGAAACTGGCGAACTACATATAAGGAAGAAGCGATGACGACACGCGAGGACAGAATCAAGGCGGCACTGCAGGGGACGACACGCACAACGGATCCAGCCAAAGTCTGGCGGGAACACTTCGCAGGATCGCAGATTACTTACCAAGAATTCCGGCGAGTGGCCGACGTGTTAGCGTCTGTTCCGCCCGGGATCGTCAAAAGCCTCCTCGATACCAGTGGCACAATGGAGGATCGATTCCACCAGGCACAGCCGGAGTACGTGTCAATCGATGAATTCCGCGGCGCGTGGGTGGAGCACTGTCACGCGGCCGAGGCAAAGATCGATCCAGCCAAAGCCAAAAAGGAAACGGCAGAGAAGTGACAACAGAATTTCGCTACCAATCTGGACACAAAACCGGCGCCGTGTTGCGTTCAGGTTTGGATACGCGCGGAACAGAACTGCGGTACATTCCGGGATCGTTCACGGAAGAAGAACCGGGCGGCGTAAACATCAAAGGGTACGATCGCATAACCGGCGAGTTGTTGTGGGAACACGTTGGCCAGCCGATAACGGGATCGATCGCGAACGCGCAGACGGGGAGCATAGTAACAAAGGACGGCCGGCTGCCGGTTTGGTATTGGGTGGAATCAGAACGCGACGACATCGGCGCAACCATTTGGGTGCCGTTGGGGACTAGCTTTTTGTTTCCGTCCCGAACGCCGACATCGTTCAACAATGCGTGGGCAGTGCGGCCGAACAGCCAGTTTGTGATATGGGAAAAGCGGATCAAGTACATTGACATGGAAACGGGCGAATCAACGCTATCAACCGTTCCAACGGAATACGTAGCGATGCCGAAAGAAGTAGTAGGCACGCCGTTTTCGCCAGCGAATCCCGGGGATCCAAATCTGGTAGCGATACCGTCGATTTCGTTTGGATCGTATGGCACGCCGGCATCGTATGGGGAATGCAGTGGCGGGCTATTGTGGTTCATCCGGCGGCCGTTCGTGTACTGGCAGTGCATGAATCCACACGAACCGGATACAGCGACACAGTTGTATAGATTTCCGGGCCGTAGACTTTGGCACGAGGCGTACTACACGGCGCAAATACCGGCATGGGACGGCAACCCAGCGGTAGAAGTGGAGTGGGATCACACAGCCGGCGGTGACGATATCGCGGCGGCGCTGGCGGACGTTCCACAGATCATAGCGGCAACGTTCACGGGGCCGGGGCTGCGGAACGGGTACAGCGAACTGGCGGTGGAATGGGCGGACGAAACGTTGCAATTCGAGAAGATCCTACTAAACGATGCGCTGATCCAATCGGATCCGCCACGGTGGTATGAAGGCGACATAGAAATCTGGGATCGCGACACGATGGAAGTTCTAAGCCATCGAGTGATTCCAGGGACATCCATAAATCGGAACCGAACAGTTTCACAAGCACGGGTGATGGGCAACGGTGACGTGGTTATATTGACGAAATTCGATGCAACGTCGGATAATTTCGTGTGGACGTATGACGGCAGTGACCTAACACAGCAGTTGGCGCAACACCAGTTCACAACACTAGCCACGACCGTGACGTTCTGGATTCATTCCGCGCAGAACCATCTGATTCTGAACCGTAAAACAGGAAACACAGTAGCGGGGGCCGGAGGGCAGGAAAGCGACAATCTGGGCTGGCACATCATGGATTTTGATCTGAACCTCGTCGCGGAATGGTGGCGTTTTCTCATCGGGGCGTTGGATATTTTTCACTTAACGGACAACTTCTATCCGTCGGAAGTCGCGGGTTCGTCAGACGAGCCAGCGTTGGCAGTGGTCACGCAGTACGCGTTGTTTAATGGGTTCCGGTTTCCGGGCACGCTGGACGGCGTTAAGTACGATGGCGGAACAGTGGTCAACGAACGAACGCGACCGAACGCGACATCGGTGGCGCAAACAGTGCGGAAGTACGAACCGTTTTCGGACGTGTTGCAATCGTCGGACGTGGCCGCGATGAACGCGCCGTTCGAAGTGTCGGATTCAGATTACAGTTTCACAGGTGGCCTACTTGGTACGTTTCCACAGTTTGAGTCACGACGCGTGCCAGTGGCGCAGGGGTCGCAAAGCATCACAACTGTAGCGTCCGGCGTGGACGGGCAGCCGTTCGGAAACGTACTGGGGTTCTCTCATTACATTCGTTGGTGGCAGCCGGGGCTATTGTCGGGCTGGCGGGCGGTAAACGATGGCACCGTGCAATGGAGAATGGGGTTCGAGTCACAGTTGCAAGATTCGTGGGCAACAGAAAGCGTGGCATCGTTCACAGACTGGCTGGAGTTCGACGCAGATCAAGACGATTTAGAGGCGGCGTTGTTCGACGTGTTCGGCGAGCACGCGCAGGGCGGCGGACAATTCAAGTCGAACGTATGGGCGGACAGTCCGTACTTTCAGGGATTCCCGGGAACACCGGAAGGCACGGTGCTGGGATTGAATCACGACACGATGCTGTGGCAGGATTCAATAACGCTGATCGTTTTTCAGCCGTGGAGTGGCGGCGGTGTAGGGGTGGGGGACGAGGAACATTTCGACTTGGCAAACACGGCCGGAATGACGGGGCATTTTAATAGCGGGAATTCCACCAACCCAGCGCGCGACTGGGCGCTGTTCATGAACGCGAACAACACGTACATGAAGATCCACGTGCGGGATTCCAACTGGCCGAACGCGCCACAATACCAGCTGATGAATCGGCCACTTGGCGCGATACGCTGGGAAGACGGGCTGCCACAGTGGCAACGGTACTTTGGCGAGTCGCTGCGGACGGGCCAGAATGTCGGGTGTTCATTGATCATGAACTACGACGGGTCAACGATCGTAGGTTACGGCGAAACGGTAGAATCAGAGCTAGAACCGGAAGAAGACGAGTGAACACGAGCGAAAACAATTCACGAGATCCGGATACCCCGGGCAGGCGTTCAGCCGTTAGTATGGTCGGCCGTGGAACTTCCCACGGTGCACTTCCAAACGGAGATCGAACGATGAAGAAGCTAATGAACTTTGCCGGTGTTGTGGCGTACGGGACGTTGTTTGTTGTGGCCGGGCTGGTCGTGCACAAGTACATGATTGCGGGACGTGCCAGTCGCGATTCGCTGATCCTAAACGATGGGGATTCAGCACCAATGACACAGGAAGATAAAGATTGGTGGAGCGGGAAAACCAAAGCAGCCCCGGGCGTCTATAGGCCACATCCGTTATCTGAATTCCAATAATGGCAACACTGACGACACATCCAAACGGAAACGGCACGGCGCAGGATTGGGATGTCAACGCATACACAAACGTGGATGACGGCGACGAGCAGCCGACGGCACCAAGTGATGGCAATACGTGCAACGTTTCCGGGTTGGGCGGGCCGGCAGATTGTGAGTGGGTGACGGAAGATCCGTCCGTGGCCGGTACAGCGTCCAATGTGTCGGTCTGGATCTACGTGTCAGCGGGAACAATTACGAATGTGAACGTGAAAGTTGACGGGGTATGGCAAACGAATAAAGCGACAGCAGACGCGTCGGTCGGCGATTGGGATCGATACGATTTCACAATAACAGATGATCTAACCGGCGGGCTGACGGACTGCCAGATCAGGGTACAGACATCAACAAACGCGACGGTTGACGGCGCCTATTCAGAATGGACGTATACGGCGTCAACCGGCAACCCGTGGAACTACTACGCGCAGCAAGGGGGCTCGTGATGGACATCTGTATGGACGTAGACGTAGCACTGGCAAAAGTGCCGGTCAACATTCTGCCGCTAATTGACGACGCAGACTTCAAGACGATCGAAGATGCGGTGGCGTATAACGCGGCGGGCATGGCGTTGCGATGGCATTTCGTCACAACGGCGGGTGCGTACACGGTAACGAGCGTAACGCCAACCACGGGCGGCGTTCATGACTGGACAGACGAAGGCGACGCAGGAATCTATACGATAGAAATCCCGGACACGGGCGGCACGATCAACAACACGGAAGAAGGGCATGGGTGGTTCACTGGATCCGCAACCGGGATCCTTCCGTGGCGTGGGCCGGTGATCGGATTTCGTGCTGCCGGTTTGAACGATCTGCTGATCGATTCAAGTTATTCAGCAACGCGCGGGCTGGCCGGCACAGCGTTGCCAGACGCGGCGGCGGACGCATCGGGCGGGGTGGCGATCAGTGATCTTGGCGGCGTGGCGTTGGATACGGTGGCGGCGAATGTTGCAACACTGATAACACGAATCACGGGCGTGATCGGAACCACCGAGATCCAAGCGGCAGCGGCGGCGGCACTTGTGGCGATCCACTTAGACCATCTGTTTGCGCAGAATTACGATCCAACCAGCAAGCCGGGTACCGGGACGGCACTTCTGAACGAGCTGATCGAAAACGACGGGGGCGTGTCGCGGTTCACGTCCAACGCGCTGGAACAGGCACCGTCGGCAGCTGGTTCTGTGGCAATGGTGATGCAGTCAACGACATTGACCGTCACCAGCCAAACTGAAATGGTGCTGGCGGCGGGATCTGCAGACGATGACGCGTACAACGACCGGTTGTGCGTCATCACAGACCAAACAACCGGTGAACAGAAGGGCATAGTGCGGGCCAGTGACTACACGGGATCCACCAAGACGATCACGTTCGAAGCGGGGGCGGTGTTCACTGTGGCAACCGGCGATGGTATCGATATTCTGGCAGTGACGGGACTAACAAAGGCGGAAGTCAACGCGCAGGTGATCGCGGCACAGGTGACGCACAAGCTAGACCATCTGGTTGCGGTCGCAGATGCTGACGATCCCGTAGATGATTCAATCATCGCTAAGATGGCGTCGGCGTCTGGCGACTGGTCTACGTTCGCGGCTGCAGACGATGCGCTGGAAGCGATCGGCAACACGATCGCCAGCGTTGCAGGGGCCGGGGCGAATCTGGTCACGATCACAGTGCAGGACACTGAAGGAACGCCGAACGATCTGGAGAACGCGACGGTCGTGCTGACGGAAGGCGGGAACAGCTACACGGCGACAACGGACGTGAACGGGGAGGCTGTTTTCCGACTGAATTCAGCCAGCTACGATTATGTGATCGCGAAGCCGAACTACGCCGGAACATCCGGCACGATCGTCGTGGCGACGAATCCGCAAACTGAAACGTATGCGATGGCCGTGAACGCCAGTCCGGCACCACCAGCCGTTGGGCTATCCAACGGTTCGCTGATATGTTACGACGAAGACGGCGTGGCGGAAACGGGCGTTATTATGTATCTGCAACTGAACAGGGGATCCGGCGTGGCGGGCCGGGCACTGGACACAAAGATCCGTTCAGAAACCAGTCCGGCGGGCGGGCTGGTGACGTTTGCCGGTTTGGTCAAAGGGGCAGAGTACAAGATTTGGCGCGGTCCGGCACCAAGCGGTACGGGCGGGGGGCTGACAGTCGCATCGGCCGGGGCGAAAGTTCCTTTCACAGTGCCGGATGCCGGCACGCAATTCGACATCTCGGAAGTTCTCGGCGCTGACGAGTAAACAAAACGCAAACGAGTACAAACCAGCAGGTGAAAACGTGGCTGACGAACGACTAGAAGACATCACAGGCGGCGAACTGACCGATGTGGCGGAAGACGAGCAAGAATCGGGGGCTGAATAATGGTTGACACACGACGAACACTGGCAGCCCTGCAAACGTTACATGCGGACAACACAGCCGGTGATATCTCTCCACAGGACAACCGCGATTTCCTGTTTTCCGTGTTTGGTGCGGGACTGGAAACAAATGCACAAACAGTCACAACAACCGACATCACCGGCGCTGTCGGTCAATTCTACGTCTGCACAATCGCGGGATTAACAGCGGATAGAAATTTGACGCTTCCTAGTGCGGCAGTTGATGAACGGATAGGCGTTCATGTTGTTGATGGCGATGCTTCGTTTGAGTTAGTTCTGATTGGAGCCGCGAGTCAGACCATCAACGGAGGGGCCGCTGCAACCGAATGGAGTCGCGTTTTCATACCTGGGGAAACAGTGATTTTCCGCTGTACCGCTGCGAATTCCTGGGTTGTTGAATATGACGGAAGGAAGCCATGTATCGTTTCTGCCTACCTGAGTACAGATACTGATTTGACTCAATCAGCGGGGACCGCGTATGAACCAGTTGATCAAGGTGGCGCTTGGACCGTCCCCACCAATACCGGAGACTGTTTTTCGAGTTCGGACAGCAAGTTCACATGGCGACGGCTAAGTGATGTGTTCTTTGTAATTCGGGGGCGGCCAGCTAGTACAGCAGCCGATCAAAAGTATGCCATCTGCCAATTGAAAGACCAGGCCGCTGCCCTTAAAGTTTACGCACGATTGACTGCATCCGGGGCATCCGACCGAACACAGATTAGCGCTCAAGGAACGATCAGTCCAGCGGCAATTGGTGATTGGGTTCAATATACGTTCATCAACGAAGATGCAAACGAGGGATGGGATGGAACGCAAAGCACCACTATTTTTCTTGCTGAGGAGCGATTCTAATGCCCTTGCCGAATCAGACGCTGAAACTGATTGAGTTTTTGAGGCCCAGAGCGATTGCGAATGTTGACTTTTTTGTATCGTCAAACTCTGGGAGCATTTCGATCGACAGCTACAACGGGCCTGGAATTGTTCCGACGGAACAGGAACTGATTGACGCGGAGAATGACTTAACGCTAAACGGCGCAGGTCAAAATTTCACGTCGTGGTTCGCAGAAAACGGTGGCGATGACACTGTAACAACAAAGCGAAAAGCCAAAGAACGTATTGATCTGGTCGATGAAATCGGAGCCGCCCAACTGGCGGAACTGGAGCAGAGAAACAAACGAGATAACTATCTGGCAACGCGACTTGAACAAGTTGTGGCACGAGTACAAGCAATGCTCGACAGCAGTGGTGGGGTTTCCAACATGCGAACAGCTGGTTTGGCAGTGTCCGTGTCAGCGATCAACACGCGACCACGCGGCGTCGCCGTGACGGACTACAAAGACGCCATCGATACACCGGATCCATCCTAATGGCTGGCGGGTTTTCATCAGGATTCAGCAGCGGGTTTGATGTCGATGCGGGTGTTGTCTATCCCCTCGACACAGGCCATGCTCTTTATTCAGGACTCGAAGCGGCGTGGGGGTTTCACGAAAACACGGGCTCCACTTCGGAAGACTCAACTGGCAATGGTCACGGGCTAACACTCGATGGGTCTTTGTCCTGGGGCACAGTCAACGGCGACAGCGTGATTCAGAATGCAGCCAACATTCTCGATCCGTTGCCGTTAGATTCTAATGTCGTTCTTGACGGTACGCAGGATTGGTCATTGGCATGGAGATGCAAGCAAACGGCTGATGACAACGCAGGCATGATCTGCGGCGACATCACAGATAGCTCTGACTATGTTTGGTTCGGTGGTGCATCCGGGGTGACCAGATATCGTGACGCAGTGCCGAATTCGTACGATTTCGCGTTGCATGAATTCACGACCGAGAAATCTTATGTAATGTCATTTGATTTCAGTGATCAGGAACTGCACTTTTACGTCAACGGTGTTGAAGAAGCAGACAGCCCTATTGCGTGTACGACCGGTGACCTGATCATTAGCAACGTGATGCAGGGAATCGACGCCAGTACATTCGTTTTCAAAGGCGATTTTCACTACCTCTACGTTTGGGACGGACGCGAGATAACCGCCGCTGAAGCTGGCGATCTTCATTCTGACCAGTACGACATCTTCCTTTTTGATCAATGCAACATCACGACCCCACAACCGTTGCAGGTGTTGCAAAGGACAGCAGGCGTCTCCGACATTGCCATCACAGGCACATACGATGGGACTCCAACTGCGATCGAGGCGTCATTCAATGGCGGTGCGTACGCGACAATAGATGCCAGTCCAACAGGCGGTACGTTCTCAGGAACATTGTCGAGTCAGACGGAAGGACAGGGAGCACTAACAGTCCGATTCACGAACGATACCAGCGTGCTTGACACTCACGATACGTTTGGCATCGGTGATGTCTTCTTGATCATCGGCCAGAGCAACGCATCCGGGCAATTCAATGCGAACAATAGCTACAGTCATGCTTCATTAACGGCGTCTGTGATCGACGAGAACGACTCAGAATGGCGTGATTGCACTGACCCAACAGACACGGCAGAAACAACTCCGAAAGGATCATGCTGGCCAATACTCGCAACTCAAATCATGTTCGACCAAGCTGTCCCTGTTGGATTCATTACAGCAGCAGAATCTGGGACAGCTCTTGTTGGTGGTTCTTGGGATCCACTCACACCAGGAAGCAACTACACGGCTGCTGTGGCTCGTGTAACGGCATCAGGGACAAACGGAATTGCAGCTGCAATTTGGGAACAAGGTGAAGCTGATGCAGCAGCACCAGTGACACAGGTTGCGTACAATGCTGACCTTGACGCTTTGATATCTCAGCTGAAAACAGACACCGGATTTACGTTCCCTTTAATCTGTTCTCAGGTGGGAACGGTTCCTGGTAACAACGCTGACGACCTAGACATTGTGCGATTGGCTCAAGTCGAAGCATGGGGTGACAACGCAGATATTGACTTCGGTATTTTAGGATATGATCGTGCCGCACTGCACTGGGATGGAAACACGGAAGCGGCAACGCAAGCGGGCCGATACTGGCTGGCAATCGAAGAATCGCTGTACAGTGGCTCCAATGGTCGCGGGCCAGTCCAGTCGTCGATCACGTCGACGGGTGCGACTGTTACGGTTACTGTCGATAAGGCATTGGACGGTGGAACAACCAGCTACGCGACGGCAGCCTGGACGATAGACAACGATGACGGTTCGCCATTGACAGTGTCATCAGTTGATCAGATAACGTCGACTACGATTGATATTGTGGCTAGTGGGACGATCGACGGAACCAGTCCTACAATCACATTTGCTTCTGGTAACACTGGATCTGCAGTAGCGATTCCGGCTGGTGACTCGATCAGCCTTCCGGTGACTGTCCATAGCGTGTCGGAATTGGACCTTCCGCTGGAACCGATCATCGCACAAGCGATCACCGTTTCCGCTGGCACTATCCTGTCGCACATCATGTCCGCCTATACGGCAGGGAGATAAAGATGAAGCTAGTAAAAAAAGACAGTACAAATGTGAGCGTTGAGCTTTACATCGTCGACAGTACCGATGGCACGCCAGAGACTGGTGTTGTGTTCAACACCGCAGGCATCGACTTGAACTACCGCCGAGACGGTGCGGTTGTTACGTCAATAACAGAGGCGGACTTGACCACGCCAGCACTAACTGACGCACACGAAGATGGCGGTTTCCTGGCGGTCGGGAATGGTCGGTATCGTCTCGACGTGCCAGACGCTGCCTTCGCAACTGGCGTGTCTCAAGTGACCGTGGGCGGAACAGTCACGGGAATGGTGGTGTTGCCGGTCACGATTCAATTGGTGGATTTTGATCCTGATGACGCAACGCGATTCGGGCTAACCGCGTTGCCGAATGCGGCAGCCGATGCTGCGGGGGGATTGGCAATCAGTGATGCTGGCGGATTGGACCTCGACACGAAACTGGCGAACACAAACGAGGTGACAGTAGCACGAATGGGAGCATTGACGGACTGGGTCGACGGTGGGCGGCTGGATTTGTTGTTAGACGCATTTATTGCAACGGTGGGAACCGCAGGTGCAGGCCTGACTGATCTAGGTGCGATGTCAACGGCGATGAAAGCCGAGATTCTCGCAGAAGTTAATGCGGCACTGGACACAGCGATCAGCGAACTCGGCGTCGGAGTGCCAGCAGCAACACCAACACTGCGAACCGCTCTGATGCTGTTATACATGAGCACACGAAATCGTAGCGACGCGCAGACAAGCGGAACCGACGCATGGGAAATCTATAACGATGCTGGAACAATGATTGCGAAGAAGCTGTTAACAGATGCCGCGGGGGACTACTCAGAAGCTAAGATGACGAGCGGGTAATATCATGGCAATTGATACGGCAGAAAAACGGGCGTCGGTATTTGGGCATGGTCGCCCGTGGCATCGACTGGTTCAACCGGACGCGACAAAGCCGGAAGCGTGGAGGGCAAGCGTTGCGTCTGTTTACAGCGGGAATGCCGTAGCAGCCCCACCAGCACCCGGGGCACTAACAACTGCATCGCTGGGATGGGTCGCGGCGCAAAGAACAAAAGCATGGACAGCCGGTAACAACACGCGAGTATGGACGGCGGCCACAGGACGACAGGAACTACAATGACAACCACCAACTACCAAGCGATAAACGAAATCTATAAGCACATTCAGGCCAGCGGGGCACTGTACTACATGGATTTCGGAAACCGGCTGGGCGCCGCGGAAACAGTGATTTCGGCGACCGTAACGTCGGCAGATGCGGCGTTGTCGTTTGGAACCGTTACGGTATTGACGGGGAACGAGACGGTCTCAGATCACGAGAACGAAGATCTGACAATCGAGACTGGAACGGGCATCAAGTTTACCATTGCCGGCGGAACGGCTGGGGAACAGATCGTGACAGCGCTGGCGACGATATCAGACGGCCGAATCGAGCCGATGGACGGCGTGTTAAATATTGGCGGTGTTGAAGCGTAAAACCGAAAACAGATGATCAGCACTGGCGATAGATGACGGTGGCATATCAGAGGCTACCGAAACACGACGGAGGATCGCGGCAGATGGCAGATGTAACAGACACAGTCGGCATATTGGCACAGAGTCCGTTCGCAGAGTGGGGGAACCTTAGCGCGTTGGGTTGCCTGATTGCGCTGGTGCTGTGGTTCGCGACAAAGGGATTGCCCGGTATTATGAGACGTTGGGGCAATGAAGCGGAGAAGGCGCGGTTGGATTTTAAAGAAGTGATAACGGGGGCATTCGAAGAATCGCACAAGCAACGCGAGGATTTCAAAGCGGAATCAGCAACGCAACGGGCAGAGTTTCGGGCGGAATCCCTGGCACAGCGGACAGCGTTTGAATCCGCATTGGCGGAACAGCGCGATCAGTCGGCACAGCTGGCGATATCGGGACACAACGCTGTTAACGGTCTGGCCGGCGAAATCAGGGAATTGCGACGAGGGCGAACTGCTACGGGCACATAACGGACAGCCAGCAGCAATCACACAGCCAGCCCGGGGAAACCCGGGTTTTTTCATGCGCAGCGGATAGTTTCCAAAATCTTTACGGTATTCTTTGCTTTACGTGTTGCAACAACCAAGCCACGGGCTATACTTCCAATATGTCAAACACAGCAACCACAACAGGAGCCGAAACAATGACGAACAACGAACGAGCCATCCGCTGTGCAATCCGTAACTTCTTGCTGGTTGCAACACCAGCCGAACTTCAAACCGAGCTGGCCATTTCACTGGAACGGGAGGACAACTTCCGGGCTGAGTGTATCCGCGAGCTGATCGCGGAAGATTAAACCACCAACCACACAGCCCCGGGCAACCGGGGCACTTCAGGAGCTGAGACGATGGCAGATCCAACGGAACGAGAACGGGCAATCGTTACGGATGTTATGGAAGCGTTGCAGGGGCAGCAGGGGTGGTATTTGCGGGACACTACGCAACCAGAAACGGATGCGCCGGGCTACCACTACAACCGAGGCGTGAAGGCGTGTGCGGACGCAGTGGTTAAGGCGGTGGGAAAATACGGTTTCAACTTCCGACGCGTGGATTGCGACGGGGAATAACTTCCGCTCAATTTCCCGTTTCTTTGCTTGTTGTGTTGCAACAAGCACGGGTGCGGGTATACTTCCAATATGGCGAGCACACAACCAACAACAAACGGAGCGGAAACAATGGCCAGAACACCAAGCGAACCACAGCAAGAAACAGCCCACGACGCGTTGCGACGCCAACAGAAGACGATCAACACAGCGGCCAAAATGCTGGAAGTCATCAGCGTGCAGATTTCGGAGCGGCTGAACCAGACATCGAAGCCGGTCGGCTGGCAGGATCTCGGAATTTCCTCACAAGCGGCCGAGCTGGCCGCGCAGATTATCGAAGGGTTGGACAGATGAAGAAGCGAACCAAGAAGAAGGCAGCGGAACAGGGCAGCACACGGCGGAAGCCAGCCAGGAAGAAGAAGGCAGCGGAACCAGTGGAAAACCGGGGCGGGCCACGTGTGGCCGGGCCGGGCAAAAAAATGGGACGACCGAAAGTGGACGCGCCGCGTGTAACAATATCGGTCAGAGTGTCCGCGGAAGTGGGGGAATACCTACGTTCGCAGGGGAATGCCAGCCGTACGATTGACAACGCGATCCAGCGAACCAAGGCGTGCCGGGATTATCTGGCCAGCCGGTGAAAAAAGATGGAAGAAAACGGCACCCCGGGGTTGACGGGTTGCGGTCGTTCCGGCTAAGTTGCGAAAAGCAAACAAAAACCCACGATCAGGAGCGGGAACAATGGAAGCGGTGTTAGTCGTGACGGGGCTTGCGTGTTCGTTTGGTATGGGCGCCTTGATTGGCGCCCGTATTTATGCGCAGGCGTTAGAAGACTGGAAACAGCAGTACCACCGAACGCTGAACCAGCTACACAGGGTGCAAGCGCTCGCCTTGAAGCACGCGCACGAGGTGGCGGTGCTGAAGCGTGCGGAACGGCTGCAACCGTGGAAACCGGACGCAGGGCGATGAACCCGACAACCGCCCGGAACTGGCGGCACAACTACACAGGAGGGCAGCCGATGCTTGTGCTGCGGCGAACTATTGGAAGCGTTGTGGAAATCGGCGACGACATCCAAGCGGTACTGGCCGGGCGGACAACGGAAGATCTAACGCTGAAGATACGGGCACCAGCGGGAACGCCAGTCGAAAGCCGGGCGGTAACACAGGACGACGACCGGGTTGTTTCAATGGTCACAATGTGGATCGGCGAAACAGTCCGTATCGGGGCGAACGTGCGGATCATGGTGACGGACGTGCGGCAGGGCGAAGTGTACCTCGGCATCAGCGCTCCACCGGAAATGCGGATTATTCGACGAGAATTGAGACTCAAAATGGAACGGGACGGCAAAGAGTGGCAGTACCAACCGTAGAAACGCGCGGGGATCTATAGTTCATCGACCGGCTACGAAATGATGCGAAAGCGTTGCACGAGATACGGGCAAGAAGCCTGCGGCGGGTTGGCGGTGAACTGTGGATCCCGGAAACGAAGTAGCAGGTAGCGGCGGAACTTCCTGCATTAACAAATGGATTCCGCCACGAGCTGGCGTGCTGGCAACAACCAGCGACCGGCAACCCGGTGCGAACCCGGGGTTTCACCAACACGGAGCGACGCGTGAATATCATAGCAATCGATCCCGGCACGACGAAAAGCGGCTGGGTTCATCTGGAAGGCCGAGCAATCCGAGGCGGGGCCGGCAATTCACCGAACGGCGACATATTGCGATGGATCGCGGGATGGTCACGCACCGGCGAGATCGACGCGATTGTTTGCGAGTGGATCCAGAACCAAGGAATGAGCGTCGGCCAGACCACGTTCCACACGTGCCGATGGGTTGGCAGATTCGAGCAAGCGGCCATCGACGGCGGGCTGCCGTTTCAGCTGGTGTACCGGGGCGACGTGAAGTTGCACATTTGCGGGGCAGCACGGGCGAACGACACAAACATCCGGCGGGCCATCTGCGATTTGTATCCGCACACAGGGGGCGGGGCGAAGCCGTGGAAGGGCACAAAGGAACAGCCGGGGCCATTGTTCGGGGTGACTACGCACCAGTGGCAGGCGCTGGCCGTGGGATTGACGTTTCAGGAATTCAAGGAACTAAAGATCGGAGAATACGAATGACGGAACAGCCGGAACAACAACAACAGGAACAGGGGAAGGGGCTGCGGGCGGTGTTGCACGGTGACGTGTTGCAACAGCAGCTGGCGTTGGCACTGCCGGAACATCTGTCGGCCGAGCGGTTCATCAGGATCGCGGGCACGGCACTGACAAAAACGCCGAAGCTGATGAACTGCACAGAGGAATCGTTTATCAAGTGCCTACTTGATCTGTCGGCGGCAGGGTTGGAACCAGACGGCAGGCGGGCGTATTTGATTCCATACAAAACGACGTGTTCGCTGATAATCGGATATCAGGGGCTCGTCGAACTGGTGCGGCGGTCGGGCAACGTGTCAACAATTCACGCCGACATAGTCTGCGCAAACGACACGTTCGAGCACGATCGCGGGCAGATTCTCCAGCACACGTTCGACGCGAGAAACCCGCGCGGCGAAGTGTACGCGGTGTACGCGGAACTGACGATGGCAGACGGGTCGCGGCAGTCCGAGATCATGCAGCGCGAAGACGTGGAGAACATCCGCAAGCGTTCGAAGTCGGCGAACGACGGGCCGTGGGCGACCGACTGGAACGAAATGGCGAAGAAGACCGTTTTTCGTCGGGCGTGCAAGTGGGTCACGTTATCGTCCGAGATCCAGACAGCGATCGCATACGGTGACGTTTCAGAGTTTCCGCGAACGCGGGTCGTGCACCAAGCGCGGCGGATTCCGCTGGATCCGTTCAGTCAGACAGACGGGAGCGCAGCGGAATGAAGGACAGCGATCTGCGGGCATTGTTTTGCCGTTTTGTGGCTGGACGGAAGCCGGGGTGGCTGGGCGCTGAATTCAATATTTACGAGTGGGAAAAGTACGTGCGAGCAAACCACAACAGGAGCATAAGCGGCACCGAGGCGCGGGATATGTTGCGGCCGTTGGAAGAATCGGGCGTTATTAAATACACGGAAATGCTGCACTGGAAGTACAAACAGCCGAAGCACGATGCGGGCCAGTGGGATATCCCGCCAAAGAAACGCAACATGGATTAACAACGGAAGGCGGACGCGTGATAGTCAAAGATTTACCACGGGAAGAACGCTGGGCGTTTCTTGGTTGGTTTGCAGGCGGACAGATTCACGTCACGCAATACGCGAGTAGACCAGACGACGTGTTCATGGGGAAATTTGAATGCGAGCAAGTGCCATTTGCTGAGTTCTGGTTACAAAAACTGCCGGGGCTGGGATGGATGACAGCAACGGAAACGGAACGCGGAATCGCCAAGGGTATGATTGGGAATCCGGAGTTTATCAGGTACAGACTAGGCGTTACTAATGCGGGCTGGCGTGCACGTGAGCAGTTCTATAGCGAACAGGAATCGATAGCGTGATAGTCAAAGAACAGATGATCCAAGGCTCCGAAGAGTGGCTGGACGTTCGACGCGGGCGGCCGACAGCATCACAGTTCAGCCGGATCCTAACGCCAGCCAAATGCCAAATGGCGGCGGGCCGGTTCGAATACATGGACGAACTGATAGCGGAATGCTTCTGGCCGGAGTTCGTTGAATTCGAGGGCAACCGCTGGACGGATCGCGGGACGGAGCTGGAGCCAGACGCGCGGGCAGCATTCGCGGATCTGTCGGGCGCTGAAGTGCAGGAGGTGGGATTCGTCACACGCGACGATGAGCTGGTGGGCTGCAGTCCGGACGGCCTGTTGCTGGACACAGGCGGCGGCTACTGCGCCGGGCTGGAACTGAAGTGTCCGGCGCCACGGAAGCACGTGCAGTACGTGCGCGGCGGCAAGTTGCCACAGGAACACAAATGCCAGGTACACGGCGGGATGGCGGTAACCGGTCTGGATGAGTGGCACTTCGTTAGCTACGCGCCGGGCGTCCGGTTGTTCTGGGTTGTCGTTCAGCGGGACGAATTCACTGACCAACTATCAGACGCGATCGACCAGTTCGTTTGCGAATACGCGGAAGCACGGGATTGCGTGATCCCAGCACTATGTTTACCCAAAGCCAAGGAGCAAGAAGAATGAGCACAACAACCGAACAGGAACCAGAAACCCGCGAGCTGTCACTGCAGGACAAGCTGCAGAACTTCGTAACGTGCACCGAGCACGCGATCGTCGAAGTGGAACAGAAGTACAAAGGGCTGCAGGTTCTGGATCTGAACGACAGAGAACAGATCAAGGCGGTGACGGCCGGGCACATCGAAGTTAAGAAGATGATTTCCGCGGTCGAATCGACACGGAAGGAACTGAAGGAAGACGCGTTACTCTGGGGGCGGACAGTTGACAGCACAGCCAAGCGGCTGAAGGCACCACTGGAAGCCGTGGCGGATTGTCTGAAGATCGAACGCGATAAAGCCGACGCGGAGAAGGCGCGGGTCAAAGAAGAAAAGCAACGGGAGGCACAGGAGCAACTGCAATCCCGGGTCGACGCGCTGGCCAAAGTGCAGGGCGACACAAGCCAGCTGGCGGCACTGGCCACAATGACAGACCAGATGTTCGAGCGAATGCTGGAGAAGCGGACGGCCGATTATCAGGAAGAAATCGAGGCGCGGGCGTGGCGGGAAGAAGCGGCGAACGTTTCGGTTGAGCTGGCACGGCAGGACGTGGCAATGTCGATCGCCGAAGTGATGGCAGTGGATCGCGATCAGTGGCCGGAACTGGTCGCCAACGCGATGAGCGATAAAGTTGCAGCGGATCGCAAGCGCGGACTGGAAGAAGCCGAGCGGGCATCGGCCGAGGAAATGTCGGCACGGCTGTCAAAGCTGGATATGTACGTTACATCCCGGCAACTATTGGACGCCGGGCCGGAAGCGTGGCCGACAATGCTGAAGAACGCCGAAGAAGCCAAAGCCAAAGCGGCGGAAGCGGAACGGCAACAGCAACTGGCGGAAGTCGAAGCACTGAAGGAACAGACGCGGAAGGCGGAAGCCGAGCGGCAGCGGCTGGAAGACGAAAAGGCTGCGGCGGCGGAAGTGGAAATGCAGCGGCTGCAGGACGAAGCGGTAGCGGCGGCGGCTGCAGAAGCCGACAAAAAGCGGATCGCAGAAGAAGCCGAAGAAGCGGAACGGCAGCGGGAAGCCGAAGAACAACGGCAGGCGCGGGCGGTTGAGTTGCTGCCGGACAAGAAGAAGCTGGAAGATTTCGCGCACACAGTTGGGCAGTTGGCGATTCCGTCCGGGCTTCGTCACTACAACGAACAACTGAACGCGATCCTGTTCGAAGCGGCACACAGAATTCGCGATTTCGCCGAAGATCTGGAGTAAGACCGAACCGAACCACGTAACCACAGGAGAAGATCATGATTCTGAGAACTGAAACGTTGGCCAGTATTCGCGACGGTATGGTCGCGGAGATTATCGATCAGGCGTTGGCGGAAGCGTTCGCCGATTGCGAAGAACGGCCGAGATTGAAGAAGCCGAGGTCGGTCACACTGACAATCAAGATAACGCCAACCGGTGACGATCCAATCGAAGCGGCCGATCTGGAATTCGAAGTCAGCAAGAAGGGGCCGGCGCAGGGCGTGGCAAGACGCATGGCGGCCAGTCCGAGGCATCGCGGGTTTCGGTTCGATGCCGATACAGATTCGACGGCAGCCGCGGAAGGGCAGCGAACGTTCGACGATGAGTGACAGCCGGCGCGGTGCTGGTTGTGTTTTTGTGTGATCTGTTTTTGGGAGAATTGCGATGATTGCGGACGGGTTGATGGCGCTGAAGAAGCTGATCGAGGCGGATCGGCTGGCACAGGCGTACGCTACGCCGGACGATCTGATTTATGTCAACAAGCTGACGGGGGAAACGTACCACCTAAAGCGGCCGGCGGATCCGATCACGGCGACAGCTTATTCGATGGATTCGTTTAAGGCGGCGTTCGTCCGTTTCCGTGCTGGAGAATCCAGCGTATACGTTTCGGTCGATAAAGTGGTCGGCGTGCTGAACGACAGCGGCGACTATCGGCGGGATCGTGTTACGTTACCACTGGAGATCAACCCAGCGGTCGATTCGTTGACGGGCTATTCGAGGTTCTCGGCGAAAGACTTTGTCGAGTTTCTGCGGATCCATCTGTGCGGCACCACGTTGCAGCCGAGCGATCTGCGGCAGCGCGTGCAGGCGGTGAAGTTCGAATCCTCCCGAAACCGCGAGGAAACAGCCAAGCACGGCGACGAATCGGTCAGTTCGTCAATTGTCGCAAAGCTGGCCGGGGCGTCCGATATCCCGGAAACGTTCTACGTGTCGTTTCCGTTCTATCCATCGCTTGTCGGCGAAATCGAAACGACCGTAATCGTGCAAATGGCGATCATGATTGACTTGGAGCAGGGCGAATTCGTCGTTCGTGAACTGCCGGGCCAGATGCAGGCGGCCAGAGTTGCGGCGCTGCGCCTGATTCAGGGAGAACTGGCACAAGCGATCGACGCGCCGGTGATCATGGGGGCGCTCTGATAATGGAAACGGAGCTACGGCAACCCGCCCAACAATCAGAGGACGCGTTTCTTGTGGGCGTCCGTGAACATCTGGAAATGCTGCAATCCGATGCCAATTGGTATCTGGGCGCAGCGGCGGCCGAGTGGACAACGCGACATGCGGCAGGCCGGACAGATGCGGCGTTTGCGACGGCCGTGGGCGTTTCGCGGGATCGCGTAACGAAGGCTAGGCGGGTTGTCGAAGTGTTCCGAAGTTGTGCACCGGTGCACAAACACGAGAAAACGCTGAAGTGGGGGCACTACTACGCGGCGGTGGCGTGGGACGATGCCGAAGAGACACTCGAGTGGGCGGCGGATTGCGAAGCGACGCGGGCGGAAATGCTGGCGTGGCACAGATTCAAGCACAACGAGCCGGATCCAGCGGCGCAACCTGATCTCAAACCGTCTCCTGAGCCAGAGCCACCGATCGTTACGCCGTCCAGTTGTGCACCGGTGCACAAACACGAGCCACCAGAGCCAGAGCCGGACGAAGACGAAAATGGGCGTAAGTCCGGCGTAAGTCCGACGCAAGTCCGCAAGTCCGACGCAAGTCCACCAGAGCCACTAGACGAGCCACCAGCGGCCGAAGTCGAGCCGGCGACGGATCCATTGGAAGACGGGCCGGCGGACGTGAACGCGGCAATAGCCACGATCCAGCACGCATCCAGCGGAATGGATCGACAGCAGAAGAAAGACCTGGCCACGGCGTTGCGACTGGTGGCCGAGAATCTGGAAGCGTTGCCGATCACACGAGAAGAAGCCGACGCGTTGTTGGCGGAATTCAACAACTGGATGGGCGTCAAGTGCCGGAACACAAACAAACGGTTTACAGATCTGAAACAACGGTGGCGCAGCCCGGAATGGCGGGAGAACTACCGGGAAGCGTTGCAGCGGGCGTCGTCGTGTCAGTTCTTGAACGGCCAGAACGATCGCGGCTGGTGGATGGATTTCGAGTTCTTCTTGCGGCCGGATACGGTCACCAAGATTTTAGAAGGAAAGTACGATGGAACAGGAGCTAGCAAACAGGAACGAGACCAGTCCGCAACACTTGGCGCAATCGCTGAGGCGGAAGCGTATTTTGAGAGCGTTGGCGAAAATGGCGCTTTTGAAAACGCAAACCAAATTGACCAAGGAACAGGCGGTGGTGTGGGCGGAAGTGCTGGCGCTCTTTCCGGCGGATAGTGTCGAATTGGCGTGCGCCCGGTTCGGTGCGTCGGACGATCCGTGGCCGGACGTGGGCAAGTTGCTGGCGGCGGCCGAGTATTACGAAAACGAGAAGCGGCCAACGGTCAAACGGGGCACACAGTTCGGCGGCACAATTTCACACACAACCGTAAAGCAAGTTGCGGCAGTGCTGGGAATGGGGCAACCAGAATGAAGAAGCCGAAGATCTACGTAGCCGGGCCGATGAGTGGTTTCGCGTACTGGAACTATAACCTGTTCGACGAAGCGGCGGCGCAGCTGGTGAACGCCGGCTGGGAAGTGATAACGCCGGTACAGTTGGATCGGGCGGCCGGGTTAGCACCGGAAGACATGCCAGCAGATACCGATTGGGCCAGCCCAACAGCGTGCGGCCACGACATCCGAGAAGCGTTGCGGCGCGACATCGACGCGTTGATGAGCGTTGACGCGATCTTCTTACTACTCGGCTGGCCACGATCAGGAGGAACGCTGGCCGAATTGGCAGTGGCGAAACGGGCCGGGCTGGCCGTCTTCAAACAGCGGGCAGACCTAGAACTGGATCCGGAACTGTTTATCGATCCAAAACCGGAAACGTGCACGGCGGACGGTTGGACAGTTCAGCTGACCGGCACCGGGTGCGTAATTCGCGACGAAGACGGGGATGTGGTTTGTTCCGTCAAAGACGCGGAAAACATGGCAGCACATCTGGTGTTTGCGTTGCAGGATCGTCGCAGGATGATCAAGGAATATCGACACAGGGCATTTCAGCCGTTTCCGTTTGGGGGCGAACCACAGAAGCCGGAGTAATGGAGCGATGAAAGACGCGAAGTGGCTGGCAGCGGAACGGGCACGAGCACGGGCCAACGCACGAACCAAAATCGACATGGCACAGGTGCATAGGCGGTTGCGGCAGCAAGAAGAAGTGGAACGCGCCCGGGCTGAACGGTACCGGCAACACGTGGAAGCCGAAAATGCGGCGACGGCGGCCGAGTCAGATCGGCGGCGGAAGATAGAAATAGAGACGCAACGCGCGAAAGCGGCAAGGGCTGAAGCAAAGCGACGGAAGACGATCGCGAAACAGATCGCAGAGATGAACGCGGCGGCAGTTCAGGCGGAACTTACAGAGAAGGAACAGGCCAGAATAAAACAGCGGGCCGAACAATCGGCGACAGTTCTGCGGCAGAAACCGAAACACCGGATCGAACGGGGCCGACGGATAGAAGGCACGACGATGCTGCGGGATTTCTGCTGTGGTTGCGGCGGTGCGATGCGAGTGCACCAGTTATTGCCTAATCCGTTCTGTTCGGACTGTTTGACGGGCACCACTGCCACAACAAAACACAACACTGGCCGGCGGGCCGGGCGTCTGCCGGAAGTGGCGGACATGCAATACCACGGTGGACAATTCAGCCAGGGAGAATGGTGAACAACGGAAGGTGAGCGGGGAAGCCGGAATGCTATTCATGATCAAAAGACACAGGCTTGACAGTTCGGAGAGACGGACGCAGGGCAGTGGGCAGCGTGGATGTTGCGGCCACAATCGATTGACGGGGCGTCACTGGGGCGCCGCGTTTCGGCATCGCTGGTTAAGAGTCGCTGGCGGCGTAGCGGGTTCGATTCCCGGCTGTTCTGTTCGTGGGTAGTTGTGGGAAAAAGTGGGTACTTTTTCCCACAGGAGCAAGGCGAATGAGTGAGCAGCCAACAGTCCACGTGGAGTTCATCGGCGGTTCACGCGACGGGCTTGTCCAAACCGTGACGTGGGAAGGAACAAACCGCGCACTGTGCGAACGTGAAATCGACGGCGAATGGTTCTGGGGTTGCTGGTGTTCTCCTAATCCTAAAGCACCAAACGGGCAGTATGAGATTTACATCGAGGAACATCCGCACGGCATCGAAACTGTTTTCCCGCCCAAGCATCTGCGGTTAATTATCGCGGATTGGATCACAGATGAAGAGGCAGGCCTGTTTCGGGTATTTGAGGAATAGTAGAGCACACGACAATTTGAACGCATCCGGCTGTGCGAAGTCTCCAAGGCGAAAGCACAGAGCGAACAGCTGGCGTGGCAGCGAACTGCCGATCCCGTTTCCGCAGGTGACACGTACGGGCGGAACTGTCGAAGACAGAGGGAGGTGTGCGAGGGTTAAATATGCACAACACCGAAATCAAAATCAGTGCAATATCGGTCACCGACAGCCCCGTCGTTCAGGCGGGGTGGTACGCGCCCATCTTTCTATTTGGGAAACAATGAGCAAAGAAACGCAAAGACAGAAACGCAGCAAGGAACGGGACGCGGAACTGTCACGAGCACTGCCGGCACCATTCGAACACCGGGACGGCTACTGGTGGAAGGGCGTAATCGATCAATATCTGCAACGATTGGAAAAGCACAATGCGAAGCGACAAAGAAGCGGCTGAACTGGCACAGCGGATCCGCAACGAACACCAGCAGCGGATTTGGTGGGACACGTTCAAAGGGCGAAGAATCGAGCCAGACAGCAAACAGGGCCGGCGAAATGGATAGCTGGAAGCGGTGTGTTTGTGTCCAGTGTGTGGCTAATCGCGATTGACAATTCAGGCAAAACCGTTTAGCTTTTTGTGATGCGATAGCAATCTTCACAACCACCAAAAGCAAGGCGGGTAAAATGTCACGAGCGGCACTGGCCGAAGAATTGACCAAGCGAATCAATCCTTTTATCGACATCCCGTGGATGGGCGAAGCGATGGAATACCGGATTTTGTATCCGGTTGTTCTAAAGGCGGTGCCGTTCATCCCGGAGGAGATCTGGCCGTATTTGACAGACGCGGCTGACGGGATCACAGACGAAGAACGGGCCGAGTGGGAACCGCAGATTCTCGGCGCTACTGTCGAGGCGTTTCTGGCTGTCGTGCCGGAGTGGCTCCAGCCGTGGTTCATGGATCGCATTCTGGACATGGTACGGCCAGTGATCGCGGCCGTGTTTGATTATGCTCAGGGGTTGTTGCCCGGGGCTGCCGAAGCGGGCAGTATCGGCAGAGTCGAAGACGTGATCGGCGGGTTGCCAGCCGAGTAGTTGACGGGCCGGGATGTTTCGGCCGGTGCTGTTTCCAGTTCTCCACAAGTGGGGCGTTCCGATGGATTTTGAGTTTTCACCGTTCATGGCGTACGCGGCCAAAGCGGTGGCGGCCGTCGTGGCACTGGTCACAGCGTACGGGGCCAAAGGTGACGGGGTGCGGGCGTTCTTTCAACGGCTAATGCCAAAGCGTTCACGCGTAAAGGCGGCCGATCTGTCGAAGGACGGCGCGTGGCGTGTGCTGATGGACGATTCGCTGGAACGGCAATGCTTAGACTCTGTCGATCTGCTAAACGCGTGGATGGCGTGTAGGACAACCGGGCAGCTGGGGAAGAAGCCAAAGCAAGCGGAACCAGCACCAGCACCAGCAGCGGAACCGGCAGTATGAGGATTGTGATCCTGATTCTCTGCGGCATCGTCATTCTGCTACCGTCGTCTTTCGAGTTCGGAGGGGGCGACGACGGTGGCAAGCGTGGCGGGCCAGACGTAGTGTCGAAAGCGTTCGACGAATACGAACAGCTGTGGCGTCAAGTGGCGGCCAAAGGGGCGGAACAGTTGGAAGCCGGGGCGCTGGCAACGGACGAAGCGGCCACCGCGTTCCTGGGGGAGTCATCCAAAGCGGCACGCGTTACAGCGTTTCAAGCGATTGCAGACGCGGAAGAAGCGGCGTATTGGTCGATCGACGAATCCGGCGAACGTGTGCGGGCGGAATGGACGCCAGCAAAGCACGCCGAAATCTTGCGGGAGTATGTGAGATAATGCCGGAAAGCCTACCGTTCACAGAGCCGGAACGTGCGCAGCTAACGCAGTACGAATACGCAACGGAAAATATAACAGTCGAGCCAGGCTGGGATATTTACAGTTCGACAATGGAACGGCTGCAGGCGGCCGGATGGGAGTGCCAGCACATGGCGACTTTCCTCCCGGACGACTACGGGAAAATGGCGGTGAAACTGTTTATGAGACGGGAAACCGCATGAGTTATTACAACTTGCAACCGTCATCCGCTGTGGATCTGGCGTTTCTCAATTCCGCCGTGACGTGTGCTGACATCGAAGAACGCGATTTCCCGGACTGGGAAGAAGTGTTGCGAGACCCGGCGCGTTCGCCATTGGAGCGGATTCGTGTTCAGCGGCAAAAAATGAGCGATTGCCAGGGGCAGGCGCTGGCCGGCGGGACTGAATCACGGGTTGACTATGCAACAAACAAAATGATTCAGCTGTCCGATATTTACGCTTACAACTGTACTGAACGTATGGGCGGGGCTGGAAACGTCGGGCGGGATCGTGGCACAAACATACTGCAGGGCGTGCGGGTGCTGGTGGAAGGAATCCCCGGTCTTGGCATCAAGCCGGGGCTACCCACAGAAGCGGACTGGCCGTACAGCACGTACGAAAAGAGCGCGTCAAGATTCGAGAAACGAGCACGAGAAGCCACAATGGTTTCGGGGTGCGTCACTGAGCAACTACCGATGCCACCGTTCCGAACGATGCTGATTGCGTTGGCAGCCCGGGGAACGGGGCACATTGGTACGAAGTGGCCACCACGTTGGCAGACGATCAACGGCCGGCGGTACATGGCGAATCCGCCACAGGGCGGCGGCGGGCACGCAACGTTCATCGTGTGGGCAATGGAAGCAAAGGGAAAGGGCAACGGCTGGACGTTGTGCGTTTGGAATTCACACGGCAAGGGCTACTATTTGATGTCCGAATCGTGCTACACGTGGCACCAAAAACGCAACTTCGCACCGTACGGGGCGCGGCTGTTGATGCCGGACAAAGCCAAAGATCGATTCGTAAACTGGAGCACGCAATCGCCGTGGTTTGAATGATGCCAACAGATCCAGCAGACAAAGACTGGCAAGAACTGCCGACAGATCCACCAATAGTTCTAAGGTGGTTCAAGTCTGATCATCTAAAAGATGGGCCGGTGCGGGATATGTCGAAACGTTTCCAATCGCTGGCGTTGCAAGTGGAACTGCTGTCGATACCGGGGCCAGAGCGATCGACAGCGCTTCGCAAGCTACTAGAAGCCAAAGACGCGGCCGTGCGTTCGGTCGTTCATCCGGGCGGGTAAACACAGAAGGGGTGCAATATGCACAACACATTGAAGATCGGTGCCGGCGGGCTGGCCGCGGCGTTTATGCTGATAGCGTTTATGATTCCAGTGGCTGACGAGACACGAGCAACAGACGACGTTCAAAGCGATGACACAGCAAGCGCGTTCGATTTGCAGATGGAAGCGATTCTGGCCGAACAGACGCGAGCCAAAGAGAACGACAAAGACGTGGCGGATATCCTTAATCAGATAACGCGGCGGCTGATCGCGGTCGAAGACTCGCTGGACGAGCTGAAGGAAGTAAAGCTGGCCGAAATTGTCGAGCCACCAGCCGAACCCCCCAAAGCGAACACGGAACCAACGGATCTGAAAACGGTGATCAAACCGGGCAACCCGGTCACGGGCTACACAGAGCCAGCGGGCTACACAGCCGGGTTGCATATTCTTGCGAATTACAGCGGGCAGCGGTACGTTGTTAAACGACATCAGGGCGATGAGGCATATCTGCGCCGTCATATCGTTGGACATGGCCACCCAACCGGCGGGCTGGATCGATTCAGTAATCACGAACTGGAGCGGATACACGGGGCGTATCACACGAACCACTGGTCAACACGTGGCGAAACGCCGACCAGCTACAAGCCACCGAAATCGGCAAAGGTATTCAGCGGATCGATTCAGATAGGGCAGCCGTACTACACGAACAGCCGCGGGCAGCGTGTGAACTGCCCCAACGGCGTGTGCCCAACAGTTCGGTACTATCGACGATAAAACACCAAAGAGAGTGGGCGGAGCGCTAGATCGGTGACCTAGAACCGCCCTACCAGAGACGGTCGACGTAGAGAAGAAGCGGGAGTATTCAAACAGCGGCCGATCGCTGTGCGTTACGCTTCCCAATACCGCCGGTTCGTCTAAGCGGTAAGACTCCCGTTTGGTTGAGCGGGAATGCAGAGTCGAGATCTGCACCGGTGAATTGAAGGAACAGCAATGGCGAGTCCACCAAACAAAGAAGACCGAGAACGGGCCACGCTGGCAGTGCTGAATTGGGCGTGGCAGGCATCAGCGGAACGGGTGCCGGCGAGAATCCACGATCTGGCAGCCAGGGCACTAAACGAACCGTCGCTGGCGTATGGATTCGCAGACGATGATCCGGACTACAAAGGGCCGTAAAGTGTTCCAATTATCCAAAGACGTGAAACAAGCGATCCGGAAGACGGTCGGCGTTTTACTTTCGGGCCGTATCGGCGGCGGCAAAGTACACGCACAACTTCCGAAGAAAATAACCGTGACGATCGAACGGTTCAGCGATCGCGTTGAGATCACGTGGGATTCTGCCGAACCAGTCGAAGCGGTGATCCCGTTTTTGCCCGATCCGGATCTGCTGTCGATCACAGCCTACCGAGATCACAGCCGAATCCGTGGCCATGTGGGCACACTGAAGGTAGACCATTGAACGAGCAACACCAGAAACCACTATCCCCGGGGGTTGTACAAGGGCTCGTATACAGCAACCAGCGGCTGAAGGCGGCCACAGTGGGGGCTATGCTGGAAACGGGGATCGATGAAGACCACCAGACGTGCGGGTTGTGTGAGAACGCAGCGGCACAGCTGTACGCCAGTGGATGGTTGGAAGTGCAAGGCCAAGCGCTGGCACTATGCGGGCAGACGGGCAAGCAAGCACGCAAGGCCAGACGCAAAGCAATCAAGCGAGCCAAGAAGGAAGCAAGGGGGCAGCTGATCAGCGTTGGCGTGATACCACCGAGCATCTGGTGGTGGTTGGCATCGTGGTTGTTTCGGGCTTTCCTTGATCGGTTGCTGAAGCGTTGGGCCGACGGCGAGTTCATCGCAGACAGTGCACCAACGAGCACTAACGAGCAGTAACGAGCACCAACGAGCACGAGAAACCCAGCGAAATCGAGCGTAACATAGGCATAGGGGGGGGGGGGGGGGGCGGGGTTTCGGGTCCTCCCTGGGAACAGAGCCAGCCTGCGGGACGTTGGCCCCAGAGTTTTCGGTCGCTATGGGTATTTTTTTTTCGCGTTCTGTTCCGCTTTTTGCTGAAAATACGGGGAAGGGGCACTTTATGCCAGACGAGACAATCGACATCGAAGAAGTGCAGCCAGACGCGGCGAACGTTCGGAAGCGAACCGAGCGATCTTCTGAAGCGATCCGGCGCAGCCTGCAACAGTTCGGAGCGGGCCGGTCGATTGTGATGGATTCCGCCGGGATCGTCCGAGCTGGTAACGGCACACTGGCCGAGGCCAAGGCAGCCGGCATCAAGCGGGTGCGGATTATCGAAACAGACGGCGACGAACTGGTGGCAGTGCGGCGGCGCGATCTGACGGGGGCCGACGCGGCGGCGTACGCGATCGCAGACAACCGCGCGGCCGAGCTGTCGGAATGGGATGAAGCCGGGCTAGACGCGATGCTGCAGGAACTGGCAAACGAAGGCGTGGATCTGGAAGACGTGGGATTCACAGAAGACGATCTGGCCGAGCTGTTCGCCGAAGTGGACGCGGCCGGCGGGTCTGGCCGGGGCACAGGTGAAGGCGTGGCCGAGCCACCACCAGAAGAACCGGTCAGCAAGGAGGGCGACTTGTGGCTACTTGGCCGGCACCGGGTGCTGTGCGGCGACAGTACACAGGCAGAACAGATCGCGAAGCTGATGGGCGGCAAAGTGATCGACGCAATCGTGACTGATCCACCGTACTGTTCCGGCGGGTTTCAAGAAGCGGGCCGGGCGTCCGGCAGTATCGGAAGCAAACGGATCGACGCGGAAGGCAAAGAATTCCAGCCGCGGATCCACAACGATGCGCTATCGTCCCGCGGATATTGTGCGTTGATGAAGGCCGTGATCAGCGCGTGGCATCCGCCGTTTGTTTATATGTTCACGGACTGGCGGATGTGGGTACAGCTGTTCGACGTGATGGAATCGAGCGGGTGCGGCGTCCGGAATATGATCGTGTGGGATAAGGGCACGCCGGGCATGGGTCGCGGCTGGAGATCACAACACGAGCTAGTGATGTTTGGGGCAGCGGCCAAGCCGGAATTCGACAACCACAAAGCGGTCGGCAATGTGATCACAGTTCCGCGAACCGGCAATCCGGATCATCCAACACAGAAGCCGGAAGAAGTGATCGACGCAATTCTTGGCGTCACCGATTTCTGCGAAGTGATCGGCGATCCGTTTCTGGGATCCGGTACCACACTGGTCGCAGCTGAGAAGGCCGGGCGTACGTGCTACGGCATGGAGATCGATCCGGGATTCTGCGACGTGGTTGTGCGGCGATGGGAAGACGTGACCGGGGAGAAGGCGCAGCTGGATGGATGAAGCCACCGAACTAATCGAGCCGGGACACACTCGCCGTAATCTGCGGGATCTGGAAACCAAACTCCGGAAGGGGTTCGCGATTTCGGACGCCATGCTGCAGGCGGCACCGTTGGTTATGGCGGGGCTGTTGCGAAACGGAAGCAACCGCGAGAAGATCGCAGCCGCGCGGGTGATGGTTGCTATGCACAACAGCAACAACCCACAGGTGCAAGCACACCTCCACCAGCACGTGTCGCAGCCGGCGGGGCCAGACGAATCGATGGCGGGGGCGGATCTTGAAGACATCAAAGCCGACAACCTACGAAGAATTGCGAGCAGCGAACGATGCGGCGTCAACTGTTGAACAAGCGTTACGGGTTCGCGAGCTGATCGCAGCGTTTCACGCGGCAGAAACCACCACTGTAAAACAGAAGGGAACACTGGAGCGGCTGCAACAACAGGCGGCGGCGTGGCTGATCGGAGTATCCACCAAACATTTGCGGGATCACGGAGCGGCACGGAACCAAGACCTAACCTACAACGGGCCGGATCTGGTGGAGTGGATCGTCGAACGGCGGATCGAAGCGGCACGAAAAGAGTGGGAACGCGGCAGCGACGTAGAGAAAACAGCCAAGGAACGGCAGGCGGAAGCACGGGCCGACAAGCTGGAAGAAGAAGCCAAAGGGCTGAAGGATACGTATGTTGAACGCGAGACAGTCTATCTGGAGTTTCAGGAAATGGCGGCGGCAGTTCGGGCCGAGCTGGAAGCACTACCGAAAGTTATGGCGACAGACTTTCCGGAAGCGTTGCGGGATTCACTAACGCGAGAACTTCGCGGCCAGTGTCGGCAGATTCTGCGACGGCTGGCGAACAAAGGGCAAAGGATTGGCGGGGAATGATTAGAGCGATACTAAAGCTGTGGCGGCAGGCACGATGCAAGCACAGCCGAATTTTTATATTCCATCCGGATGCACTTTACTGGAAGCGGGACGGCGTGCCACGCGGTACGATTACACATGGGTTCCAATTTGAGGCGTGTCCGGATTGCGGTCGCGTGTGGTTCGTGGACTATGGCGGGTGAACAGAACGTGGCGGACGTGATCATTCCTCAGGCAGCGTATAAGGTCGGGCTTCAAGCCGGCCAGAAATTGCGGGACGAATGCTATACCGCGTGCATTGAAGAGGGCGACGTCCAACAGCTTTACAACCGTGTGATGGACGCAATCATCGAATACGACAAACAGAACAAAGGGGCGGCGATTGTCGACGGCTGAACTGGAAACAGTCCTGGGCGACTACTGGCACGCGTTTGCGCCGGCACCGGAGATCGGGCTTGCGGAGTATTCGATACGCAAAGTGTTCAACGAAGAAGGGCGGCCGTTCGACTTTCTGGCGTTCCCGCACATGGTGGCACCGGGCGGGCCAATGGACGCGTTCGACGCGAGCTGGTGCCGGGAGATTGTGATGCAGTGGGCAAGCCGGCTGGGTAAGACGTTTATCGTGCTGTGCGGGTCGCTGTACTTCTCTGAACTGGCACCGTGCAACCAGATACTAGCGGGGCACGTGCAAGACTTGGCAGACCAGCAGACGGAACGCGTGCGAGTGATGGGTGGTTTTAATCCGTACTTCGACGATTCAGGGCTGCAGACAACACAGAAGCGGCGCCTACGGTTCGCGGGGAATACGATCTACGGCGCGTGGGCACGCAGCCCGGGAACGCTGTCGAATATCAACGCGTTGTTTGGCGGTGCAAGCGAGCTTGACTTGTGGGAACGTGTGAGCACTTCCAAACATCCGGATCCAGAGGAAATGTTTGGCGACAGATTCAAAGACAACGACACACTTCGCAAAGAGATTTACGAATCAATCCCAACGCTGAAGGGCACGTACTTCGACGAGACAAATCGCGAGCGGCCGAAGTCGCGGATCGAGGCCAGACGAATCAAGGGCAGCGACTGCCGGCTGTGGTTGTGCTGTCCGATCTGCGGGGCGCCGCAAGTGCTGGAGATTGAGAACGTGAAGGTGGCCGGGTACATCTGTGCGGGCTGCCGTGGAGTGATCACAGACGAATACCGGAAGCCGTTCATACGTTCGGGCGTGTGGGCGCCGCGGGGCTGCACTGTCAAAAGCGGGCCAGCACGACAGGCGGCGTCTATGCGTCTGGATCTATTGGAACAGGCAACCGAACTGGATGAAGGAACGCCAGAGCTGGACGCAGTGCGCGATCGGCTGCAGTGGCGGGGCTGGCAGGACTGCGACTATCTGGAAGGAGCGCCGGAGAACATCGGCACGGTTGAAAGCTACCAGTTGTCCAGTCTGTACGCGTTGTCGCTATCGTGGGAACGGATCTGCGCACAACCGCAAGACACGCAGAACTTCATAAACCAGTGGCTAGGTGAGACGGCCGACGACGAAGGGCTGGAAACAGTCCCGTTGACGATCGGCATTGTGCGGGGCACGGAAGCCGGGTACCACGGGCGGTGCAACGGCCGGGACAAGTGGGCGGTACCGGACTGGTCGGAAGTGATAACCGGGCACGTGGACGTTGGAATGAGGGTGTTGAACTGGTCTGTGAACGCACACGGGCCGGAAGGGCTGCGGGATGTTATCGCGTACGGGGCGACATCGACGGAACAGCCAGACGTGATCGGGCCGGAAGAAGCGATACTGGCCGGGCTGCACAAAGTGCGGTCGATTATTGACACGCAAGTCGACGCCAATCTGGTGCTGGTGGACTGCGGGTACCAGGGCAACCAGAAGAAGAAGAAGAATCCGCGGCGTGTGGTTTACGAATTCGTGATGTCTGCCGGCGAACACTGGGTACCAGCGATGGGGCTGGCAGCGTGGGCGCGGAAGGATAGGACAGACACGATCGAGCCAAGCTGGACGGGGGCACCGTGGTACTATTCCGAACAGGAATACATGGGGCAAGAAGTCTGGGTCGTCGATTTCGAGCCGGGGCACTTCAAACACCAGTCGCAGGGTTCGTATTTGATTATGCCAACAGAAGACGGCGGCGGCCGGGCAGCGGGATCCGTCACGCTGTTTGGTTCGGAAGCGTTGCGGCACAACGAATTCGCCGAACAAATGAATAACGAACGGCACGAGATCGATCACAGCACGGGCAAAGCCGGCTGGAAGCGGTACGGGCACAACCACTACTTCGACACGGACGTGGGAAACCTCGTCGCGTTGTCTGTTCACGAATCCATAAGACTGGCCGAGGCGGCAGCGGCAGCGTCGGAGAAGCCGGCGGCGTCGTCGGTACAAGCGCCGGACGGCCGGGCATTTTTCGTAGGGGATCGACAGTGATGACGAAGAAGACGGTAAGACCAACACGGCGGCCACTGAGCGGGGCCAGACGAACGAGCCAACCGGCAGAAACACAACCGGCAGAAAAAACGCCGGCGGCGGTGCCAGAGAAAAACCTCGAGAACGGGGCACCACTACAACCCAGCAAAAACGCTGACGAGCCGGAAACAACGGAAGCAAGCCAACCGGCAGAACGGATGAGAACCGCGGTTCCGCCGGTGCCGGTTGGCGTTGCGTTCTCTGTTCCGCCGTTGGTTCAGATCGCAAATATGGGATACGTTCCGCAACGGCCGGAAGTGTTTCTCGGACGTTCAAGCCGTGATGCCATCAAGCGGCTGGCGTTGTCACTGGATGTAGCCGGCGCCGAACTGGACGACGGAACGCTGGTCAAAAACAGCGTGTCGCGGGCCATTGGCTGGTTGTGCGAACAGTACGCGGCGGCCGTGGCAGACCAAGCAATCGGGGATCCGGAAACCCGATAAGCACCAATTGTGCGAAACGCCGCTACGAAAAGCCGCTAACGTTCGGCGATGGCGATAACCGGGACGACCACGCAAGACGAAGCGATCACGCAGTATTTGGAGAACGTTGGTTACGATATCAACGGGTCGATCGCGTCGTGCAAACTGTTTATCGAAGCGTGCCGCGCGTTGCTGGCGTTGATGCCGGCCAAGTGGTCAAAGACCACATCGAACTTCGAATACGATCCAGCACTGTGGCGGGCGTCGGCCACCGAGGCTTTAGCGTGGCTAAGTGAGAACCAGACCGGCGCCGGCGGCAGCGTGAAGCACATCGCGTTCGGGGAGAACTGGCGATGAGCAGGACGCAAACGCCACCGATTCTTCACGGGCCACGGGCCAACTACGACATCGCGAACCAAGGCGGGCGTTTCCGTCGGAAGCGGAAGGGCGTGGCAGGCGTTGGAACATCCGGCGACTACCACTTTCAGAACGAGCGCGACTGGTTGTACTCGATCGAATACGCGCGGGATCTGGATCGCAACGATTCAATAGCCGGGATGGCGATAACGCGGTTGCTGGATTCGTGTTTGCAGGATCAGGGAATCCGGCCAGATCCGTGCACCGGTGACGAGAACGCCAACGCGTTTTTGAAAGACCAGTGGAACGAGTGGGCCGACGACGAAGAACTGTGCGACTTAGCCGGCGAGATGACGTTCCACGAACAGGAACGCACGGTGCTGCGGGCGGCGTTGGTCGATGGCGATATGCTGGTTCTGCCGAACGAAGACGGCGCAATGGAGCTGATGGAAGCACACAGATGCCGAACACCGAGCAACACCAGCAAGAACGTGGTGTACGGGGTTCAGCTGGACGAACACAGACGGCGGCTATCGTATCTGTTTACCAAGGAAGAACTGGATCCGCGACGAGCACTTCGCAGGGTTGGCGACACAACACCGATCGCAGCACGGGACACGAACGGCAACCGGCAAGTGTTCCACGTACTGGATCCGGATCGTGTGAGCCAAACGCGGGGCGTGTCGTGTTTTCGGCGGGTCGCGGATCCGTTGGGAATGCACGACGATATCCAGTTCGCAAACCTCGTACGCCAACAGATCGCGAGCTGTTTTGCGATTATCAGAAGCCGACAGAAGGCCGGGCCGTTGGCCGGCGGAAGCCAGTACGGAGGACAGCAGACGGTAACACCGGACGGCACCAGCTACAGCCGGACGGAAGAAAACATAGCGCCCGGGATGGAGATTGTGACGGCACCGGGCGAAACGATCGAAGGGTTCAGCCCGGACGTTCCGAACCCGCAATACTTCGAACACGTGATGCTGATCCTAAAGATTGCGGCGGCCAACTTAGGCATTCCGCTACACGCGTTGTTGCTGGACGCGAGCCAAACGAACTTCTCAGGATGGCGTGGTGCACACGATCAGGCGCGGGAAGGATACAGACGGATCCAGAAATGGCTGATTCGCCGATACCATCGGCGGGTCTGGCGTTGGAAGGTTCAGGGCTGGTTGGCGCAGTACCCACAGTTGCGGACGTGGGCCAGCCAACAGGGCGTGAAGATTTTCAAGACGAAGTGGAAGCGGCCGAGCTGGGAATATGTCGAGCCGTTGAAAGACGCCACAGCCGACATCGCCAAAGTACGCGGCGGGATCACAACCCAGCGACGGGTGCACGCCAGACGCGGCGACGACTTTGACGAGCTAACGCTGGAGAACGTGACGGACAACGGGAAGCTGTACCGGTTGTGCCGGGAAGAAGCCAGGCGGATCAACGCGGAAGCGGAAGAAGACCACGAGCGCGTGACGTGGCGGGAAATGCTGGCGTTGCCATTGCACGAGGGGCTGCAGATTAACCTGACGGCGGCCGAGAATTTCGGCGACGAACCAGACAAGCCAACCGAAACAGACAAGCCGGGGAAGACGAATGAACCAGCCAACAAATAGCGTCAATCTGGACAACTATTCCGGGTTCTGGTGTATCGAGCCGGTACGGTTCGGGCAGCTGGTGGATCTGGTAAACCGGACAGACATGGCGGCACATATTGCGGCCAGCGCTGAAGAAGAACCGAAAGCCACCGAGATTGTGGCGCAGGAATTCGACACGATCGACAACGGTTCGATCGCAGTGATCACAGTATCCGGCACTATGACCAAACGCGGGTCAAGTTTCGGCGGCGGCGGGATGTTACGATCGCG
>Ga0255047_10000225_pt1 | contig 43414 bp, 74 predicted proteins | sample JV7_2_1_MG_FD_183640 | JGI IMG/M metagenome (GOLD analysis project Ga0255047, IMG submission 183640) | Seawater microbial communities from Jervis Inlet, British Columbia, Canada - JV7_2_1 | ecosystem: Environmental > Aquatic > Marine > Inlet | place: Canada: British Columbia | collected 2016-10-06
AATAGTTAAGATTCAAGCTGTTTAATGCTTGACACACACACAAATATAGTGTATCTTAGGAGTAAAGGGAGAAATAAATGTCTAAACCGATTTGTCCGAATTGCAAGTGTCAAACAATCTATTCAAGGGTTAAAACCCAAGAGCATGTATGCAGACGTTGCTTGCATGTTTGGAAGGTGAAGTAGCATGACTGCTATTTCTTTGTATCAGAGTGACACACACACAACATGCACATATAAGGGGAGGGGGGAATGATGAGATACAAACACTTGAACGATTACAGCGTGGCAAAAGGATTACTCGAATACTCTACATATGTAATGGGCAATGATTACGCGGTAGACATTAGAGATCAAGAGGGCGTAGTTATTAAGGGATTCTGCGGGTTTGATAGTGAGCGCGAAGCCTTAGCACGTGCAGAACATTGTTTAGTTAATGAGTTATCAACCAATAATACAAAAGGGGAATGACATGAATACAACACAACATGGCTACGACGAAGTGAAACAACATGCAGTTGATAGGCTTGATGATTATATGGGATCAAATGTTGAAGGGTCCGAGCTTCACCATGAGTTGTTTAACACTGATTACTATATCATTGGGATTTATCAAGCTAAAGAGTGGCTGAAAGGGTTCACGTTTGAAGCTATAGAGGTTATTAAACAGTATGAACAGGATAACTTTGGAGAAGTCAACACGGACTTTTCTGACCCTGAGAAGGTTGTCAATATGTACGTTTATATCCTTGGAGAAGAAATACTGGGCGAGAGTGCTACGCTTAGGGATCGGTGGAACAATAAGCTTGATGATGATGACTTGAAGGCCATTAAAGAAGAATTGAGTTAAACAGTAACACTAACAGAATATCACGGGGGAATGATGAAGACTGAGCAAATAGAAGGGCCAAAGAACGAAACGTTACACTCTAAGGTTATGGCGTTGGTCATGGCGGTGGTATCAGTGGGTAGGACGTTACTGTTGATCGTAGGGCATATTCTGTCTATCAAATGGACTGTGCCGGTGATACCTAGTGTGGCTGTGTCTATGGTTGCGGGGGTAATTCTTGCTGATCAGGTATTTGGGGGCGGGAGCTTAGTCCCTATGATTATTAATCGGATAGGGGGGTGAATGATGTACACGATAACAGAAAGAGAATACGACGCAAAACCGCAAGACTATAGATCAGTATCTCAAGACGGGGAAAGAATGTTACTTGTTTGGGATAAAGTTAAAGGCACACGGCTTATTGTCGAGGGTAGTTCTTTGATGATTGTTAATCGAATAGGGGGGTGAGGAATGACTAAGATTGTGCTAGTAGTGGTTATCCTTTGGCTTGCATGGGTCACTGATTGTATCGTTAGGTTTGATGATTTTAACAGGGAGCAAGTAGTAGCACATAAACATAAGATAGTCTTTGTTGACTAGCTTAAATAACGTAGGACAACCGGCTACGACGTAATTAGAAAAGGGATAGTAGCCAAAAGGGGGATGTATGAAAGAGAACAGTGAGGCAGGGTTAGGTTGGTTGACGTTGGTAGTGAGCGTAGCATGTGTGTTTGTGTTCTTTAAGGCGTTTGGTGCGCTATGAAGAATAACTTGGGGGTTGAGTTATGGATGTGTGTGGGGTTGGCGTTGTTGACATACTTGGGGAGTTAAACTGCAAAGTGTCCGAGGGCGTAGTTTGCCCCTTGGATAGCTTTGAAAACTTTCTCGTTCGACTTGCTTGGGCGGGGGCTGTGGTGGAGGTGAGTGATGAGGCATACTAAGGGACCTTGGAAGGTCTATGACTACAGAGACTTAAATGATGCTATCTGGATCGGTGTTGATAATCCACACTTTGGAAAATTAACACATGCAGAGGTTAGGTATGTTTGTGATGAGGCCAAGAATATAGGAGATATTGAGGCTAACGCTCAACTCATAGCTAGTGCGCCAGAGTTATTGGAGGTTTGCAAGGCTGTTATTCCTGCCCTTATTTCTGGCAAACTAGACGATAGGGTAAGGGCTCAAAAGCTTGTAAATGAGGTGGTTACTAAAGCACAGGGGGTATCACATGAATGATGAGATGGATGAGGGCAAGATAGAGGATAAGTTGATAGACACAGAGGATGATTATCAAGAGGAATACATAGCAGATAGTCCAGAGGAGCAAGATAAGTGTGGGGAATGGCTAGCTTGGGGGATTAAGGGTAGACCCTTGGATTTCGCAGCTAGGCTGATACGCATGTGGGTGGATAATTGGGATACGTCCAGGGCTCTCAGGAAGATTTACTTTGATTCAAGTACAGAGGGAGCTGCACTCAGGGCTTATCAGTGGGCGAGGATGAGGGAGTTGGAGTTTAGTCAAGAGGGTAAAGAGAGGGAAGATGAGGGGGGTGAGAGATGAGGGGTCATAGACAACTACATTATTGGATAGCACCTACTAATGCGGGCAAGAGGGAGCAGATACGTCATTTGTGTCCGGGGTATAAGTGTAGTGGGATGTGTAGGCAGGAGTTGGTGAGGGCTATTAAGGAGCTCAGGCGTAGCTTTGAGGATGGGATTATTGGAAGTCTATTTGAGACAGGGAGGGGGTACTAGTGCGTGGGCTGTGGACATTAACCCTCTGGGTGGTCATATTAGGGGTTATGGTGGTTGTGGGTGCTGATCAGGTCAATAATCGCGCTAGCAGGGCATTACGGGCAGATTTAGAGGGTCTATTGGCTAGTGTGAGGGTGCAATCCTTCTCAGAGGGCTGGGTAGCAGGAGATGCTAATCGGGCTCTTGAGGTGGTTATTAAGAATAATTGGGGGACGGCTAGTCAATGGGAGGAGTATCTAGGGGGTGACAAGTGAGACCTACGGAGTATGAAAAGGACTGGGCTAGGAGTATCTATGGGGATTATAACTTAGATATGGAAGGGTTTGTGGTGGTTGTGAGTCAGGCTTTGGCGGATTATAGGGGTGACTGGCGGTATAAGGTAGTTGACATTGTTAATGAGTACGACGATTGCATGGATGATGATGTTCACCATTCGCTCTTGCAAGCTGTCATTAGAGCGTTTGATAAACACAGAGGAGGAGAGCATGAGGGAGGCACATAATGAGTTGTTGGCTATGGCATAGTTGGGGAAAGTGGGAGCAATATGGACAAAGTGGAACAATGGTGGTGAGGTGGATGGCTGACCAAACTCCTATGAGATACACTGAGAGTAGGCAGAAACGTATTTGTAAAGACTGTGGGAAAGTGGAGGATCGACTAATATGAGGGATAAGGATGGGGAGGATTGGCTGACTAAGAGACAGCAGGAGTTGATGTTCAAGAGGCTTATGAAGGTTACGGAGAAGTTTGTCTGTGTGAGTTTGGTGAGGACATTGGATAAGCCGAAGGTTTGGAAGGGGTATAGGTTGGCAGTCAGACGGATAATCCGAGGGGGGATCAAATAATGTATGAGTTCGAGGTAGTCCAAGATGGGATTGTGGTAGCTAGGGCCAGTGCTAAGGAGAGGGAGGATGCTCTCAGGGAGATTTATCATTATGCCCAGGTGTATGGGCAGGATGGGCCGGTGAGAGTGAGGGAGATTATTTGGGAGGATGACAATGGGGCCTAATCAACTGGGTAGGAGGACAGCTTGTAGGTGGGTGTGTGAGGAGTGTGAGTATTATGGGGATGATTATTGGGAGTGGAGAGATCACTTGAGGGATTATCATGGGGAGGGGTTATGAGGCTACGCTGGGTGAAAGGTAAGTGGAAGGAGGGGAAATTCCGCCTCCAGTATGAGAGGCTCTCTGGGGATAAGGGGAGGTGGGAGGATGTGCCGGTGGTAGAGGAGGAGAAGCCCTGTCCGACTTGTGGAGCGAAGCCTAAGAGGCCGGGGGAGGAGAGGCCAAGAGCGAAGCCTAGCTCATCAGGGCTTTGACCCAACCAACATAAATATAAAACACATCCCGGACAGCCCTGACGTCATCCAAAGCGTCATGGGTTTGTTCCCCTACCCCCAGCTCTTTCATGACAGTTTCCAATTTCATATTCGGAAGAGTAATACGACCCGCTATTTTCATGAGGGTGGTGATGGCTATGAGGTCTATCTTGTGATAGTGGAAGTAGGAGCCAGAGTATCGGTCTCCCAGCTTGTGGAAGAATGTGTCAATAAACCCAATATCAAATCCAACGTTCTGACCAACAGTGTAAAACTTATCTCCCCTGTCGTATTTGTCCACATATTTGTCCAAGATCGCTTTGAACTGCCTGTATCCAACCTCAGGTAAGGGAAACTTTCTAATCTCCTCCATAGTCAACCCATTACATTCCAAAGCTTTCTTGCTGACCATCGAGTCCTTGATCGGCTGGAGTCTAATATTGAACTCCTCAACTACCACCCCATCAATCTCCACGATCCCAGCGATTTGGATCAATCCGTCTGATATCGCGTCTAACCCCGTAGTCTCACAATCAAGATAAAGTAATTTCACTTTTCCACCTTTCAGCTATTTCAAAATTCAGTTTTCTACGCTCATCCAATGAAAGTCCAAACTCCCTGCCAAATCGGCTAATCTGTTGTCCAAACCATAATTTTTGACACATTCCAAGTCGAGTCCAATTTACCTCAACCAACCATTTCCACCCCAACTCTTTTTGCTCCGACTTATCCACGTTTTACCCCCCGACCAAAAAGAACATTATTTTTCCCGTAAACTCTTTTTCCCTATATAACTTACTTTTATATTTTACTAGAATAGTTAAATATATTGTTCTTATTGGTCATACCGTTGCAAATAAACGACTTACAACAAAAAACAATTTGGACCAAGACCAAAATCTATGTACCAAACTTTTAAAAAGGTATATTTTCATTAATAATATTCGAAACTTTGTTATCCGACCAATCCCCGACCAAAGCTTTTTCAAACCTTTTGGTCAGGCCAAACCACATCCAGACCCGTGTCCCCGTGCTACTTTTACGCTTTTCAAACCCCTTCATTTTCAAATAATCCCCCATCTCATTGCGCCCAACATACCGCCCTTCAACCTTTTTTCGCCAATCTTTAGCCAATTCCATAAGATCCGAAACACTAATCGAACCCTCAGGATCCGTCACCAAACAATCAGCCATGAATGCCTCAATAACGTCCGACTCCTCTTTATATTCCTCCGTATGTTCACGAACCGCCGCACAGTCCCCAAGCCCATTTTCACGCCATTCTTGGTTTCCTTCTAAGAGCCAGTTGAGCACTCCTGAATACTCCGCTTCAATCCTTGCGTCAAGACCTATATCCTTTCTCCCCTCAAAAGATTGCAGGAATGGAATAGCCTTCAGTCGCCGCCAAATCCCCGTATCCATCCCTGATACTTGTGGCTTATGGTTGGTAGCGAACCAAATTTTAAATTTCGGTAGGAAATCAAAAAACTCCCGGTGGAGAAAGCGAGCGCTAATTATGTCACCACCCGTTAGACTTTTGACCTGCGCTTCATCTAAATACTTATTCTTCTTGGTCTCAAGACAAGTAACAAACCTAACATCCTTAAGGCGCGCTATGTCATTTGGGACGCCCCCTTCATTCTTCTTCTCAACCAATATTTGTGCCGGGGCATTCATACCGTAGTCCCCCATTACTTTGGATAGGTGGCGTAAAAACGTACTCTTGCCATTGGCCCCCGTGCCCCAGAGAATAAACAAACATTGCTCTTTCATACTCTCCGACATGGAATAGCCACAAGCCCGTTTCACAAACGCAATGAGTTCTTTATCTCCTGAGAATATGTCATCAAGAAACTTCAGCCAACCGTCGCACCGTGCCCCAGCCTCGTACTTAACAGGGGATATCTTTGTAATGTAGTCTAATTTATTGTGCGCCGACAGCCCAACACCCTCCCCACTACCAAAGTGGAAAGTCCCGTTGTCAAGGTTAAAGTGGTCCCCACGATTGAACGCGTCTTCACTAACGCTAAACCCTTCAACGCTCCTTGAAAGCTTTAGGATTTTGCCCAACTTCTGCTCTTGTTGGAGGCCAACAGCAAACTTCTTAAATGCTTTGTCCCCGGAGAGCAATGCCTTCTTATAAATTTGCCTAATGGTATTCTTGGCCATTCGCTCAACCCCAAACGTCTCGTCAAGAACCCAGCGCTTCTGGGCCCAAGTGTGCCACCCGCTTAGCTTGTCGCAGTAGACGATTTGGTCTTTGTTTTCACGGATGAACTCTTCACTGGCCCAGAACTCGGTGAGAGCGTCTTGGTGTTTGTGCTCCTTGTAGGTGGACACGGACTTGGCAATGGTAGAAACTTCGTTGTTAGATAATGGTGGCTTACACCGTGCCACATTGATATCGGCTAAATGTTTCAATATAGCATCAAACCCCAACCCCGCCCCGCGCAACGTCATACCACGATGCATCAGTTCATCATTGCGGTTGGCGGTGATGTCCTCATTCACCGGCCCGTCTCCTGACTTAAGAGTGGATAGCCGCTGTAGATTCACAACCCACCGTGGCGCTTTGGCAATGTCAATAGTGCCAAGCTCTTTATCACACTCCCATTGGTAAGAACCACCTTCAACTGTACTCGGTGGCGCTATGACGTATCCACCGTCGCCCCTTATATCTATGCCGGGTCTGTATCCAGCGCCTGACTTGCGGCCCTTCTCGTATTTAAAGAACGCGTGCATCCCACCGCTCCAAGTCTTGCTAGTGACCGTGTCGCCTATATCACCATGCTCTTTCTCAAGCGCTAAGAGCGACTCAATCCCTCCAGCGTCATTCTTGATATCAATGTCAAGGACGAATATCCCCGACACCTCACCTGTGGCAATGGCTACATTGGCGTCAGGCTGGGCGCCCCACCACTTCTTTATAAGCTCAGGGTCTTTGGTGGCGTCCTTAAAACCATGTGGGGCGAGTGAGGCAAGAGGTGTCTTACCATGTGGCTTTGCAGGGAAGACTGCAAATGATCTACTGGCGTACTCCAGTGCGGCTTTGAGTTTCATAGTGGTCCTTTAAGAGTTGCTTAACGAGGTTAGAATTTTTGTATTCGACGAACTTAATGTAGTTCCTACACATTGGGCAGGTGGCTTTGATATTGAGGTTTGATACAACTTCTTCTTTGGCTACTACCATACGCTCACATCTATTGCATTTTATTTGCATTACGTCTCCTTTGAAAGATGGGCCAGTTTAAACACTTAGCCCAGGTGTTCCAAACTAGAACGGTATTTTTTCACTTCCTTCAGCATCAGCATCCTGATGCACTTGCACTTCCTTACCACGGAAGTTATCGAAGTAGCTATTGGCTACTGCAAGATCTTCTTCGGATGTCATGCCAGCAAGCGACACATCGAGAACGTAAAATGATCCCTTATCGTTCTGGGTGCGCTTGGTCGTCAGCTTGTAGCGTTTGGAGAACATGTCACCACCGCCGAACCGTGCCAAGGACAGAAGCTTCCTCCCTGTCTTATAGCTTGTGTTGCAGAAGCTAACGATGATCGGCATATCCACTCCAGGAAAGTAACTGAAGAAGTTGATGAACGCCGTGGCAACCGGTGGCGTCTCACCGTGCCACTTACCATCCTCCTGAAGACGAGGATCGTTACCGTCGGTGATCCTATAGATCATATCCCCCGGTCCAAACTGACTGTCAAAGTTCGGATCCTTCGAGTCCCTGGGGTTAAACCGCATCCACTGCTTAAAGAAAAAGACAGGGACGAATTCATCTGGCAACACCTCACTCGTTACTGAGTTGATGACCATGCCAGCTTTCAGTGCATCGTTGTCCTGCACTTCAGGGGACATTGCCTCAAGCTTCTTAGCTCTTGGGATTAAGAGATCGGACTGATCAATCGTGTCCTCAAAGCCTTTGGCAGCGGTTGCCTTGGCTGGTACTTGTGCTTCCTGGGTTGTTGCTATATCCTTTTTCATATCATGCTCCTTTGTTAGTAAACCTGGTTTGGGACTTCATGTAGTAACTGATACAATCGGGTGGACTAGTTCCCCCCTCCATAAGCTCACTCACAAAAGCGCTAAGACTTTGTGGTTGCACAACCCGTTTTATAAGGTCATGCCGGTCGATCTGTGAGAGATATTGGAACAACTGCTCCTTATTCTCTTCACTGACCGATGCATATAGACGAGGTTTGGTAATCGTGACTTTGCCGAGGCCCTCATATTGTGCTGTGGCCGTGGCTTGTCTTGATTCTAAGTCCTCGATTAGTTCAGCTTGTGCTTTAACAAATTCGGAGTTGGCCTCTTTAGATTTATCCTTGAGATCCTCCGCAGTTTCTTTTGCTTTTCTGTACTTGCTGACTAAGTCGTATTCATTCATTCTTCAATCACCTCCTTTTAGTGTTATATCTGATTGAACTTCATTTCCCCATACATCCCAGCCTGGGGTCTTTTCTCTTGCGAACAACTCAATCCTTGGTGCATAACTCACCTTCTCTATTAATTCTCTGAAGAAAGATGGCTTTGTACTATGAGAATTATGCGGTCTTTTAACATTAAACCATGTGGTATCAATTCTTCTGAACTTAGGCATTTTCCCAACTCTTCCCAATAAGAGAAATTCATTGGTTGGACAATAAACTCCTCCTTGGCCTAATCCCCGTGGTTGCTTACACCAAGTTAATGTTTGGCAATACTTAAATCCCCATGCCTTCATAACATTAAAAGATTCTGGTAAATATTTCTGGGTTGTCCATAGGTACAACTCACAATTATCACCAGCTAACGAATTAACATTCAGGCTTGATATTTCATCTATTGTCATAGTTGGATATGGCATAGGGTATACTTTACAATTAGGTCTGCTTAATGGATTTGCTTTTCCCCAACTTCCATATTTCCAAGGAGGATCAGCGTATATGATCTGATATTTTTTCATCTCACCACCTCCACACTATGATTGCTACAATTAAACCAGTTGTTGCCCATATCCATGTTAGCCAGATTTTGAATTTATGGTTCATCTAGTCTCCTATAGCTCTCTTAACATCATTGACACTTCTCACAACCGAAGCCTGTGCTCCAGCTTTGAGTAACTTCTTAATGGTGTAGAGCTGGATCTTCGTGGGTCTACCCTTCGGGACTTTCACCTCAAAGAAAAAGGCAATTGAGTCGCTGATCATCATAATGTCAGGTAGGCCACTTACCCATTTGTCAGACAGTTTCACTATATACGCTTTAGGGTAAGATTTTTTTAAATACTTTAGGATTTGGGTTTGGATTTCTGACTCTCTCATAGTCTTGTACAATCCCCTAACATATGGTTGATGATGGCTGTAGTAAAAATAGTGTCAAAGGGTTTCTTCCTCTTTCCTTTAACTATAACCACAATGAGACCTTTACAGAATTTGCACTTCTGATATTGGAACTGAATGTTTACTTGTGTTCTTTTAAGTGGCATGGGACACATAGCGTCTTTCCATTATCCATTGAGTGCCAGAGGCTTTCTTTCTCACACCAAGGGGTTATGTGATGAGCATGGAGATCAGATGTTTTGTATTTTTTAGTTCCACATATTTGGCAAGTCATATTGTCTCTGGCTTTGATTGCTTTGGCCCAAGTCCTTGTCACCATCCTAGCCCGAACCAAAGTCTCTCTTTTTGTTAGGCCACCTTTCCATCTATGGCTTTTAGATCCGTTGGTTGTTTTTGAATGATTAATTCCCCTGCATTTTTTAGAACAACATTTCCCACGGTTTGGTTCTGCTTTTAGGTGGGATTTATATTCTTGAAATTTTGTTTTGCATACAATACAAACCAGAGCCACCATCTCCCCTTTTTTTCTTTTTTTATCAGGGTTCTTTGCGGCACATGACCTACTGCAAAACAGCCCATTCCCTTTGAGTACCACGTTTTTATCCACCTCAAACCGTGTCTCACAAACTTTGCAGACTCTTTTGACTGGACCGCCTTGCCAATTACCTTTTTTTGATATTGTCATCAAAGAACTCCTGTAGCCCTTGTTTGTGTTCTAAGGCATGTTTTATTTCATAGTCTATTGTGTCTTTAGCGAGTAGATATATGTAGGTGCATTTATTTTTCTGCCCAGGGCGATGAACTCTTCCTCGACTCTGGCTATTACTTTCAAATGAATAATCAATGCTGTAATAAATACAAGTGTCACAGTTCGTAAATGTCAACCCAACCCCACCGCTTCTAGGATGAGCTAATAGGTACTGGTACTTTCCAGACTTAAACCCTTCTATTGACTCTTCCTTATCTTTTGTCAATGAGTACAGCGTTGTGTAGTTTTTTAGGACTTTCATAAGGTTGTTAAACTCAGCATGAAAATTCAACCAGATAATTACTTGCTTGTCTCCGACCTCTTCCAAGATGTGTAACAGCTCCTTTGTCTTTGAATTATCCTGTAAGTCTATGGCTTCGCCTTGGTCGTCAATAACAAACCCACTAGTAATTTGCCTTAATTTGAGGTACTTTGTCAAGGCTAAATTTACTGCAACTGTTTTTGACCCTATCTCAGCTACCATATGTCGTCTGATATCTTGGTATACAGCCATCTGTGGCTTCGACAACTCCACTGATCTAATCTCGTCCACCTGGTCTGGCAAATCTAAGCAGTCTTTTTTCTTGACAGAATATATGCAAGGGTTGATTGATTGGAGCAGAAGTCGTCTCTTCTCATCTGTCGTCTTATAAGAGAAGCCGGTGCGGAAGGCTTGTTGCAATGCTTGACGCGGCATAAAGCCTGACATTGTCTCATTACCGCGACTTAGATGAAAATAAGTGTTCCTGAACTTAAAGAACGATTCAGGAACTAAGTCCGATACGAACTTGATCTGGGGCCAGTATTCTGTCTCTGAGTTGGGGGCGGGAGTTCCTGACATCACAATCTTGTATTGGTATTTTGATCTGTCAGCAAGGAGGGCTTTGGTGATATTAGACTTGGGGTTCTTCATCTTGGAGGACTCATCGATGACTATCATGTCAGGCTTAATATCACGGATCAAGCCTTGAGTCTTTGTGCGGTAGTAGGACTCAAAGTTGATGAGGTAGATGTCAGCGGTTTTTAGCTGAGAGTCCCTGAATGAGTGATAAGTGTAGTCAGTGAAACGCTTTATGTCTTCACCCCATGCCGCGTGGATTAAGGAGATTGGACAGACAACGAGCATTGTCTTAACACCGAGAGCTTTATATAGAGTAAGTGCTGTCAACGTCTTGCCTGTTCCAACTTCCATGAACAGTGCCCCGTTGCCATTTAACTTTAAGATATGGTCAACCGCCTCTTTTTGATGTTGGTAGAGCTCTGTCATTTTTTATTTATATGCCTAACGTAAGACCAGTGAACAATAAACCTCCCATAATATTTTTCAACGGGGATCTTCTCTCTCCGTATGATGACCCATATGCCCTGTCGGGTATAGTTCTTTTTGTCAGCTATCTCTTGGATGGTGTAGTATTTTGTCATGTCGAAAAGTATATCATGTTAATTCACGAATGTCAATTGACAAACGTGAATTAATGTGATACTATTTTCATATGACCGAACAACAAGAGTTTAACACCATGATAGCCAAAGCCTTCTGCACCTGTGGAGGGCAAAGCTCCATGGATAACTTTGAGTTTATTGACTGTGTGATATGTAACCCGGAGGAGGAATAATGGGAAGACAGAGTAAGAGGAGCATTGCAATGAGGGAGAGTCATAGGAGACGTAGAGAGGCGGGGTTAGCGTCTAATGCGAAGCTGGTGAGTTTGGCTGACCTAGAGAAGAAACTAGCCCAACTAACAGCTATTACAACAGAGACCGCTCTCCTGTTTGTTACCCATGCGAAACAGCGTAGACAGTTGGACACATAGTTTTCCCAGGAGACTGGGAGGTTGGGTGGGGTGGTACCCTGACAGGTTGACAAGCAGCGAGCTAACTCGAAGAAGCTGATGTTCTTGGAATCGGAACGGACTTTGTTGCAGTGCCAACTGCCCCAACCAAAGATTAACACTCCCCCTAGCTGCGTAGCGGACGGGGGGACTAGGTGATGAGGATGGCATCCTGGGCAGTGGTCAACCGTCTCATGAGGTTCATGAGTTAGCTCGTAGCTTAACCAGCTACCATCACCGCCAATTTTGACGACAGCGTAAAGGCGTATGCGGCAAAGGTGGAAATAGTGGAGGGGGAGATTGGAAGGCATTCTGACCGAACCCACACTCAGTCCTTATGGCTTAATGCAGAAATGGGTGAGAGTCCCTACGTCGTCACCAAGATTAATACCGTTTAGCCCCAAGGCTAAATTTAGCCCTAGAGGTTATAGGGAGTTATAGAGGTTATACACGGTTATAGTGGAATTCGCGTAGAGGTGGGTATAAGTGGACAATGAGGAATATTACAGGTCACAAGAAATCCAGGAGTGGTTGGATGCACCTATGGGGAGGGCAAAAGACCCAATCTATATCACCAACCATACAGAACGGGTTAGGAAATGGAAGCCAGGGGAGATTCAGCCTATGAATGAGGACAGGGAGGATGTAATCAGGAAAGAAATAATCTCATTATTGTATTCGTACACTGATCAAAAGGTTGATGAAAGTTATACCCCTATTGATTCATGTATTGAGGCCATCAACCAACACTCCAAGGAGAGGGTGGGGAGGTTGAGGGAGGCACTAGAGAAAGTGAAATCATATAAATATACCTACAGCAAAGAGGTTGGAGACTGCGCTCATATCCATAGTATTTGTCATATTGCCCTAGCCCAAGATGAGGAGGAGTATCCAAATGGATGAGGTGGAGGAAAAACTAGAGCAGATACTTCTTAGGTTTCATACAGGCACTCCTATGGATGGAGATAAAACTTATGATAGACAGTCTGCTAAGAGGGATATCTTGGAGGCCATCAACCAACAAATCACCAAGGCTAAGGAGGAGTCGGGAATCAAGTATCAACTGTTTCAGGCCACTAAAGCAACAAGTAATGATGTGGCTTGGAGTATGGCCCATGATGCAGCTCAGAAGAATAACTATGAAAGATGGATTCAGATTAGCAACCAACAAGACCTGTGCCTAAAGACCAAGTTAGACCATAAGCACTACTACTATTTCCTGTTCATTAAGCAACAGGCCACTAAGGAGAAGGATGAGAGGATTAAGGAGCTAGAGAAAAGCAATGGCTACATGAACAGATTGCTTGATGGATATGGACATAGACTTGATTGGGAATCTGTGGCAAAGAAGAAGGAAGCCGAGCTTGCCCATAAGACTGCTGAGTGTCAGGAGGTTATTGATAGGTGTAAGACTGCGGAAGCCTATCTTGCTGAGGTGAAGGATGAAAATACAAGAATGAAAGCTGTGTTGGCGTTTGCTGATGACCAGTTGGTGAAGTTTAAAAACAAAGCTGAATTAGCAGAGGTGGAGGTGGCCAAACTCCAAGAGGTAGTCAAAGGTTTAACTGGTGTTATTCCAAATACCTCCTCATCAAGACCACCCTCATTTAGTGATACTCAGGCCATAATCATTCACCAACAAAAAGTCAGGTTAGATGAACTTCAAGAGGTAGTGGGGGGATTGGTGGAGGCCGGTCAAGAGTTGCTAGATACTTATGAACGTGCATTAGAAGAGCTTTGCGAGCTTGGGCTTGACCCTGAAGGAAGTGTTAAATTTGGAAAGCATGGGTCAGGAAAAAGAATGCTAGATGCCCTCACCCACTACAAGAAGTATCAGGAGGGGAAATGAGGAAACTATTCTACCACCTAGGCCGCTGTTGCAAGTTCTTCGTCTTGGGGTACAGATCATGAGGGTGCTGATGGCTATCTTGACTGCTACCCTCTGGACCACAGTGATATCCTTGGCAGCCTGGGTGATAACCCTCCTCTCAAGCTTCCTCTTCACCCCATCCCCAAGCTCATTCGCAGTGATAGGCCCCATAGTCCTCTGGCTCATAATCTTCTCAACCAAAATGGATGCACCATAAAGGAGACAACATGAAGAAACAGTATAAGGTTGGAGCATTATCCGCAGACTTCGTAGTGGAGTATGGGGCTAAGGAAGTCCCTGAGGCATTCATTAAGGTGGCCACCCCCGTGCCAGTTAAACACTGCCCTACCTGTGGGGTGAAGATTAAGAGGGTGAGGAAGTGATCTGGGTAGCCTCAGCACTACTCGCCATATTGGTCGTTATGATCAGTGCACTGATCTTAGAGGACATAGTCTATAAGAGGGATGTAGCTAGATACTGGAGGGAACGTCGGGATGAAGAAGCAGAGGAAAGACGTAGGACAGCCTGGGCCAACATCAACACTTATTAGGTGGGGGGAGGAAAGGCCTGTTAGGGTACCTCAACAGTTAGACATAAGGACTTGGCTGCCTGGTTTGAGAGAACAGTTTAGGAGACTACTATCGTGAGTATCAGGGCTAAGCTTAAGAGTTGTCGCAATGACATTGCCTATTTAATTATCCCTCCCATAGGGACGTTCATAGCAGGGGTCATACTGGCCTCTAACTACTTTATATGGAGGGGGTGTTCATGATTGAGATACTTAGCTGGCTATTATTCGCCCACGCAATTACAGACCTCGCCCTCCAACATGACTATATCGGCACCTACAAGTGGAGGTGTAATAACTCAACCACTAAGACCAGGTGGGTGGCAGTCAGCGTAGCCCATGGGATGATCAATGGGGCAGGGGTTGCGCTTGTCACTGGCAATGTCTATCTTGGTTGGGCCGAGAGCGTAGCCCACACAGCCATAGACTATGGGACGACGGAACGTTGGTGGGGGTTAGCTGTGGATCAGGCCCTACACTTCTCCTGTAAGGTGTTGTGGGTAGCCTTGATATGTATGAACCTCACATAATAGATCAAATGACCATGGAGATGGCTAAGAGGGTGAGACACCTACGCTGTGTGGAGGAGGATACCTGGAGGGCCATAGCCTACGAAATCTTTGAAGACTCCAACCAGCTCATTGGTATGAGGCTATGCCAGAAAGCTGAGGACATGTTGGGGGAAGACTTTGATGAGAAGTATAGGGATAAGTTGGACTCATAATAATGGGGGTGTGAATGAAAGACACAATCCTAAAGATCATGGACTACAAGTATAACTGGATTCTTATTCCACTGGCAGTGTTAGCTGTGCTATTAAAGCTTGCTCTAAACTAAGACTTAGCCTCCCTCATTACAATAACAGCCGCCTCAATAAGGAGCTTTAAGTACATTGTCCTCACCTTAGTGGAACCGAGTCTCTTCTTAACGTTAGAGAGCACCGCCATACCCTTCTCATGACCAGATAGCCCAGTCTGCAATTCAATATTCTTAACCTCTTCTTGGATAATAATCCAGAGGGCATCTGCCATACTGCCAATCCAAAGTTTCATAGCCTTAACGATCAACTTAATGAACACCTGTGTTGCATCCTGTCTGAACCAATTAGTCAACCAACTCATACTACACCTCTGCTTCCTCGCTCAGGATCTTCCTGAACGTAACTGGTTTCTCCCTCATTAATCTTCGGCCCAGTGGCAGGAGAAAGTGCTCCACTATGGCCTGTTGAATTCCCTCAGACTTTTTACCAAACTTCTCATCAATAACCTTATCAATCTTGTCGGCCATGGCGTCAACATGACCTTTGCGCTTAGAACTCTTAGTGGCCTTGATTATGAACTCAGCCAGTACGAAACTAACAATGCTCATAGTTTCCTCCCATAGTTAGGCACCCTAGTCCTTTCTAGCAATCTCTGTCGTGACGAAGAGTTTGAGAATGTCAGCGATAAGCGATGGCTTAACCGAAGAATATGTAGCCTTACCGTCCTCGACAGTCGCAGAAAATTGTTCACTGCCAGAATGAAAAGAAAAACTATCCTCATGTTGGACTATCCTTGCGCGTTCCGTCAGTGTGTGACTGCACCCCAGGGCGGTGCTTACGATAATAATCCCCGCAAATGTCCTTCCAAATAATGAAGAATTGACCCAAGGCAAATGTGACAAGTTCTTTATGCTCCTTTGCATATAGGACGACCATCAGACCCGTAATTCCACAGCCAGCCACAGTAACTGTGACGGCCATGAACTTACGAGCTGAGAACCTTTTAGGCTCTACCTTGTCCAATGAGAGTGCCACGATAGGTCACCACTGCGAAGGCTCCGAACCTAACATCATTGTCATAGGAGTCGTTGAAGTCAACAGACAGCTCAGGTCCTAGATACCAGTCTGAGCCCAGGCCAATTATGTACGGAGCCCCAACCTTGACTCCAAGGAGGGTGTCATCAACCAGGCTGGCCTGTGAACTACCCGCCACACTGGTAGTCGTATCCCCATTCTGTCCATTGAAACAAGTTCCACTAAAGTTATTACAATCAGCAAAGGCCACGCCCCCACCAAACATTAACGCTACTGCAAGTGTCAACACATACTTCATTTGTCTTCCTCCTGTTTGAACCACCTTTTGATACGATTCATGAAACCTTTATTGGGATTAACTAGATATCTATGGGCGTCAAAGTTTTTCCGTTTGTCGTGACGGGTCATGTAGTCCTTGAATGCCTGTTTGGGGGGTTTGGATTGACCACTTAATCCATCTTTAGCCATTCGTAGAGGCCTCCAGTTATAAGCATAATTATTACACCAATGATGATTAGTGTCAAAAGTCATTTCCTCCAGATTTACCTGTAATGGCTCGGAAAGCTCCAATTCCTATAGCAGCTCCAGCGGTTCTGATTCCAATCCACTTTAAGATACCAAGACGTTTGTTAAGTTTCTCCTTACGTTCCATAGCCTTCTTAAGTCTAAACTCTAAACGATTTACCTCGTCAGCAGTGACCTTTTTAGATTGCTCTTGAGCAACCTTTGTACGACCACTCTTAAGAGCCAATCGTCTTTCAAGTTGCCCGACAAGTTTATCATTCTGATCTTGGAGTTTTAATAGATTCTGTGCGTCACCAGTCTCCTTAGCCGTCAACTTCTTCTTGAACTGACTCTGCACAGCTTTCTTATCAGCTATGGCACGACGAGTTCCTGCTATGATTGAGTTCTTAGTTGGAGGAACTAATCCTTGTCCTTGCTCAAAAGTGCGAATTAAATCTTCTTCTTCAACAACAGACCCTTCGCCACCTTTAGCTACTCTCTTGACAAGTTTTGATGGGGCTTGGAATGCGCTCTTGCCAAGGAACTTAGTCCTAAAGGCTTGCTTGGATAATTCTGCTAAGTCTCCATACTGACTTTGTAGTCCAATGAACTCATCCCCAGCACGATTAGCAATCTTCCCACCAAGACGTTTATTGAAAATGATGGAAACTATGTCCTCTGGAACGAACCCTTTTGACCCACCTTTAGCTGAAGCTGAGATTGACTTATCTATGATCTGTTTGAACCTGAGTAATTGCTTCATGGTTAGTGTTTCTAATTCCACATTAACCACACCCTCCTCTGGAATGAACCTCTTTCGGATAGCGTTAAGCATCTTAACAGGAGCCCCTTCCTCAATGAATATGGAACTAGCCTCATCAAGTGTCTCATCAATAACATCAATGAGCTCATCAGGAGTGAATGGGTTATCTGACTGATCCACAACATCAGCTATCTCATCAAGTCTCTTGGAGTATATCTTACGCCCTTTACCAATAGACTCTTGTATGTCAATCTGTCCTTGCTTGGCTCCTTCAGAAGATGCTTGATTGATCCTCTCATCAGCCTGAGCTGTTATTCTGTCTAATTCGTCTGTTGATTCGGTTATGGACTGTTTAATCTTAGTCCCCTTGGCTTTAGCACGAGCTAAACTCTTTTCTGCAATTCTCTCTTGCCTAGGTAAATCTCCACGTTTAATCGCTTCGAGATCTCTTTCTCCCCTCTGTTTGACGCCTTTAATACTCTTTTGTATCACCGCTGGGCGACGACGGACTTTCTCTAATGCTTTAAGACCCTTACTTATACCACCTGCAACAAGATCACTAGTAGGGCCAAAAATACCACCTAGTAACGCCCCACCTCCAGCAAGGATCCCTCTTTCTACTAGAGGTGTGTCTAAATCTGTAATAGATGGAGCTTGAGTTGTAATCGCACCAGCTGCAGCACCACGGCCAGCAGATTTGAGAAGTCCTTTACCTGCAAGCTTAGGAACCTTAGACAATACATCAAATATTCCTTTCCCAGAAAGCAATCCACCTGCCACCTGCCCACCTGTTGATCCACGAGGAAGTTGAACTCTTCCACCTGTGGCAAAGTCAATTGCTGCTCTAGGGATTCCAAGGGTGCGTCCCTCAACAACTCCAGCGACATCTTCAGCAACCTTTGGTTCTTGGAATGGATCTAACTTTTGTGTACCTAATCGTGATACTCCAGGGAATATTGGACCACGTTGTTCTGGCTCAACAACCTTAGCCGTAGAGATATCAAACCCTTTCTTCTTTGTAGGTTTCGCTGTCGCTATATTAAAGGCCATTATTGGATTTCCTCAAAGGTTCCGTCAGGGAAGACTATCGCTCTGTTCCCTTCATCATCTGTCATTTCTCGTCCCCCGCTAGGTGATTGGGTTTGCTGACCACTCTCTTCATCACCAAAGTTAAACGATTGTTCCTTAGCCATAGGAGTATCAAGAACTTGTTGGATGAACGGTTGAAACGCTGCATCTTCTTCTGGGGTTTGAATGATTGTGTTCATTAAGTTTTCAAGTTCTTTAGCACTAACATCTCTGCCGGATGGATCTACATACCCGAATAACTGTTCCTCAACCTCATTGCCATTTTGATCCTTATACTTATGAGTCTCATTAAGAGGTCGGACACTCAAGTTAGCTTTTTGAACAGCTCTTTGTAACCTACGAGAGTTAATTAAGGTCTGAGATATCTTTTGGGCAACAAAGGAGTCTGGATCTTTTCCATCAGGGATGGTGTCAAGGATGAGTTTGAGAACTCCCTTGATGACTCTGTTCTGCCCCGTGATAATGCTGTTCAGAGCAAAGGCTGTCTCATTTCGTTGACCCTCAAATGATGCTATACCAGAGGCAGTTGGATCTTTAAACATTACTCTAAGATCACCAGCTAGACCAGGAAGTAACCCAGCACGATCATTTTGTTGTGAACGTTTCAATTTGAACTGAGAGACAAGTCCTTGCATAAGACCAACTACTTTATTAAAGGACGTATCTGTTTTTAGTTGTTGCTTGGCTCCTTCAATGGATTGAGATTGCAGAGTTGCTCCAGCTATCTCAGATCCTCGGGTTTCTTGAATCTTAAACTCAGCAGGGACAGGTTCATTTCTCTGTGTAGCCTCATCAAACTTTGTGGTAGGTAATGTAGATTGAACAGCTTCAAGTTCTCTTGAACCTATGCCAGGGACTGGTTGTGCCTGAGCAATAGCCCCACCGACACCACTAGATATTGGAGCTTGGGCTTGTGGCATCTGAACAGGTTCGCCAGTTAGAGTGGTTGGTTGTGGTTGAATTCCTTGAGTAGGAGGAACAGCTATTCCTTGGCTTGCAAGCTGACCTTCTTTTTCAATATTAGCTAATTGAGAAGTACGTAGACCTTGTTGGGAAGTATTAGCCTCATCTCTATTTCTTCTAGCGATAGCCACGTCCTCTTCATCTTGACGCAGTTCTTCAGCTCTAACAGCCCTGTTATTCTGTGCATCAATCTGTGTCTGGACACGGAGTTTGTTTTCTAAGTTTTCCTGACCAATCTGCTGCTTAATCTCCTCTTTCTCAAGGAAGGATAGTTCAGCCTCAGCCTCCTGAAACTGAGGCACAGCACGGCCACCAAGTATAGCTCCGGCTGTTTGGAGACCTTCACCGAATACCTGAAACCCATCCTTACGTCTACGTCTTAAATCTTCTCTTAAGTCTGCCATGTTATCTCGCCCTCTTGTCAATCAACCTACTCTTAAGGTTGACATTGGGATTAACGTGTCCCCGTGGTGTTACACCACCTGTTGCTGAGGGATTGAATTGGTTAGGGTTGATTTGTTGACCACGGTTGAATCTTCCGCCTGTGGCAAAGGATGACTGGAAGGGATTTCCTCCAGCGAAGCCTTGGCCTGTCAATGTGAGGGCTGTGTCGATTCCCTTGAGACGTTGTTCGTCTACAAACTTACGTCTAGCATCCTCACGCTTAAGTTGGTCATTATGCAGGCCTAGTTCAAACCTAGCTACATTATCAGATAGTTGAGCCTCTGTCCCAGCAAACTGTTGACCTGCAGACAATGCCTGCCCAATCTCATTGCGCTTCTGGAGTTCATTCTGCAGGGAAAGGTTGGCGAATACGTCTCCTTCAACTAAGCCCTGTTCTTGGCGAGCTCGTTTGATCTGGTCGAAGCCCCCAGAGCCTCCCCGACGCCCAGTGCGAGTCAACTCTGCCTGTAGCTCAGGTATCTCACGGGATTCAAACCGGTTCCTCAGGTTAGCTATGATCGGAGAACTATGTCTCCCGGCAAAGTCATCCCCAAAGCCTACATTCTCCCCTGCGATACGTTGACGGAGTAGAGTGTTTACATCCGCCCCAATGGGAGTGTCTTGCAGTGACCCCTTAGGACGCGGCCCTTGGAATGTCGTATCCCTCTTCTGCCCGCTACTAAATAATCGTTTTAAGAAACTTGCCATGTTGTCCTCCTAAGTAAGTGAAAGCGAAATGCTATAGATACTGCCTGAAATTCCAATGTAAAGTTTAGTTCCATTAAAGCCGATCTGGTTATCCTTGAGCTCCCCACCTGCTGTGGTAGGGGCTGAGGACAGGCTAATCACTGTTCCCAGCGCCCCATCCATAATGTTATTGAGCACATTCTGATCCTCAGGCTTAGTCTCAGGGGTTAAGGGTATCCTCTCCATTACGTAGGTATCTCCCTGACAGTGATACGAGAATCTGACTTACCCCCATATCTATCCCCTCCTGACTCAGAGTTGACGTAACTTGTCCCGCTAGCTGAGGCAAAGCCCATATTGTAGTTACGCCAGGCAAGACTACCAGCCGATACTACGTGAGAGATTATTGGTCCTCCGGTTAATGAACCACCTGGCGATCCACAGCCTACTGCGATTGCATTGGCGGTGGTGTCTTGGAAGAGTGCCGCACAGACAATGTTGCTGGCTGAGTTCTGAGAGCTGGCAACATGTATGTCAATCTGGATATCGCTTGCTGCGTCTGTCGGGACAAATCCAACCTCCATCCATCCCTGGGCCTCAGAGTTACGCTGAGGGATAGTGTCATCTGCAGGCATAACTAGAGCTGTGTTTGAGGAGGTTGTGTAAGATCTCGTCACACTGTTCTCAGTGCCAGGGTCCAATAGATCACTGAAGTCATAGGTTGCTACAGCGTCAGCACTAGCATATGCCCAACCTATGGCGCGATAAGTTACACCCCCTGACTTGTAATAGCGAAGGGTAGTTGCTAAGTTCTCATCCACATCACTAAAAGCTGGGTCAGCAGAGGAAAACTTAATATCCCAGGAGGTGCCTGAGTTATTGTAGGCGTAGTAGTAGAAGTCGGTGTCGGTCAGGCTGGGTACTTGGCCCTCAATCCAGTTGCCTGAGGTGGCAATTGCCTTGGCGTCTGTGTCGGTGGTACGCCCATAGATTGTTGTGCCAATTGAGAGTTCTCCGGCTTCAGCGTGCAGGGTGGTTGTTGAGTCCCGTCTCACGTGAGCGTTAGAGCGAAAGTTAGCCGGAAAGTTGGAGGTTGTTGCTGTAATGTTGATTGAGGTGACACGACTATCTGTGACACTGGCAATAGTTGTCCCGTCTGTCACGGCTTTAGCTAAGAGCAGACTACCAGAGGGTGTGGTTGGCACGGCCCCTCCATTGGCGACCTCCTCGAACAGATACCCTGCGGTGCTAATGTAGACGTAGGTGTCTTTACTAGCTGTGTAGGTATGAGCCTCAGCATCCTTCTCAATGCGGTTGCCTGAGACATAAGAGACACCCGCACTGATATTTGAGTCAAGATCTGAGTCTGTGGCCGGGAGCATGCCTGAGAGGGTGTAGTCATTAAAGCTCTCATCCCAACGTTTCACGGGAGAGACTGTGAGCGAGAAATCCTCAGACACAAGACTGGCTGCCTTAATGTTAATCCCACCCTCAAGGTTCCCATTGATCTCATTAGACAATATGGTCCTTAGTGACTCCAGGTGACTAATGGTGACATCTGCCCCACTGACGAATGCGTCTACGGTCACAGTCCCAGCAAATGAGGTTAATGGAATAAACGTGAGGATCATTATGGCAAACAGTCGTTTCATAGTTAAGCTCCTACAGGTAGGGTTACTACCTTGCGATTTTGAGGGTTATGCACTACATATAGGTTAAACAGTTTAATGCCTCGGTCTCCAAGGGTAGTGTCGAGCAAGAAGCGGAGGTGACGGCCACGAGAGCGGTCAAACTTGGGGAAGGCTTCAACAACAAAGCTTTCCTGATTCTTAATGGAGATGAGGCCGAGGCCAAGAGTTTCTCCCTGCATGGAGGGGCGCTCAGTCCCGTCAGTAGAGATCCTTGAGTCTAAGAAGTAGGAGAAGGGTAATACATAATTGCCCCCTGGGTCAGCATCAATGTAGAATCGTTCTATGATTGAGTCCCTTATTGGGTCTAGCTCGTATGTGGCAAGCTCCATGCGAAAATGGATATCACTGTTATCAAATGCGAAGCCAGTCCCTGTTTTCATCAATAGCCCCTTGTCAGAACGGGCAGTGATTAGTTCTCCTTTGTCTCCGGGTCCGGTCCAAGGAGAATAAGCAGAGACAAACTGATCCTCTGTCTCCCCACACCACTTCTCCTCATTGAAACTGTACACTGCCTCATAGTTGTGACGGAAGTCACCCGTTTTGACCATGGAGTATCTCAGGAGGTCGTCATGGAGGATACCCACTGTGAGGTCTGCCTTATTGGGGTTAATAATTGTCTTGAGGTTCATTTCATAAGAGAGTAGCTTTGTTGAGTCCAACGTCCCAGCAGACTGATAGATTTCGTTATCCTCTGTGTTCAGAAACGTGAAGCGATTCTTCATGGGGACGACAGAACGGGTGGCTTTGGTACCAAACCCCCAGATTATGTTGCCAGGGGGAACTCCATAAGTAGATACAGACGACCCAGATATTGGGGTGAAATAATCCTCATGCATGACGTAGAGGAAGCCACGGTGCTTAAACAATGCCTTGGGATAACCCCCGTTTCCAGGAGGTAACTGGATAAGCCCTGCATCGGTTGAGTCAGAGAAATTCTCAGCATTCAGATTCTTAGAGAATAGGACAACATTGCGGTTCTTAGGTATACACCACAGGCGGTCTTGGTACTCTGCCACATCCACCGGCTCGATTGTCACCCCATCTACGTCAACTAGGGTCGTCACCTTATTCCAATTCCCATCTATGTTGGGGACGAACTTGAAGAAGTCTTTGCCATCCACCAGGTAGGTGATTACCGCAGCGTTGGACTTAACCGTTGCATCCCTCAGGTAGTTGTCCTCAAAGGTAGTTATCCCTGTTTTCCCATCAACCTGGGCTTCCTCCAGCCCATCATCAGTTACCTTCCCCTTATACATGGTCCGGTTAATCACACAGAATTGGCGTCTGAACTGGTTATCGTTAATCTTGTAATACACCCTCTTGGCCCACTTACAGTCATCCCCAAGGTCAGTATTATCATAGCGAGCTGACCCCTTAATAGAGGTTATTGAGCCATCTAGACTCAACATGTTGAGGAGTTGGCGGACCATTTGAGTCTTCTTGCCCACAAGCCGGTGGGCGGGGAATCTCTTGTTAATTCCTGAGTGAGGGCTAATTGTTAATAGAGCCAATTACCTACCCCTCCCACCACCACGCCTATTACCCCTCTTACCTGTGTTCCCTCGTCTACCACTATTACCTCGTTTAGCCATCAATCCCCATCCTTTCTTCTATGTCCCCGACTCTCCAGGTTAATCCTGATACATTCCAGAGGAGGAAGCCGGTCATTAACATCTGAATGATTAGCATTAAACAGATGAATGTTGGGAGTTTCACTGAACAAAGACTATCCCTATCTGAGCTATCTGCAATGCCACTATTATTCCCATGGTGATTCTGAATCCCTCCCATGAACCCTCAAGCTTTGTCACCCTATCTCTATAGTCATCGGACGTCTCAATATGAGTGTTAATCCTATCCCTGTCGGTATCAATCACCGTCATAATATGTTTAATATCATTCTTCATCACAGCTATGCTTGCAGATATACTATCACTCATCCCTTCTCCATGAGAGCTAAGACCGCCTGCCAGGTGCGTTCATTGTTTTCTTGTTGAGACGTCCACCTCTCATCTCCTCTAGCCACCTGCTCATCATAGTTGCTATTAAGCTCAATCTGTTGGGAGTTGAACTCCTGTTGGGCAATGACCGCTTCGTGGAATTCCTCCTGAGTCTCATCACTTTGCCACATAGCCAGCGCCTTGCCAGAAAGCAATCCATAGGCACTAGCCATAATCATACCTAACACTGGAAGCCATATATATTTCTTCATTGAACAACTACCTCCACAGGGGTGTAACGTTTCTCGTCATCCTGACTACTCCAAAGGGTGAGGGAGGTTACTAAACCAACTATTGCTAACCCAAGAACTGTCATAGTGATTATGTCTAGTAGTCTCATAGTAGTCTCCCTAGTTTATAGTCGAAGCCTGTAAGGTTGAGGCGTTAATCTCACTGTTAGAGGGGGCCGCAGCAATAAAGTCATGCACACCTATGTCCCAGTTGTTAATCACAGTTCTGTCTACCCCATCAATGTCAATCTCCACATTTGTTGGAGATGTCCCGATTTCGGCCCCCGCGTCTATGGCATCCGATCCAGATTTGAGGTGAAGATCTTCACTGCCCCCAGTTGTTGAGACAAACTGATTGGCGGTTGTCTTACTTATTAAATGGTTAGTACCCTGGTCATCAGCAGTGGCATCTTCTGACATGTTATTAGTAATTGTTGGATTTGTTCCTGGGTATATAAAGTCAGCGGCAGTGCCAGTCCCACCGACAGTAGTACCCATAGCGATAGTATTGCGAACAGAACCATCTGCATCATCATCAGTGATACTTACTGCGGTAGCGTGGCCTGTTCCATTGGGGTTGCTTACATTATAAACAGTCGAATTGATTATGCCCGAATTAGGATTCCTAACACGAACAGCAACCGCCATCGTTGTTCCCCCTGTAGTTCTACTATGGTTATAAAAAATACAATTTATAACTAAAGCCCCTCTATTATTTCCCTTAAAAGCTATTGTCTGCCCGTCGGATTTACCTTCATGCATAATCATGTTTCGAAAAACGCTATTGTCAAACGCGCTTGAAGTGCTAGTGTCTACCCATCCCGCGCCCTGGTCATTATCATCAATCTCCAGCCACTCAACAACATAAGCATCTCCACGGCCATTGGGGATAGTTGTTCGAATTGTAAATACACCGCTTGTTCGAACAATTCTAGCTCCAGTACCTGCAGTGCCATCATGGCGTTCAGCGGAGGGAACAGTTAAAGTTACTGTGCTTAATCCAACAGTAGCACCCCCGGCGATTACTATTGCTTCATCAAACGCGGAGTCGTTATATACTTCTCCTATTGCATCATCTGACGCACTGTAGGCTGTGGCATCGTTGGCCGCATTTGTCCCATCATCCAGATCGTCCTCCCAAAGTTGGATGGTTGAGTAGTCACGGGAAGAAGTGCCAATGGTCTTAGTGAGAATGGCAGAATAGGCAGGGGTAGATAGGCATAGCGTTAAGGCTAAGAGGATTATCACCCTCATATCTTTACACTCCCTATGGTTGAGCCAACCTTGGCGGTCTTGTCACGGTGGTCAACCTTAATACCCTTATCTTTAATCTGTGCAATCTCACCGATAGTTAAACCTAAATCATTCTCCCAATCCACATAGTTCTTGCGTGCCTTGACAGTGTTTCCATCCACGTCTAAGAGGGGTGCTTCCAAGTCACCACGTTCTGAGTTGGTGAAGTCCTGGACTTTGACTACATAATAATTAGATAGTTCTTTGTCTGTGAATGGGAACTTGGTGTGGTCAGCTTCACGGAACGCAGTCTTAGACTCGATCTCTGTCCAGATGGTTGAGAGGTTAGATAGACTCGCATCAGTCTTCCCCCCATACCAATACTCCGCCCCGTTACTACCAAATATCTGGTGGGCATGGTGGGCAATCCTCCTCTTAATAAAGAAGGGGACATCCATATACTCCCCAGCCTTGTTAGCCACATCACTGATGATGTCTGTGTCCAGGGTAGCCAGGTTCGTCCTCCTCACCTCATTCTCTGATATCCTCTCCATCTTGAACTCTTTAGTGTTCTCCAGGTAGACCTGGGCCAAGCATCCTGCCTCATGGCGAACTCCTGGACCAAGGTTACACTTCTTAGGGTGGGTGATTGTCTGAGCGTGGACATCCTTGATGCGCCTATCATTCATCGCGTGAATGATATCACCATCCTCGAAGGAGGTACTGTTTCCTATCTTGATGAGATATTCTGCTGCGGATGAGGGCACAGCTATCATCATGAGGGTGAGGATTAGACTAAGATAAATCATCACTTTGGTCCGTGAATTGGATGAGATACCAGTCTGTTCCGTCGTAGAGCCAAGAGGTGAGATCCCCACTTGCTGTGACAAGATCGGTTGTGCCTCCTTTGAGGCCAGAGGTCGTAACATCATACGTGATTGCTCCTTTAGATATCACATAGATTATTTGGCCATCTACGATTGCTGCTCCATCGAAGTCCGTGATTGTGAAGGAGGTGGTGTTTGTGTTCCAGTAGGAGCCACCCCCTACGTCAGGCGTAGCATCTGAATCTGTGAATGTCTCAACTGTTCCAATATCTATAGCCCCATCAAGGATCACGATCTCTGCACTTGCATCTGCATGAAGGATATTGGTTGCCACATCTCCGTGAACTTGGAAGTCGTCATCTGCGTCACCACCTTGAGCATTGTTGACGACTAGCCCCTCTGTGATTGTAGATTGACTTGCCCCTGCGAATGTCCCTGTCCCATCGATGATGGCCGTTCCCCCATCACTAATGAAGGTGTGGTCTGTGATATCTCCTGAACCATAATCCATGTCAACAGCTCCAGTAGCATCAAGCAACCCACCCATGAATAGGGTGGTTCCCGCGTCCTGGGTTATATCTCCATCAAGAATTATGACGCCTCCATCAGTTGTTACAGTCACATCAGTAACATCACCTGAACCTATGTCTAAGTCAGCAGCTCCTGAAGGATCAATGAGGTCGGTGATAACCAGTGTTGAGGTAATGGAGGTTGTGAATGTTGGGGCGGTACCGAATACTGCTACGCCCGTCCCTGTCTCATCAGAAAGAGCGGCAGCTAGTCCTGCTGAGTTTGTCAAGGTCCCCTCTTTGCCATCAAGCTGAGTCTGAATAGCAGACGTCACCCCATCGACATAGTTAAGCTCCGTGGTGGTGAGGGTGGCTCCATCCAATATCTCAAGCTCTGTCTCATCAACAACAGCCGAGCCTATGGTTAAGCCTGTTGATGTGATGACGCCAGCCTGACTGATTGAGACAACATCTGCTGCACCGTTACTAATAGTCACAGAGTTTTGGTTAGCATTCTGTTCGATGTTGAGGGTGGTGGTGTTGACAGCTGCTGAACTCTCATTGTTGATGATAACAAGGTCGCGAACGGATGTGTCTGTGGAACCAGACCTCGCCCTCATCCAATGTCCAGTAGTGAGGCTATCTGCATCTCCATTGATGACACCCCCGATTGTTGTGACGGGGGTATCTATGGAGATGACTGTTGAGTCCGAGCCTTCAGAGTCTATGCTTAACCCCGTACCAGAGATGTTATCTTGATCAATATGTATCCCCCTGAGGTTCTCACCCGCATCAATTTGTATCTCAAGTTTCCCTGTGGTAGCAGCGGAGGTTCCAATGGCTATATTGTCTGTTAGGCTTGTGAGATAAGTTAAGGCTCCTGAGTCTGTCCACTTGGATGACCCACCAGCTACGCCTAACTGGAAATCAGTGCCATCGTCATCCGTGAAATAGAGTTCATTAGGCGATGCAGTATTAACCCATACCTGCCCATACCCTGCCACATCTGCGTCTGCGTCGGCCTTCTCAAGTATTTTCATTGCACCATCAATAATGACAGTCCCGCCATCAGTTACTACGGTCACATCTGTCACATCTGCTGACCCAATATCTAGGTCTACAGCTCCAGAGGGATCAATTAAGTCGGTGATGACGAGAGTAGAGGTGATTGATGTAGTGAATGTTGGGGCTGTGGCAAATGTGGCAACACCTGTACCAGTCTCATCCGAGATTTGACCTGCCAGGGCTGCTGAGGTCATAGAGTCTATGTTGGCAATGACATGGTTGTGGGAGTCGTCAACCACTGTAACTACACCCCCATTTGTCATAGTCGTGTCACCAGACAAGGCTGCATAAACTACGGTGTCAGCAGCCGTTCCAATGGGAATCTCAGTGGTGGCAATCCCTGTCGTCACAGTCTCCAATGAGTTTGTCTCTGCTCCACCTACACCTAGCTGAACATCCGTCCCAGCATCATCCGTGAACCATAGCTCGTTCGGGGCAGCCGTATTCACCCAAAGTTGTCCAAAGCTTGCAACGTCAGCAGAAGCTTCAGCTTGTTCCTTGATGAATAGAACGCCTGGGTTGAGGGTGAGCTCACCTGCCATAGTGTCAGAGCCGGAGTTGATTACGAATGCATCATCAACATTAAATGTTCTGTTGGCTGAGATATCCCCGCCACCAGAGATATTAGTACCGGCTGTCAGAGTAACAGAGGTATGATCGATATGTTCGTTGGCTACAAAGTCACTGAAACCATCATGGAATGCCCCACCCCCAATAACTATATTCTCATCTGTGTCGGCTCCATTAACATCAGGAAAACGGTAAAGCTGTTCAGACGTATCAGCCGTAGATCCCTCACAGAGAAATCCACCTCCACTTGTATCCTTAAAATGAATACACTCATCCACCTCTAAGGCTGGATTGCCAGCCAAAGTCTGATCATAGTCAGGCTTGCTTGTCACATCATCCGGTCCACCTGCGCCTCCATCGGTCAGGGTCAATTCCTCATAAATTGAGTCTATAAAGTCAGCGGTAGTATCCACTGCTACAGAATTAACCTGAACATTATCTCCTCCTCCACCACCCCCTCCTCCTGTCACAAGAGACACAGAGGTATCCCCATTATCTGTTAATGTCCCATTGGTTACTTTAATAGTGTAAACGGGTGTGACAGATGGATCTCCATCCTCATCTTGCATGGTGAGGGGAGGGGCAATCGGCCCGTCAGCAAAAGAAATAGTGGTAATCAATATGAGGGGAAGGAATGCTAGCTTACGCAAATTCAACGATATCAAGGGTGAGATCTCCTCCGGAGTTCTGGAAAAAGTGTAAGATGAAATCATCTGCTGGATTCTGCATGACAAGGGTTGATTGATTGTAGAGTCTCACACCTGTGGAGGCGGTTACTCCACTACCCCCATAATTAATGGTGCTCCCCGTGTTATTAAATATATGCATGGCGGAGATCCCGCTGGTGGGTGTAACCTCAATGACTGTGGCGTCGGTAAGTGTAACCTGCCGATCAGTGGTAGTCCCAGCGGGGGACTTGACCATGCGACTGTTGAGTAATGCCTCTACTGAAATATCTGTTCTTAATCCTGTCATTAGAATAGTTCCTTATTAGAATAAATCCACATAGTTAAAGGTGACTGTAGCCTCTGCTGTTCCACCTGTTGGGTTGATTATTGCTGTGAATGCATTTCCAGGTGTAAGAAGGGCAGCATATTTATCATCTTTTAAATTAATAACATCATTCCCTGTTTTGCCTAAATCAATGGAGAATAGGAATGTTCCCCCAGTTGCTACTGAGGCAGTGGTGTCTACCTGGGCCTGTGAGAATCCTGCGTTCACAGAGGTAAATGCAGCCCCGGTCAACACCATGTTTGCATAGAAATCAATAGACACTGTATTATTCCCACTAGCCTCTACCGCAGCACCCACAATAGAGATTTTAAGCTCCCCATGGTTATGTTTTCCAACGAATACCTCATTACACCTCAAGGTAAGTATGGGCTCACCACCCGAAGCTCCTGTAATTGTTGCCTTAGTCCCCGTCCTCGTTCCTATATACTCATCCTTCCCATCTACGAATGCTGCCATTGAAGCTGTCTTGATGATAATGTCGGTAGTGTTGGCTACGTTCTCAGCTGAACACCTGAGGCCTAATGTTGGCCTCGCAACAGAGGGTCTGGTGTTCGCGTTAGCATATTGAATAGTATGGACTTTGTGAAACTCTCCATCAGCCGGGTCCTCTATGTAGAAGATGATTGAGCCAAATCCCAACCACTGATAGTTTATTTGAAAGACGTTTCCCTTGGTTGGGTCGAGAACTGCACCAGAGTTCCCCGTTCCATCAAACTTATCATCCCCATTCCAGGAGGTCATTGCTGTCCAAGTATCAGTGGGGTCCACTCCAGCTATAGTCTCTGCCACCGTAGCCACTGCTGTTGTAGAACTTGATAGGCTAAATGTCCCAGTGCGAGGAGTATCCTTCCAGGAGGTGAATATGACTGTTGGGCCTACTGCTATGGCATCCCATCCACGCCCTACATCAGAATAGTCGTGGGCTGCTATCTCATTAGCTGTTAAAGTTCTCGTAGCTGCTGTATCTGCTCCCTGGTTTGTAAGGGTTACATCTGTTGCTGTATCTCCATCTAGGGTAATCGTTACATCCTCTGCCGTTTGCCCCGCAACTGTCACTGTGAAGGTCTCCATCTTCCTGACACCCCCAGTTCTGTGAAGAAGGCCAAAGGTGTCTCCGTTGTAGCCAAAGAAGAACCCATTCCCCTCATCTCCAATCCCAACAATCTGAGTGGAGCCCGACACTCCTGTGGTGAAGATGCCTGTGAATCTCGCTCTGACACCCTGCCCTGGCTTATACCTTGCAGTTGTCTTTGATAATATAGCGGCTGAAGAGTTGGCTGCGGCCCCTGTGGAACACAACGCCATTTCCTGGGCATTAGTCACAGCCCCACTTTGATTCCCTCTTGTAGCGATAGTTATAGGATTTATGAATGTATGGAATACCATGGAAACTATAGGGGTGACCTCAACTGAAAGAGTTTCACCAAAAGATGATCTGCCCTCTGGGGGAGGGGTGACTTGTAGGGCTCTATGATTGGTGACCGTAGGGCTAATATAGGCACCCGAACCACTTTTACCAACAAGTACAGCTCTAACAACAATAGCTTCGGTCTCATCAAGGAGAGTTTCGTCTAACTGGTGGCCTAAGAGGATATTGGCATTGTTGGAGTATTGGACTTGGATGGCAAGGTTTGTGGCCTCAGTGGTCCCATTGACATATTTAATGCGGAAGTATTTCTCCACAATATTCCACATGTGGGGTTGGGCGAAACGGGTGTCAGCCCAAGTGCGAGTTGGGCCTCCCCAATTAACATTGTCCCGTGATACTTCCATAGTGAGGGTTCCGTCAGTGGCGTTGTCCGAGGTTATGCTTACTCCCACCCTCCCATACTTACTGACATCCTCACCTACACCTTGGAATGTGGCTGCTGCAGCGAGAGTAGCCGCATCCCTACTGTTAAAGGATGTGCTAGATATCCTATTTCTTGCAACCTCAGTCCCGTCAGACTCATAGCCAACAACAGCGAAGGACTTCTTCAGCCCGTCCCGATTGACGGTTGCACTATTTATGACTGGTTCAACTGAAAGGTCAGTTCTTGGTGAGCTCACTTAGCCAGCTTCTCCAAGTTATTCACCTTAATTAGATTCTTAACCTTCTTCTCTAACGCTGTAACCTCAAGCTCTCTATTTCCAACCCTATCTAAACGGGCCTTAAGATCATCCTCAGAGCGAATTAGGCCTTGGTTGCGAAGCTCTAACTCCTGGCAGGATAACTCAAGTGCATTCATCTTCTTAGTGTAGACTCCCGTTTGCGCTGACTTCTCCTCATCAAACTCCTTGTAGGCATCGGCCACCTTATTGTGTTCTTTAGCTAGATTCTTTTGGGCGGTGACAGCCTTGCGCTCTGCGACCTCGTGATCGGACTCAGCTTTCAGTCTCTTAACGATTGTGGCATTCACCTCTGCCTTTTGACGCTCAAGGTGCATAAGTTCATCCTGTATACGTTTGTCAGACTGAGCATAACCACGCTTGCGTCTTGCACCTTCGGTCTCCTCGTCTAAAATCTCCTTCTCAAGCTTAACCCTACGGTCCTTGAGCTGTTGACGCTCACCCTCATTAGCTTTATTCAACTTGTTATACTCATCCACAGATTTGCCCAGGCGAATCTTAAGATCTGCAACTGTGCGTTGCTCTTCCTCAAAACGCTTGTTAATAGCATTTTGAAGGGTCGCATATTCCTTAGATATCTTATCAAGATCTACTGTGACCTTAGAATGTTCATTAGATACTTTGTTATAAGAGGTGGTTAGAGTTTCATATTGACTCTTAATGGCTGTATAGTCTTTCTGTAACACCTCAATGTCTCTAGCCATTTGGACTTTGAGCTCTGCCTTCTTCATGGCAGCCTTGAACTCTTGGGTCTCACTTGCTTGCACCTCATCCTCTAATACAGCCTGTTCTGCTTTCATAATACCTCTCCTGTTTTACGATATAGTACGTACATAATTGGGGCAAGATAGCCTATCCTTGCCAGAAACATGGGGAATTGCCCTATGCCTAGTAATAGTAATACTCCCAGGAACCCGCAGATTGCCAGGTTGTCCGGGTTAGATGGGGTGAATCTCCGCTTGATGTCAAAGATAATTCCAGCCAGGATAACGAAGGAGAGGATGCCCCACTCGTATAACATGGATACGAATAGATTATGGGGATTGTCCCAGGGGTCGACGTTGGCGCCTGCCTCAACGAAGGCGAAAGGGAGGATGAAGCGATCATTCTGTTTATCATAATGGCCTCGTTCAATTTGGTTGGTGATGGGGTTCTCGAAGTATAGAAAGTCTTTGACGGATGATACATTGCGGAATGAGTCTAGTCCCCAACCAGCTAGAGGGTGTTTCATAGCGTCACGCGTTGTCTCAAGCCACAGGTTCACCCTATTACTCATCATGTTGGCCTTGGAGTCTTGATAGGTGTAGGCTGAGCCCGCCAGGACAGTAGCTACAAGTAGGACATAGAAGGCCCTCTTTGAGTGAAACCAGACGTGGAACAGTAGTCCGATCATACCAGCAAGCATAGCATTAGAAGACTGGGAAAGGTAGATTGGCCAGAAGCAGATTGCTGTGGCCCAGATGTTGTAGCGAGCCACAATTGGGATCATGAGGGCAAACCACATGCCCACACAGACCTTAATCCCCATGAGGCCGACAGGATCGGTGACTCTCTCCATGGTGGATACGGAGCGGTAGAGGACATCCATGTTAGCTAGTTGCAAGCAAATCCAGAAGAGGTTGAGGAGGGCTATGCCGATTAGGACTTTGAACACTGTGGAGATATCTTTTGGGTCTAGAAACTGGTCAGCAAGGTAGTAGAGCAAGCACCCCATGAATACGTTCATAGCGTAGGTGTGGCCTGAGAAGTTGAAGAAGGCATAGAGGAAGAGCGTCAGAGCTAGGGTTAGGCTCACCCAGATGTTGTCCAACAGGAAGATTAGTAGAAAGCAGATGCCAAACTGAAAGAAGTGTTCCTGGACAATCCGCATAGTCTGGCTACCAAAGAAGAAGGAGGAGTTCACATAGATTGGGCATAGACCAATAAAGATCAGGAAGAAAGTCTTATGAATGTTGTTCATGTGGAGATTGGCAATCAAGGGGAGGGGGTCTCCTGGACACGGGTGATTATCAGTGGGAATCTTGCCCTGTAACTCTTCATTTGAGGAGAGCGGTCCACCTTGGTGGTTAGAATGGGGAGGAAAGTATCCTTGGCCTGAATCTCACTAGCCTGTGCCACCTTGAATCTTGCAGCATTATCTGGATCTACAACGCTTGCCCATTTAGTCCTGAACATTGCGTGGATTAGGGGATCAAATGTCTGTGGGAGGGGTGAGAACTCCGCGTCAGCTCCTGTTCCGTCTGCGCTAAACCTCGCATTCTTCAAGTAGTCAAACAACATGGCGATCACCGCAGAGGGTGTGGGGATTAAGAATAACCTGAATATATTCACCCCACTCCCATTTATCACCTGTTCCTCCGCATACATGAGGTCGGGGGTCCCACCTGTTACAGTGGCGTCAGGTAGGAAGTCACGGTACTCCCTTAGAGTGATCCTGGCAAGCTTAGTGTCAGTTGTAGCCTGATAAACATTGAGGACCTCCAAGATGTCAGTAGGGCTGAGATCTATGTAGGCCTGATCTGCTACAGTGTTATCTGTGGCAGCCAACACCCTCCAGAAGAGGGAATCCCTCGTCATAGCCTGAATCTCCCCCATGATGTCGTTGATTAGGGAACCGGCCAACTCTAAGAGGGTTGCATCCGTAGAGTTATAATGGTGAACTCTGCGTAGACAATTAATCTTCAGTGTCCCGAATGTAGTATTTGCCATTAACGTTGGTTCCTCAAAGCGGCTTGAGTTATCAGTGTCAACTCATCACCCGTTAAACTCCTATATGAAAACACTTCAATCATCATACCCTTATTCTCTACGAATCCGGATGATCCCATTTGGCCGGTAAGATCCAGTCCTTGTCGTCCGATATCCTTAACAAAATCAGCTTTATGTACAGCAAATGGAATCTTGACCTCATCGGCGAAACTAGGTAGACAGAGGAACAATAAGAGAAGTCCTCCTATTATCCCCCTGTCTACCATTAGCTTATTCCGTCCTTACGTACACTTGGATTTCATTCGTACCAGAAGCACTTGCCTCTAGTGCGAATCCCAATGACGCGGATGTACCTGTCGAACCGGCGATTCCAGCAGCTTGACCCGCTGTTGCACCAGCACGTAGTCCCTCACCAACAGTTATGACCTCGGCACCCGCCGTTGTCAAAGCCCGTCCACGAGTAATCATGACGCCCCAGTTATCCTTATTCCGATCACTTTTGGCATCTACCGCAACTGCAAGTCCAGCCGTAGGAATGGAAGCTACAGCAACACCGGCCACAGCGTCGTTAGACACTGAGATATCGGTATTTCCTACGAGGTTGACAGTTACACCATCTTGACTAATCGTATCCCAGATGAGTACGTCACCGGTGGCGAAAGCAGAGCTATCAACACCAGACAGGGGGTTGCGAACAATACGATACACCTTTGGATCGGTGTCACGTGTAAATCCAGCGCCCTCATACGTACCCGGATCATCAGGACTATTGAGTGCGTAAGCATTACCAGCCATAAGAGTCATGGCAACAAACGCGAATAGATATTTCTTCATTGTCATCTCCTTTAGCCTGTTACGGCACTCATAAGCCCCATGGAGCTGGGCAGGTTAGTCGTCAGGTTATACATCAGGTAGAAGATACTCGTTGTGTTCAGCGAGTTATCCTTCCTGCTGAATGGTTCAAACACGAAGTCACTGCCTTCAAGTATTCTGAAGAACAGGTGGTTTGAGTTCAGGAAGTATATCTGATCTGCGGGGCATTTATTGGCATCCCCATCACCATCGTAACCAAATAGGACAGAGCCGACAAACATGTTGTCGAAACCTAGTTTGGTCATTTGCTCACTTGCTCTGAACCGTCGGTTGGCATCCAAGAATCCCATGAGGGAGCTATAGAGTGACACCGTGGTCATGGCGAAGTCAGCTTTCAAGCTTGCGGGACCACCGAGCTTCATACGGAATTTGTGGAGGGCTGTTAAGCCTGCCTCACTCCCTATGTCACTAACAGTTGATCCATCATGCTTGTGTTGCGCCCAGGTATTACCTGAGCGGTTGATACCACCGATTGTCCCGGTAGTATTCGTGGTTGGGAAGAGGGAGATCAAGCTCTCAGGGTCATTAGCACCTGGACTCGTCTTCCACATCGCATCGTTGATTTGGTTAGAGATAGATGTATCTCCTTGCGTTCTCAACGTCCTAATCCACTTCTTGATCATTGACTTGCCCTTGTTCTGGAGCTCATGCTTTTTGTTCAGCACAAGTGTTCCAGCATAGGTCTTGGGCTCGAATTTGAACTCACGAGTAGGATCTTGCATGTTTGCAGGAATCCCACTATAGTGGTCGATAAATCCGAAGTTCCCATTCTCACCGATCATCACAGGTTCTGCGAAGTCAAGACCGCCGGACGTGATCTTCTTACCCTTGCTTTTTAAGTATGCAAGGATGAAGTTCTTGTCGATAGCGGCATTGCCAATCTCAGGCCCATGGTGCTCGAATATGTGAGTAGCCAGTGTTTCAAGGAGTGTGTCGTTATTCTGGACTGTAACTGTAGCCATTTAACTTTATTCCTTGTACCCCATGTCATCCAGATACTTATCAACCATGTTGTCAACGTCTGAATCTGACTTCATAGAGACTTTCTCCGGTGTCTTGGAGGTTCGGGCATTAGGGGTTAGGGGGCGAGCATTTGCCTTCTTAGCATCACGAGTTTCCTTGGAGTCTTTTGTCACCTGCTTCTCTAAGAGAATCTTGCGTGTTGCTTTCTCATAGAGTGCCATGGGGCCAATCTTCACCTTATGACCAGCACTACGATCTAGCTGGTTCAGTGTGGCCTCCATTGCTTTCTCAGCAAGCTTCCAATCAATTCCCTCTTCTTTGGCCAGGGTTTGGACACTAGTGAACTCATCATCCACCACCGTCTTAGCCCTAGATTGCGACATGCTTTCCTGAATGGGTTTCAGTTTCTCCCCAATAATCTCATTGGCGGTAGCCTCAGATACGCGAATGATATCGTTGATCTGATCCTTTTGAGATTGATTGAGGCGAGCTGTATCCCAACCGAGGTTTTTTGCTACCCTTTCAAACATAGGAGTAGAAACCTTTTCTGCCGTAGGAAAGCCCCGGTCTGTCATCTTAGCATCTATCTCGAACTCAGATAGGCCCTTGCGGACGAGTGACTTCCGGTATATGTCTGGGTCGTTGAAGATCTCCTCGTGAGACTTAAGGGAGGACTCAGCTTGTTCCTTCGCCTCTCTTGCCTCGTTACGTTCTGACATTAACTTTTTCCATTTAGGATGATCTGCGAAACCTTTCGGTAGATCCTCCTCGGACTCTTCGGTCGCCTCTTCCGGTTTGGGCGGTTCGGTGCCGCTGGCTTCCTTGTCTCCCGTTTCTACTTTTTCAGGTGAGCTTTCCTGTGGCGTAGAGGTTCCAGCCTCAATCTCGTCTAGCTTAGAGTCAATGGTTGAATCTATGGCTTCGTCAATTGCTGCTTCGTTAGGCTCTGTCTGTGTATCCATTGTGTTACCTTTCGTGCTGTGGTGCAGTTAGGCCCGTTTATGGCGAGGGCGGTCCAGTAGAGGGATGTCCTCTTAATTCTTAGAAATCTTCATAGCAGGCTTGGCCCAATCAATCTTAACGGGTGTCCCACCTGTTCGGCCAGTATCAGCCTCTTCCACCTTCGGTGCTTTCTTAGGTGTCGCCACCTTCTTAGCTTTTGCCATTAGTTCTCCCTTTCTTTTTAACTGTCATACGTCGGGCTAAATCATCCCGCAAACTTTTGTTTACCTTTACGTGAGCCATACTTAGCCCCCCTTCGGTATCGAATAGACGGGCTTACGTTGTTTACTTCGGATCTTATCACGGAAACGTTCTCTCTGTGGTGTGTCTCTGGCGTCAATATGACCATGGGCTCGCATGAGGCGTGCTTCTTGTCTAGCACTTGATATGGTACATTTGTACTGCTCATCATAGAATGTCTCAAACTCTTTCGTGCGTCCAAACGAATATATCCTCCCCATCTGGCCACAACCTGACGGGCAGGCCTCTTCCCTTGATACGTTCGCCATAGTTTTGTGAACATCCATGGAAGTCTTACATGTTCCGCATTGATATTCATAGATTGGCATTAGCCTCCACCCCCGGCAGGTAGAGCACCACCCCCAACGCCAGCATTGACTAATGACGCACCGGGGGGTTGTCCGGCGGTCTGCTCAACAGGAGCGTTAGGATCTTGTTGCTGGATGGGAGCGGGCTCTAGGTCTGTGAGGAGCGCGTCGGGGTTCTTATTGTAAGATTTGATCACATTGTTGATGACCTCGATGTTTGGGACTTTCCCAAGGGCTTGGATCATGGGAAGGTTGGAGAAGATGAATTGGGCGAGTTCTATGGCCTCGTTACGGTCTCTTAAGGGGTCGGGCTTAGAGGCTGAGGTTACATTCACAGAGACTAAGTAGTCGCCAAGGAGGACGTCAGCTAATGCCCCCATCTCAGGAGTATACCATTGGTCTCCCCCTACGAGGCCTGTGACTTGGAAGAAGTCTTGCCCATCCCACATTTGCATGATGATATCCTTCAGGGCTTCAACCTCATCATTGAGGAGGTCTTCTAGGGCGTCTTGTAAGGTGGAGGTAGAAACTTGGAAGGCTTTGTCCTTCAGGGCGTCCTGTGTGGCAAACTTGGAGTCTGACTCCCCGGACTTCGCTAGTTCATTCGTGTTAGCCAGTTTGTTAATAGACTCTTTGTTTAGCTCCTGGAGATCCTTGTTCTCTGGGGTAGTCCCTCCCTGGGGCACGGCCTCGAACACTGCCCCTGCCACCTTCTTCTTCACAATCCCATAGATGTCGTTGTCCTCTAAGGCTGTCTTTCCTTCCTCGGTCAGCCCGCCCTCCCAGACGGCAATCTTCTGCATTTGTCTATCGGCATGTTCCATCTCGATTGTCGTGTAGTGGTTAAGGTTATCCTGAGGTTTCCTCATCATGGTCATTCTTGGCATAGGGTAGAGCTTGCCATATTTATCTAGGGTGGCATACTTAATGGAGAACCCGTTTGTGATTATGGGCTTGGTATAGTGGTCGAGGGCCTCGACAATCCCAGGGGTAATCACTAGGACGGTGGTCCCGGTCAGAGTCTTGATCTCCAACTCATAGACTCGGACGGCCTTCACGTTGTCCTTATCGGTATGGTTGGCCAGGGAAATGTTGCGCAGGTTGTCAGAGGGTACGCTATCCTTGAAGGCGGGGTATGTGACCTTGAACTCTGCCATAGTCATGTCTACGATCTTAGCTATGTAACGGGATTCTCTAAATACTTCGGCACGGTAGTCAAACAAAATATTCATGGGGTTCCAGCGTTTCACGAAGGTGGCATCAACGCTACGTTCATCTTCGAGCGTAGCCTGTTGGGCGGTAACTTTCTCCTCTGTGACCTCTATAGGGTCATTGGAGTTCATGCCCAGGAGCTTCTTCGTGCCGTCTACCACGTCATCTGCAAACTTCTCCCCCATGTTACGGTCATCCTCTGGGACATCCTTGCCGGTAAACTGGCTCTCAGCTTTCGTGCGATAATTAACCTCAACACATGCGAAGCCCGCAGCATACATGTCAAAGAGGGCCAGTTGATTCTCCATCTTAAACCCCGTGTTCTCTATGGCGTAATTGATCCCTCCCTGCATGAGGTCGGTCAGGGGGAAGGGTTGGAAGTTTGTGCTGGCTGGGTCATTCAGGAATGAGTTAAGGGGGCGCACGGGCTGGTCTGCCAATGGGTGCTTGGCCTTGACATTGACAGCCGGATTCTGGTTGTAAGCACTGGTGATCACTGAGTAAATCGCGGGGGTATACTCGTTGACGATAGCCATTTGTTCTATGTTTGAGACAGCGTTGGCCTGGAGGGATTCGTAGTAGCGTATGTTGGCCTCATATCCCGTGCGCTTGGTGAACTGGTCTGCCTGGAAGGCTAGACTAGCGTCCACTTCCCTCTGCCAGTACGCCACTTCTTCTTTGGTGATCGCTTCTTGTTCTACTACTATCTCAGGTTGTGCCAATGGTCTCTTCCTCTATATAGGGTGATCAATGCTTGTACCTTCCCTCTCCACCGGAGTTATACCGGTTCGTGTTCTTCTTGGCGCGTTCGGCTAGATACCAGGCTGGTGTACGCTCTAGTATCTGTCTTTTGGCTCGCTTGGGTGCGCTGAAGCGCGTGACGATCATATACTTCAGCGCGTCACAAGCATGATTGTCACGGTCCTCTGGGACTTCTTTAATATTCATGCCCGCTTGACTGGCCTTCTGCGGAGCCCACTTCCAGTTACGTACCTCGTGGAGTGTATTCACACAGGTATTGAATATCTTAATATTTCCGGCCTTGAAGAACTCGTTCACTCTAGCTATGCTGGCGTCCTCTAGGGACTTGGATGCTGGTATCAAGGTAATCCCAAACTCGGAGTACTCGTCCGCATACGAGTACACATGGTTACCGCGCTGTTGGGTCTTAGCATGCATGGACGGATCACTGTATCCGGTCGTCACGTCATCCGTGGCCTTGATCTTTTCGGCATGATAGGAAATCGTTTGCTCTCTCTCGTAGTGTTCTTTATAAATATGCACTATGCCGTCATGATCAATCGCATACCATATCACGGCCGTAGGGTTACGGTAACCGTGGTCAATTGAGAAGCCCCTTTCCCATGTCTCTGGTATCTCGAATGCTTCCTCTACATGCGCTTCGTTGAACTCGTCATAGACTAGGCCTTCGGCTTCTTCGTGGGAGTTCATGACGAACCGGCGAAAGAGTTTCTTAGGAAGGTTTTGCTCTAGGTTGGTTATGTAGTCGGCGGGTAGTATAGACGCAAAGTCATATGTCGTAGCTTGAACGCACTTGTGGTTCTTCGGTGCACCGTCCTTGATGAACTTGTCATAGATCCAGTTATGACCGTTTGCGTTTGCAATGAGGAAACCGGTACGAAACTTTACATTGCGGCGTAGCCTCATTTGAAGGAAGTCCCATACGCTACTATCGCCAAATTCTTCGGCCTGTTCGAGCGCATAGAATCCCGCATTTAGGTTGCGGAGGTTACCTAGTACATCGGCATGGGTGAATAGGAGTTCGGACTTGTTCGGAAGTTTACATACACCGGTCTGCCGGTTCACGGTGAAGCCGGAGTATTCTTCGAAGTCTTTAATGGTAGAATTCAATAAGTCAATATAATTCTTTCTTACGATCACGCCATAATTGTTAGGGGTTTCTCTTGAGTGCATCAAGGCTTTGAGTATCAGCGCGGTAGTTTTGCCGGTACCGATTCCACCGACATACGCGGCGAATTGTTCGGTCGTTCCAATGAAATCAACCTGCTTTTGGAGGAGTTGAAAGTTAACTTTTTTCGTCAATGATTCCATGAAGTCGATTCTCTTTGGAAATTTTTACACCTGACGCTACACTCAATTGAATAAACTGATTCATTCCATCATGTTTAATTTCGTGTTTGTCACGCCATCCAGAGACATTTTTCAAAGCGAAAATTGCCATCGCTGGAGTAAGTTTTCCTTCCAAAGTTAATCTGACTAAAGAGTATTCCTGCTTGTCTTTTAATTCCTTTAAGGCGTTGGATAATCTCTTGCTTTTCTCGCAAACCTTTGCAAAATCACAACTTGGAATATGATTTTCATAAGCGAATTCTTTGATCCATGGAACCTGAGTGTTACGAGTATAAATAGTTAGTTTTTCTACGAGGGATTCGACAAAATCATGGGTGTATTTACTAGGTCCTTTCGGTCCGCATTTTGCCATGAGCGCATTATAGTGGATAAACTGGGGATAAGTCAAGTAAAAAGTAAGATGTGAACAATCTTTAGATCAGGTGAAATAAATGGTCTCTAGCTATTGACACACACACAACAAATAGAGTATACTCTTTGTATGGTTAATGAAACGATAACAACGGGAGCGCACATGCAGACAACAACAAAAAGAGATGCAATACTTGATCAGGTCAAAGATGCGGATATCAATATTCAATGCTTGCCTGAAGATATGCCATATATAGGGAATTGCTCTGCAATATCAGAGTGCATTGATAAAGAGAATGAAGCTTGGATTACAGATCAACTTGAATCAGGCAATCAATGGGCATGGTGTTTAGTTAAAGTAAGCGTGACATTCATGGGCATAACTAAAGATGAATATCTTGGTGGATGCTCTTATACCGATGAAGATTGTTTTATTGCTTGTGATTACTACTCGGATATGGTTGACCAATGCCAAGAAAGCATTGTTGATCAAATAGTTAAGATTCAAGCTGTTTAATGCTTGACACACACACAAATATAGTGTATCTTAGGAGTAAAGGGAGAAATAAATGTCTAAACCGATTTGTCCGAATTGCAAGTGTCAAACAATCTATTCAAGAGTTAAAACCCAAGAGCATGTATGCAGACGTTGCTTGCATGTTTGGAAGGTGAAGTAGCATGACTGCTATTTCTTTGTATCAGAGTGACACACACACAACATGCACATATAAGGGAAGGGGTGAATGATGGAGACAATGACAGATAGACAGATTAAGTATGTAGCACAAGCATGTAGATGGTTCGATAAGGTCAACGGTAACACTTATCACAGCGTACGAATTACAAGGTGCTCTGATAATGCCTTGATTACTTGCGAATGGACGTATGGCTATGGGGATCAATACCGCGATACTGCACTCGTTGAAATGGTCAAGGCTGGATGGATTGCGCCAATAGGTGACGAGTTATATACCTATGAGCAAGACAATAATTATCCCATTGAATGGGTTGTCTCTGACGGGTTAAAGCGTGACATGGTTGCTAATGGTACTAAGAAGTATTTTTAAACGGTAACACTAACAGAGTATCACGGGGGAGTCATGGAGAAACTAACAGGGGCAAGAGTGATGTACACAGATGGGACAGTGATTGAAACGAGCATGGCGCCAGGGTTGAGTAATGAGGAAATCAAGGCATACTTTGCTGTTGGTCGTCCATTTAATCTTGGTGAAGGTGAACGGGATAACATGCAACAGGTTGTTGCTGTTGAAATCCTTTAAATAAACATTATGGATAAAAAATGGGCTCTATATTGCAATCTCGGTTTAATGATGAATCTTATATGTGGGCTTGTATTTGTTCTCTTCGTAGAAAGTCCATTAAATTACATTCTTGCAAGCATGTGTTTCTTGCTTGCATTATCAAATTTAATTGATAAACAAAAAGGGTTTAAATGTAAGACGAACAGACCTAAATGGGCCAACAAGCATGATTCTATTGATCATAAATGGGGTATCAACAAGTAACACTAACAGAATATCACGGGGGAATGATGAAGACTGAGCAAATAGAAGGGCCGAAGAATGAGAGTTTGCACTCAAAACTAATGGCCTTGGCAATGGCGATAGTAAGCGTTGGGCGGACACTACTCTTGATTGTGGGTCACATCCTGTCAATCAAGTGGACTGTGCCGGTGATACCTAGTGTGGCTGTGTCTATGGTTGCGGGGGTAATTCTTGCTGATCAGGTATTTGGGGGCGGGAGCTTAGTCCCTATGATTATTAATCGTATAGGGGGGTGAATGATGTACACGATAACAGAAAGAGAATACGACGCAAAACCGCAAGACTATAGATCAGTATCTCAAGACGGGGAAAGAATGTTACTTGTTTGGGATAAAGTTAAAGG
>Ga0255047_10000227_pt1 | contig 43333 bp, 72 predicted proteins | sample JV7_2_1_MG_FD_183640 | JGI IMG/M metagenome (GOLD analysis project Ga0255047, IMG submission 183640) | Seawater microbial communities from Jervis Inlet, British Columbia, Canada - JV7_2_1 | ecosystem: Environmental > Aquatic > Marine > Inlet | place: Canada: British Columbia | collected 2016-10-06
GGGGCGCAGTGTTGGGGGTGTTTTGGGGTAGGGTTGGGGTAGGGTTGGGGTAGGGTTGGGGTAGGGTAGTGTCTTCTTGTTTCAAATCGTCCTTATTGACAAGGCAACCAGATTGGTGATAACGCAAGCAGTCAAAGGATTCCGGCGGTGATGGGTGAACCGGTTTTGATTGGTGTTTCATGGTTTGGTGTTTATCGAAGTTAGCTATAAAAAGGTATGATTCCCCGTTCACCTTGTAAGGTTTAATAACTGAGATTTCAAGCAACGAGTTCAGCCAGTTAGCAACCTCCTGAATACTGACGGGATCATATGGAAATATACTATTCCTTAAAAACACAGCATTGGCCTTGCATACACCATGGTCATCTGAAGCAGTCCATAATCCAATAAATAACAGCCTGGCGTCTCTGGTGACTTTTGAAAGCTTTTCGTCAGACCATACTTCAGGTTTTATCATTCGCTGTCTTGCCATCAATCACCGCCCTTTTCCATTGTAACATAGTCCACAAATTCACTGACCAATACAATTTTTAACTTTCTAAAGTAGCTTGATATTTTTCTATTCATCATAAATTTGAAATACGAGGCCGTTCTTACAACTATTTCCCCATATGTGACAACACCGCCGCACGCTTTGCCGGACTGAATTTGGTATAGTTTCGCCATCAATTACCACCCTTAGTATGCGATAGCTGGCGTATAAGCCAGTCAATCATGCTTATACTCATAACACCCTCCAAAGGTTCTTCTTTGTATCCCGCTTCTCTATTAAGCCGTAAAGACACATGTTTTTTAACGTCGAAGTTGTCCAGTTAACCGGCTGTCCAATCGCGTTTGCAATTACTTTTGTTGGTAACCATTCCAGAGGGTCATGTGTATACCTTGACATGAGCCTGGCAATTTCTTTGTGATTGGTTACTCCGTCAATTTTAATTTCTGCCATCAGTCACCACCCTTTTCTTCCATATTTTCCAAGAAATGTTGCTCAATCCTGCACATTATTTCTACGAAAGCATCTTGTTTGGTTTCGGCGTCAATCTCGCATTTGTGGGACTCATGGCCGTCTGTTATCCGTTCTAACTCGTAAAAAAGTGTTTCAGTGAAATCATCCAGCTCAATTACAAATCTTGTCATCATTCACCGTCCGGGTTAAAAGTTTTGATCTCATGGCACTTGTACCCCATGTTGTCGAAAAGCGGATTATCCTCCAAACTAATACAACACATAGCATGGATAAATCTGCTAATATCGTCAAGCGGCTCCTGAACATCGCACTCATTAATTGTGAATTCATAATCCGACGGATCGATCCGATCGTTCATGTGCTCCACAAGTTCATTGTATGCAGAAATAGCCATATTTCTTAGGCCATTTGCATCTACTTGTAAGTTTGTTGTTGTAACATTTTGCATATTAAACACCTCCAATAAAAAAAGCCCTCTCTCCGTCCTGTGGCTTCCACTCCACACGACAGAAAAAGGGCTAAAAATTATGGCCTCAATTGTGGAAGTCAGGCAGTCAACTAAAATAACTAAATTATGTCATGTTGTCAAGGTTATAAAGCGCATTCAACATTTTTTTTTGCACATTCGCCAGCGGATACACCGTCTAAAATACCATCCTCAAAAAAAGTATAAACCCATACCTCGCCGGAGCAAATAAGGTGTGATTTGCACCATAAACCATTAATTTTTTCCGGCTTAGGATGTTCCCCTGAAAATATAATCGGTTCTCCATCGTCATTTATACATACCCAAAAGTCCATAATACTACTCCATTTCGTCAAGGTTTAGTTTGTAGGTTACAACCTTCTCATTTGAAAAAATAAATAAAATTTTATCCGGCGGCTGTTCACCGGATAAAATACTTTCAGATGTATATAATGTTGTTTTTGTAGTTGCAGAGGGTAAGTCCTCAATATTGTTGCCTACAACGTGAGAGAAATAAATAACGAGTAGACCCAAAAAAATTGTAATAGCTGACAAATCGCGGAAGTCTTCCCAACCTGTTGAAATATTTGAGTTGTATGTAAAAGGTATAAACTTTTTTGTTGTCATCGTTCGCCCACCTTTAAATTAGTCCATCCCGTCAAGTTCTTTTTGCATTGCCTCAATTTTAGTTTTCAAATACGCCTTGCGTCTGTAAACTTTGATCTTGTCCGTATTGGCCTTACGCCACACTTGATACGCCAACTTTTCATCTTCAGAACGCTTAATTTGTTTCCTTTTTTTGTGTCCAGGTGCATCATGGCATTTTTTACAGTAAGTCCGGCCAGCATAAAACATTCCAGCCGGTTTAGACTCCAAACACTTTGAGCATTTCAGAGTATCACCCAAATCCCTTTTAACTCTGAGCTTTATGCACGGCCCACAGAACGAACCAAAATCAATTTCGGAATTGCATCGACTACATTTACTCATCTTCAATTTCCCTTTTCAACACGTCAATATATTCTTTTATTTTTGACATCAGATACTTTTTTGTCACTGTAGTTTCGTCAAGAGCATACAAGGAACAAAGCCACATTAAACCCTGCTGAATGCCATTCTCAAAGGCCACTCTTTCGGCCAGTCTAACTTCTACAATAATCTTGTCAATCGGTTCCATCCCACCCGCCTTTGATTTTAAATTCCTCATCAGGATCAACTATCTTCACCCTTGACAGGATGTCTAAAACGTTTTTAATAATCGCCGTGACCATCCAGACAGCGAAAATTATTGATAATATAGTCCACCATATTAATGTTGTGAGCGTTGGAATCATATCAAAGGCTCCAATTCTAAAAGCGTACACCTGCCTTTTTTGACACCGTGGAAACCGTTGCCGAACATCTCAAAGGTTCCGAAAGATGAAGAGGTAAGACAAGGGCCACGCCCTTTAAAAATGCCGTCCTCCAACTTAGGCTTATGGATTAACTTCACCCCGTCCCATGTTGAGCAGTCCCCGTCTTTGTCCCTACAAAACCATACTTTCATTTCTTACCCTCCTTATAATGACACTTGACGCACAGCCAACGCACGTCAAGCGGTTTCGTATAATCATCCCTTTTTGAACACAAGAACATTTTGATGCACCTTAACAAGTTTTTTTGATTTCATGTTTCCATTTGCGCGCATGCTACCACTTGCGATTTGTGTTAAAAGTATGGCTTCATTATAGTATTTAAGTCCAGACCGTTCAAAAGCTGTTACCGTATCAGGAACAAATCCAACATAAAACCCGTTTTTGTCCCTGAATTCACCAACAACAAAACAAGCAAACCCGCCGGGCTTTAATAACTGGCAAGACTTGTCTATGATAGATTCATAAGACTTTAAGAAATCAAGATAATCCATATTAGAGACATCCCCCTCAAGGTCGCTGTACACTTCTAAATCACCATAAGGCGGGCAACTGAACACAAAATCAAAACGTTTATCAAAACCGTCAAGGGCTTTGTCAGAATCCCCGACATACCAATTAGGCAGGTTGTTAACTTCTAATATTTCAAGTGCCTGTTCCCTGTTGCTGTCAATTTGTTCTTGCCTAATATCAATTCCGGTATATTTATATCCAAGATAATTTGCAACGATGCCACGGACAGAACCGCCAGCGAATGGGTCTAATATTTCCCCGCCATTAGGACAAAACCAATTGTACAAAAGTTCACATAATGCCGGGTCAAATATAGAGGTATAATTAGCGGTGTTTTTCTCCTTAGACTTTGAATCCATATTTATTACGGAAGCATCGCGCCCGACTTCGCTTTTAATTCCTATGGACATCCACTTTCTTTTGCGTTTTTGCCAGTTCCCAGATTTAGTGTCTAATACTGAAAAAGGCGGCTCAATAAATTTTTCACGTAACGAACCTTGTCTAATAATAGGTTCACCAAAAAGGTCAGTCCCTAAAACATCCTTGTTATCCATTTAATCCCTCCTTATAATGGCACTTGACGCACAGCCAACGCACTTCAAGCGGTTTGTTGTAATCATCATGATGAGCCTGAACACTTGACCGGCCATCCCTCATGTCAACTGATACACAGCCTTTTTCACAAGGTTCCCTTTTAAGTGTTCCGTTACGGATTGCAGACCTTAATTTATTATGTGCCCACTTTTGGAGCTTCTTGTCAGGAAACCCACCGCCACGGTAAAACCTGTTGTCCTTGCCAGTTCCTACAGAATGACGGCGGGGCAAATCTAACCGTTTAAACAACCGCCAGATTGACGAATAGGAGACGCCCAGGGCCTTGCCACAAGACTTTAAAGAATACCCTGAGTGATAGAGCCATTCGGCGGTTTTTTGGTCTGTGATGGTCATACTGCACACCTATTTCTTAGACTGTCAGGGTCAGCCAATGATTTAAAATATTCAGGACTACAAAAGCGGTCTGGGTCAATTGGAACAAGTTTTTTTTCACTTTTACCATTTAAATCCAATCTAATTTTTGCACGGTTATTAGCACACTCTTTGCAATAAGAATTAAAGTAACCCTTAGACCTTCTAACACTCGTATTTTCTACAGTTTTTAATATACCGCAATCCTTACAATTTGGCTTACATTTGCGCATCAAAACAACTCCCTTTGTTCGATTTCTTGATCAGGCTCAGTAACCGAGAATAAATCCTGTTGCGACGTTTCCAGCTTGACACGCTTGCAGGACTTTAAAGAATAACCTGAATGATATAACCAGATTGAGGTTTGTTGGTCTGTGGTTGTCATTAGAATTGCATCTCCATTTGCTTAGAGTATACAGGGTGTTCAAGTGCGTTCTGGCAATTAATTACGCCTTGATTGAAGTAAGCTTCTTTTAATTCTGAGCCAACACCTTTACGACCTAACGCAACCGCGCGCGCTGGAACGGTCATAATACCACCAAACGGATCAAAAACAATTTCGCCAGGGTTTGACCTCATAATTATGCCACGGTCCACCACGTCCTTATGGAACGGGTGGACGTGTTTTTCCTCTTGATCGCTACCGTCGTTTGAGTGCTGAAAAGGAAAAACGGACTCATGTTTTTTGTCTTCGTATTGGCCTTGGCACCCTCGTATATCGTCCCAAACAGACGAGGCGTAACGTCTCCAAATCCAATGAGAGTAACGGTTTTGTTTTTGATCGCCGCTAAAACCTTTGTATTTCAAAATGTCCTTTGGTAATTCTTCGGCTCCTGCATAATAATCAAAGCCTGTAGGGTGTGCAACAGGCACGGCGTTTTCTCCTTCTTTTCTGAACACAAGCAGATAATCAGCGTTGGCAATTGATCCAAAAATTGAGTCATCGACTATAGTTTTATGTGCTAAACCTTTAGCCATAACCCTATTTCTAACCCATAGAGGTTCCTTCCAAATTGTATGACGTCCCATATATTTAAAGCCGTGTTCTTCTTTATGACGAATAATCGCACCAGGTAGGTCGTATACTGAACCTTTGCCGCTATTGTCAAGAAGAATATCGCAAACATGGACAAGACAACACCGCCCAGGTTTCAATATGCGGTTTAGGTTTCTTGAAAAAAATGAGTAGTGATCAAAAAATGTTTCTTTGTCAAAAAAGTTGCTTAAATCCCGTGGATCACTTGAATAGTTATACAGACCGAAAAATGCAGGGCTATATATTTCAAGGTCTACAGATCCATCTTGCATACCATCCATAACGTCGTTGGCATCCCCGTTATAGATTGCGTAGTGTTCGTTTACTACTTGGTTTTTAACCATGATGGTAACTCCATTCCTTTAGTGTAGGTGTTTTTCTCTATCTTCATGCCTTTTCCGAATTCTTTTACAAGGTTTCTAAACATTTGATCCGCTTTTTTTGCTTTACGGTCAACATTTTGTAAAACTCTTTTCAAAGCAGGAGTCAAAACCCTATCAACAACAACATTGTTTTTTTGACCAAAACGCCACTCGCGCCTAACAAATTGGTAGTATTGCTCATATGAATGAGTAGGGAAATATATTATCCGATTGGCGTGCTGGAAATTCAAACCCCACGCGCCTATCTTTGGTTTTGTTATTAGACAGCGTGCTTGGCCAGATTTGAACGCGATAAACTTTTCCTCTTTTGCTTCATCAGAATCAGAACCGCTAACCTCTACAGAGTTCGGGATTAATTCTTTTAAAAGTTTAGCCTCTTCATTCCTGTTACATCCTATAAAAAATTGTCGGTCACCGTCGGCGATATTAGCGGCCATTTCGCAACGTTTGACAACTGTTCTTTTAACCTCGTTGCGTTGTGTTTCTAAATCCAAAGCCTCTAAATCAAATAATAAACCGTCATTAGGTGGAACATCAACTACATGGCTATTTTCGATAAGATCAGGCAATACAAAACCGCCATCATCAAAACCCAGGTCAGACGGTTTTCGGCATGAAATAGCCCAGCTGTTAACCCACTTCCAAAACGGTGTCTCGCCTTGGCCCTTAAAAGTGAACTTTGCCGTTTGCCCATACATCCGCTTGGTTGCTATATTATTATTATTATTCTTGAAAAAATACCCCACCATGTCAACACTACCCATATGGCCTAAAGCCTCAGAACTCGTACCAAGTTCCAAGTAATCGTTTGGTGCAGATGTGGCAGTCCCTAAAAGTCTGTATTTTGTTTTAAGCATAAACTTTGTTATTTCATTTTTCCGAACGCCGTCAAAATTTTTCAAAATAGAACTCTCATCACAAACAACCGCCACAAAATCATTTTTATCGAAAAGGTGAAGTTTTTCGTAATTTGTCACGGTTATTCTACCCGAAGGCTTACCATCTCTTGACCGTGAGACCTCAATACCGAATTTGTCACCCTCTGTTATGAATTGATGAGACACGGCCAAAGGTGTCAGAATCAACACATTTTTGTTAGTATGTTCAACAACATTTTGCGCCCATACTAACTCCATGAGAGTTTTACCCAAACCACAGTCAGCAAAAATAGCGTTCCGGCCATGTTTAACCGACCAACCAACAATAAACTTTTGGAAGTCAAAAAGGCAGTCAGGCATAAAAGTAGGTTTAAAACCACACTCGTATTTTAGTTGGGTTTTGTTGTGTATAAATTCCGAGTATTTCATCCAGTCACCTTTTCCAATAGTTCGATACTGACATTGAAGTCGTCAACTTCAGGACATGGTGTAAAGTCAATATACTTTGACATTGCTTCTGTCTTGTCCTTAGCTACCACGCGCATGACGTCAGCAACCGCTTCCCCGTCGTAATTAATGTATGATAATGTGACTTTGTAACCGTTCATGTTAACCCCTTTCCAAGTTAAAGTTTTAATCCGTGTTTATACTAAACCTGTATTTGAATTATGTTTCAATTTAGTTTTAAAAAGTGCGGGCCGCCACCCCTGACGGCCCTATCCTGTGTAAAACTCCCAACCTTCATATTAAATTAAAAAGTTGGTTTATTGTGACGTTTTGGTTTGTTTTCCCCCCTTAACTGTTAAAAAATTATCAGCGTCTTTCAACTGCTGAAGATCATCAATATCCAGGTCAACCGAGTTTTCAGCTTTAATATACTTGACCATTTCGTCAACCTCCATCCCGTGCTTTCCAGCTACTTGTTCAGCCATTGACTTTTCAGAAAGACCCGCATTTAAATTTCCGAGGTGCGAAATATCGTTTTTATTGTCAGAGTACTTTGTCAAGATTTCCCCGGTTTCCTTATCAATAACAATCTCGGATTGATCGCTCTTCACAGCCGCTTGCATTTCTACAGATAGATAGCCATATTTGGATAGTAGTAGCTTCAAAACGGTTTTTAGAGCCATCCCTTCAAAGTTATCTGCCCACGGGCCAAAACCTTTTTTAAAGCTTTGGGAGTATTTTTTTGCATGATCCCTTGTTTCTTTTTCGGTCATCATAAGATACTTTTCAAACCCGTTTGTCATTCTTATATAAGCGATGAAAATCTTTTCACCAGATGGAACAGCCTCAAAATCAAACTCAAAGTCTTCAGTCACAGGATTATACGATTTCAATTGCGACGCATAAATCGAAGTTGAATTAATTTTAATATATTGACCCGTCCGCATTGCCAACTGGATAAACCCTTTGTACCCCATTTGAAACTGAGCATTGCCTTTGTATGGCACAATATACGCAAAGCCCAGATTGGGGTCAATCGGTAAATCCATTAAAGCCGATACCATCGCCGCCTTGACAATTGAACCAGGATCACATTTTTGAAGCTGATCCGACCCACCAACAACGGACAGCATACTTGTTAAAAATTGAGGTGTTTTGGTCCCTAAAAAAGCCTCAAAACGGTCGTTTAATTGACCACCATAAACCCATTTTTGCAACGTGCTAATCGTTTTTTTTTCTTTCAACTCACTCATACAAAACCCCTTCCGGGTTAAATTAATAATTATACATCTTAGAACGTTCTTTGATCAAATCCTTGTTAAACTCTATTGCTCTTGACAAATACAAAATACCTAAGTCATCGTGACGGCTCTTTGCATCCTTCAGCATTTTCTTAAAAAAACAGTTTTGCCGAACTTGACGCTTTTTAAACTGCTTGAAATCCTTGTTCATGTTAATACCTCGGATCGTGGTAAAAGTTCAGATTAAAACGGTATATCAGTATTAATATGATCGTACATTTGGTCAACATTAAAAACGTCAATTGTTGATTCACTCTGAAATTTTGGCTCCCCGTGTTGATCCTTGAAAACCATTTCATTGAATCCATAATGTGAACACCAATGTTTACAAAATTCGATCTTGTCCTGGCGCGTCTTTATTTCCGCCTCAATCCCTGGATGAAACTTTGACAGCTCTTTTTCATCGTCCGCACAATATTCTTGTATTTCGTCGTCAAGTTGTTTGTCGAAATCAATAGTCATTTTACAGCACCTTTTCTAAAAGTTCATTATAAGCACTACGCTCATGTTTTGCGTATTCGTCAACAAAACGAACTGCATTATCACCCGTTAAAGTATATTCTGTGTCATCATGCATCAGTATTAAGCAACCATATAACGATGTCCATTCGCTTACACGGAAAGCAACCTCAATCCCGTCTTCGTCGATAAAGTTAAAAATCATGCGGCCAGTGACGTTGTGAGTCAATCCGTAAGTTGCTTTTCTTGTGTATTCCATCTTGTCCATCCTTTTCAAAAGTTAAGTGCCAGTAATTGTATTGGTATTACAAGCGTAATATGATAAGGTTCCAAAATGTTCAAAGCATCTTGACTTTATTTTTATAAGCTTCAAATGCTGGACTTGACGAAAAGTACGACCCATCCAGGAACGTTTCCAATTTCAAAACCTCGTCGTCAGTCAAGTATGATTTCCGGGTGTTCACAATTCCCCGCTTGTTCTTAATCCGGTTTTTTGCTTGATATAATCGCTCTGCATTTACACCAGCATGCTGAGCTATTACAGAAACCGGAATCATTCGCGCCAGTCTTGTCAAGCACTCCACCATTAAAATTGATTTTCGCATGTTGGTTTCCTTCCGTTAATTACAATTTTCATTATAGAATTTATTTGCAGTCTTAAGACAAAACATATCTTGATTAGTGTTATCCTTGACAAGTTTGAAAAATCCCATTTTTCCAATATAATCGTAATGTTTTGAAACTTGATAGCAAGCGTCTAATGTTGATCGTTTCCGGTTTTCCATGTTATTCCCTTTTCGTTTAAGTAATGTCTCAGTAATTGTATAAGGTATAAACCAGTGTTTTGGTAAAGTTCCAAATGTTCTTGACTATTTAATTAAAAAGTGAAAACAGATTCGAAAGCGTCATCGCGTAAGTTACCGACATTTGAACGTTTGAATTCAGCATCACATGAGGAAAACCAAGCTACAAAAGCGTCAAAACCTTCTTTGTATGTCTTGAAAGATGAATCTTTGAGAACGTTTGGAACTGTCCCAGCAAATGAAAATGTTTTCGCTGGTGTTTCTCTTAAGTGCGTTCCGAAAGTTCCGATTGATAATAGTGGTGTTGTTGTCATTTTCGTATTCCCTCTCGTTAGTGTTGTGCTTGACTCATTGTTTATTACCCTTCTATTATACTACATTCACGCCACTTTGTCAAGATATATCTTGACTTTTATTGAAATAAATGAAAATGTTTTTACTTCTAAGTTTTGAAATGGTGGTATAGCTTGCTTTGGGGATGGTTTGTTAATACTTTTGAAGTTTTTCCAACTACTTAAAAACAAAAAATAACCACATTATTGGTTTTGGTTTGTGAGGCCGATCCAATAATGTGGTAATTATCAAAACAACATAAAGACTTAGTTGTGCTACCATTTTAACTGATTTTGATTCAAATGTCAAGTAGTTTTTTCAACTTCCAACGTCATCATGTTAGTAAACCCGCCTTGATTGATTGTCCGTCGTGTCATGTTAACAGCTCCAGCGGTTGGAAGTGTCATGGATTGACCTGGCTCGCATCTTAAGCCCAGAATTGAACATTTCACGGTTAAAGGTTGCTTTATTGATCCGAACAATGCCGCTTTACTGTCACGGATGAAGTTTGCGACGGTTGTATTATTAACAGGCAGGTCAAAAGGTGCGCTGTAATCACTATAGATATTATAATCAGCCCCGGCGGTTGATTGGGTTTCCGTCACTTCATAGGTTCCGAACTGATCAATATTGAATTTAAAAGAGAAATTATAGTATACTTTTGACATGTCAACCAACCTATTGACCTGTCCGGCGTCCTGATTAATGTCTGAAGTGGTCAAGGCAAGCCCCGAAGCTGACGAAATTGCCGCGGCTTCGTATTCCCCGTCTTCGTTCATCTTTATTTTTATGTCTCTACAATATCCGCACATTTCAAGGATTCCGTGCAAGTCTGACCGCTCTAATATTTGGAAAGCACTAACAAGAGTATCGCCACTCCGCAAAGCTGTGAATGATGTCGTATCAATCCAATCAGCAGAAGCAAACCCGCCGACCTCGTCAATCAGATGAACCATGACATCCTCAAACAATTCCACCACGCCGCCAGTAGACCACCCGCCGCCGTCCTCGTCCATCATTTGACCAGACACACCAATATCGCCCGACCCACCATCCTCAGCCCCGCCAATGACCTGTAAATCTACACCGTAAATGTTTACGATAGTTCCGTCAACGGGGCCATTGCCTGAAATGTCAATCCTCATTATAATCTCATCCATCTGCATTGTAGAAAGCTCTTGAATTGAGTATTGATTCAATAAAAGGCTCGTCACGTCAAGATAGTAAGGGATGTGGGAAACGTTTGCGTTTATGCCCGTGAAGTCCATCAAGGGGCCGTCATTAATACCGACTCTAACGTCAACAAGGTTCCAATCGTCAAACATGTTTGACCTTGACGCACTGACATAACAATCGTGGATACGGACGCCGTAATCGCTATTGGAATTAGTTTCTTTTGATAGAGTCAACCGGATTTGTAAAGGTGTCAAGCTCCCGCTTTGGCCTGGGTTCCATGCTGACAAAATATCAAAATCATGGTATGTGCCCGAACCTGATACGGTGGTCGGGTATACTACAAATTCCCCGACGTTTTTCCATGTTGCCGTCCCTGTTTCGTCAATCTCTGCGTAAATAGTAATTCCAGCCGTTCCAGCCTCAACAATGCCGGGCGTTGTTATTGAAGGTGCTCCAGACATTGCCACGTTACTGCCGCCGGATACTTCAGGATTTGCAAAGCTTAAACGTGCGCTTGACACGGATACAGACGCGCTCCCCCCGGAACCTTGTTGAGTAGCAATCAAGGTGAAATCTTCGTCAGCACCCTCCCCGGCAAAGAAAGCATTTCCAAGCATCAATTGAGTGATGGGAAATTGTCTCCAGCCCTCTGACAGATCAGCAGGGAGGTCAAAATTTGCGTATTCGTTCCCGGCTTTTACTTGGAATTTAGGTATTTGGTCATCGTTTGTCGAATCGACTGTAACGTCATAGTATTCAAATTGCAACTCGCATTTGTAAATGTTAACGGGTTGAGTGTAAGAGCCATCGTCCGTTATAGTTATGTCAAGAGTAGGATTCCAAGTATCACCCGGAATTTTTCCTGCCTGCGCTATTTGTTGCGTGATTGGAAATCTAAGTATAAGCCAGTTACTTGCGCTGTATTCGTCTATGGACGTATAAGGGTCGGTAAAAAGCATGTTTAAATCGGCACCGTCAAGCGTGCCAGTCAATACAAAGTTTCCGGCTTTGTAATCGTTTAAAATACTATCATCAGAATTTCCGAGGGCGATTTGTAAAAAACCGAATTTGTTCATTCCGGGGATAGTAACGGACGAGGCAAAATCTATTTGAAAGTCGCCGCTTGCGTAAGCAATAGGTGTATATATTGCATATGTTGAGTCAGTGCTGTCAACTATATTATCAGGAGACGTTATATTAGTTGAACCGATCGCGTGTGTATTTGCGTATTCGTTAGTCTGAACTAATGACTGTTGTGTCTCGCTCGGAGTAAACCCTCCACCGCTGGCGGCGGCCTTCATATACAGTTCAAGAGTGACGGTCGTATAATCTAAAAATACTGGTTGGGTTGACACATCGTAGAAATTAATGTTTAAGTGTGCTTCTGTGGCACCCACTGGCGTAAATACTGCGTATGTTGTTGTATTGCCGTCAACAATATTTGAGGCCGTAGCGACGCCCTGAGCCGTGCCTTGTGTCTTGACTGCCATTGAGGTGCTTATAAGGTCGTTTAAATTTCCACTAATTGACCCTAAACTGATTACAGGGTCAGTATAATCTATAATATCCGAATTTCTAACAGATGACCCCATAACGCGCAATATAAAGCTTGTATACATGACTGGTAGGGTTTGAGGTGCCACACTATACCCGAATACACCCTGACCGCTTGTGGTAGCGCCAGCCAGGGCAACGGTTCCGAAAGTTCCGCTGTTACCATCCCAGCAGTTGGCAGGATCGGTAAAATCCCCAGCCGTGACTGTTTCGTTTGGATGGTAGTCGAATACCGTTGTAATGATTTTAGAACCTTGCCCGCCGTCCTGTAAATTTCCCTCGCCCCAGGGATCAATTTCACCGTCAAATTTTGCAAGAGCGTATTGCATGTTGGGAGGGAATAGATCGGTAGAGTTTTTGTATACGTCAACAACACCGCCTATTTCGTATTCTGATGGATCGGTGGCGATTTCAAGTTTAACGTTGTTGGACACACCAACCTTGACTAACAACAAAAATATACCCTCAATAAGTGTATGACCTTCAGCCGTAACCCGTCCGGTTATTGCGTAATTATTTGTAGAAATACTATCAACCGTTTCAATTGTGAATTGACCATCAATCCCCGTCGGTATTCCTGTATCTGTAATGTTCATAACATCGCCAACAATCGGAGGGTTGAAGCCCTCAGATAGATACTCCAAAACGTCAACATTGAAGGATACACGGTTTAATAATACGTCGTCAGTCAATGTGATTGATCCGGCTGTGTCGGTGTCACCGTCAACGATGTTCCCCGAATTTGAAATATTGACTTGACTTGATACTGTGTCAATGTCAAAGTTTGTTATTGAAGTTGGCAAGCTTTTAATGATAGCGTTACCGAATTCATCAGTATTTTTAAAATAATATTGGAGTGCATAAGTAACACCCCCTGGATTATGGTCTGTTATTGGTGTACCAAAACACCCGCGCTCAATTATCTTCATACCATAATATGAGCCATCGGAAGCTGAATTTTGTAATTCTGATTTTATAATCTCCACACCGCCAACCAAGTAATACCACGGGGACGGCGGAACAGCAGACGGGTACCAATACAGGTAGCTATAATAACGGCTTGCGGTGTCAATATCTGATATTCTCGGAACCGACCCAGTGACGGCCGCCGCCGGAAGTCTATAATATTGTTGTGAAGACTTAGAATGAGTGTAAATCCCGTCAATGTCTGTGACTTTTCGAGGGTTTAAAGCGTATCTTGACTTCCCAATGTTCCGGGCTTTTGCTAATTTCGGATTAGTTGGCGTGTCTGGCGATACGTTGGTGGTCGGGTAACCCATGTATTCGATTTTGAGAATGTCCGCTGTATTTGATGAGCTTCCACCCGTGAAAGTTTGACCAACTGCGAAAAATTCCGGGTTTGTTGGTGTCTTAACCCACAACACAAACACCGTGCCGGAAATATCAAAACCCGTTACAACGCCAGTAGGCGAGAATACACCGGATTGGGTGACGGTTTCAGCAAGATCAAAATCGGATCCAGTCGAGTCAATTGTAAACCGGTAAAAGTATGAAACGGCGTCGCTTGTTCCTGAAGTGTTAAATTGACCGTACGAGATCGGAATAATTTCGTTTTTGTTAAGGTCTGCATCTGTGTATACGTCAATTATATCCGTGCCTATCATCTTGCCCTTGGACGGGTATACGGATTCCAGCGACAAAGAACCGACCGCCACACTTGACGCGCCCCTGTCTACATAGTAAAGCTTTCCTAAATCCTCCCAATCTCCGAGATCAGCCTCAGCATAACCCAGTGAGGCGTCAGAGATATAAACCTTGAAATATACGCTTGCTCTGTCTCTTGCTACAATGTCAGCATACAATCCTGCTGTATTGTCAAGGTTGAATGATACAACCGTGTTTTCTTCAAACCCGCCAATTAATTCGGCACCCTCGGATAAAGTCGGAAAAGAAATACTTGACGTGTGGGCATTTATACCAGTATCCGCGTCAACTTTAGCAGTTGCCCAGCGGTATATGATTGAGTCGTCTGAAGTCAGATGAACGTACACACGCCAACGGATCGAAACGTTGTTTGTTGCTAATTTTGCTATTAGTGCCGCGTTCATTATGTCAAAGTTCCCCGTTCAATAAATATTGAACCACATGACCATTTGTTTAAATTTGTTGACGTTGAAAATGTAACGGAACTGCTCGAAAGTTTTCCCGCTATTGTTCCCTTGTAAGTTACTATTGACACGTCATCGTTAAAATTAGCCCTAAAATAACCGAGTGCGGCAATGAATTCAGCATTATACAACAAAGGCAAATCAACCGTATAATTTTCGTAAACATCTGAAAATATGGCTGTTTTGTGGTCACCGTCCTGAGCTACTCCCTTTATTTGTGTCACATCCATCGCTTCCAAAATTGGCATACCGCCAAAATAAGACACGTCGGGCATTGCTCCTGAAGCTGAATAATGAACATCCATCACAAGCGTTATATGATAAGCCCCGCTGTCAATTCTGTTTGTTGTGATTAATCCAGTACCTGTCCAGGTGTTTGGAAACCCGTCAATGAATGAAAACTCGGTTGATCCGTTAGCAAGGTACCACGTCCGCAAGTCGTCAATTTCGCTTTCTGCGTTCGGTCCGTCAACTGACAAAACAGCGGACAAGCCCAGGCCGTGGACACGGTTTAAAAATGTCTTGTGATTGTCCACACTTTGGAATATAGCGTTGTTGTTCGTCAGTGTCAAGCTTAATGATATTATGCCGTCGCTTGTGAATGTTTCCGTTCCGATTTGCATACTATTTCCCGTTTACAACGAAAGAAGTGTGTGGTTCACCTTGACTGGATAAAATCTTGAATTGTTCGGCCATTGTTCGCGCCGCCGCCATTGGGTCAACATTTCCAACGAATGCACCTGGCGCAAAATTTAGGTTGAAAACCCTATTGTCTGACGTTGATCTGTTCGTTGTATTTGAGACTGAACCACCAACCGAGCCTCCGCCCGCAAACCCAGGAACGCCAATATTTGACCAAATATCCGGCCATGCTTGTTCTGCTCTGTTTTGCTGTGCATAGTTCAAAACCATTTCGCCAGTCTTGCCAGTGAATAATTGATCATCACCCGGATTCATGTTTGTGGGTGTTCCACTATTTCCACCACGCCCGATTATTCCAGATTGGACTTGTGGAGCTATCGAGCCGCCTGAAGGATAGCCAGGGACCCGACCACCGCCAGCCAGCCCGAACAGGCCGCCAACTATTGAGGCACCTATACCAACAACCAACCCAGCCGGACCAGCCGCTAAAATACCTTTTTGAAACAACATTTTTGTAACATACTGAGAAAATGCCTTTAATGAGTCAGCAAGCATTTTCTTAAATATACGGTCTTGGTTGTCAGCCTCATCTTGTGATATTAAACGCCGTGCGTCGTTTCCTTCACGGTTTAGCCTACTCAGTGTTTTTTGCAGTTCTGCATAATCTTCAGATTGTGTTTTACCTGCTTTCCTTAAGACACCCATTTGAGCTTTGACGGTTTTCTTTTCTTCTTCGTTAGCATCAAGGGTCGCTTGATGCCTTGACTCAAAACCATGAACAGCGAGGCCAATCATATCAGATGCGAAATTCTCCATTGAGCCAAATAGAGCGTTGGTCAATTGGTCTTGAATATCGGCTAAGTCTTCCGCTAAAGTCAAGGCTATGGCCGCGCGTTCTTCCGCGGTCAGCTTGTCAAGTTCTATTTGCTTTTCACTTGCTGACAAGGCATCATTGGCCATGACTTCGTTTATTTCTGTGATTCTGTCACGCATTGCACTCATTTCAGATACTGACACATCTTTTGATTTGACAGCGTTCGCGAGTCGTTGCTCTAATGCCGTTTTTTCTGTTGCCAGCATTGCGGCATTTGATCCGGTCATAAGGTGGGCGATGGATTCAGCATGGCCACGCCGTATCCCAAGATCGGACTCCACATAATCAGATACACCCGCCAATTTTGCGGTGAAGTCTTCGCCGCTATCACCGCTACCTGTTGGAGTGTCCGTGTCACCGGTTGGAGCGTCTGCAACCCGTTCTGGTTGTGGCCTGTGTTTTGCCCCGCCACTGGCACGAGGTTTTCCGGCACCGACGGCTATACGTGCAAGGGTCAACTCCATGTCATCCAAAACACCCGCAACATCTTTTAAATTTTCATCAGTTATTTTATCAGATAGCGTGATTCCCATGTTTGAAAGGTGGTTCTCAATAACCGCCGCTTTTTCTGGGCTTATGTTAGAAAAAATATCCTGTATTGTTGGTATACTCTTGATAGCTGAACCATACCCGGTCATTGATGTTGTGGCCCGGTTAGCTGATTCACTTGCCTGTTCAACTGCTTGTCTCATGTCACGAATACCGGATAACTGGTCTTCTATACTAACTTGTCCCTTGATTTTGCCCAACGTGACACCAAGCTCTTCAAACTTATCTTTAAGCCCGGAAACGTCATTTATCCAAGTGCCTATTTCCCAACCAACCCACAAACCACCCAGCGCGCCGGCTAAGACGTTAACACCAATAGCGGCACCTTTAGCAGTGACTCCGAAAAGCTTTGTTCCTGTGGTCGCTATACCCATCTCAGCGGCCGTGCTAATTAAGTTCGGTATTAAAAACTTACCCATGACGCCAGCAAGAGCAGAAAGTTTAATAATTGTCACGCCAGAATTTACAGCAAGGGTTTTATTTTCATCACTTAGACCTTGGATACTGATAAGTAGGCTTGTTATGCCGTCAACTAAATCTTTGATAGCTCCCTTTTTCATATCGCCAAATGACGCACCAGTTTTAACAACTTCGGCCTGCATGTCAGCAAACGCGCTTGACAGGTTGCTCAGTGCAATGTCTGCCTGTTGTTGTGCCGCGCCTCCGCTATTGACAATAGCTTCTTGGAAGTCAACTAAACCCGTTTCGGCTTTCTTCAAAATAATAGAAAATTCTTGTGCCGCGTTACCACCTACGATTGTTTCCAAGTTGGATAAGCGTTGTTTTGGCGTCATGTCTTTAAAGGCTTCGGCCATGTCTCGAATTGTCCGTGTAAGTCCTTTTGATTTGCCATCCCCGTCAAACATAGACAATCCAAGAGAATCAAGTGCTTTTTCAGTCGCGCCGGATTCCTTTGTGAATCTGAAAAGTGAGGTTGTGAATGCACGAGTAGCAAGTGAACCTTTTAATCCAGCGTCAGCAAGTAGGCCAATAATGGCGTTCATTTCGGCCGCCTGATCCGTTGCACTTGCACCTTCTTTGGCAAAATCTGACATCAAAGGTGCAAGATACTTGACGGCCTCGGCCATTTGGGTCAAGTCAGTATTTGACCTTGCGGTTGTGAATGCCAATTGGTCAACAAAACCGGCTGTATCTTTTGTCTCAATTCCCAACGCTGTCATGGCGTCCGTTACAAAATCGGCTACCTGTCTCATATCGGCAAATGCGTCCGTAGCTTTTAATAACAAAATGGGCCGTAAATTCTTTTGGACTTCCTCCGCACTTTGCCCAGCTTGCGCAAGGAATACCGCCGCTTCTGCCGCCGCCGTTCCTGTCATGCCCAAACCCCTGCTTGCTTCGATAGCCGTGTCAGTCACGATTTTAGTGATACGAGCGACCTCTTTTTCAGACGCTCCGAGACCGGCCATTTTTGACACAACCATGTCAACGGCTTTCTCCTGATCGCCAGACGCCTTTAAAAATCCGACACTAATGGCAGTCCCAACCGCCGCAATCCTGATAGCGTATTGTCCCACTTCACGGCTCGCCGCTTTCCATGACTCCTGATCTCGCTTCAAACTACGTTGGAGCTGGTCGGAACGCCGCTTTTCAGCTTTCGCCAGTTGTTCGGTTTTCTTTCGGTTTTGTTCTAAGGCTTGATCTCGGATTTTGGCCGCTTGGAAGGTTCTTTTTTTGTCTTCTTCAATGGCCTTGGCGTGTTGGGAATTCCTTCTTTTTAACTCCCGCTCCGATTTTGTTGTCGTTTCCTTTAAAAGTTTTGCTTTCGCTTCTGCTGTTTTTCTGGCTTCAATTAATTGAATACCAGCAAGCTTTTTACTTGACGCGCTGGATATAGCGTCAGCGTTAATTTTAGCGGCTGTGACCTTGCTTGACTCTTTTGCACGTGCGCCGGTCAACTTGCGCTCAGATGCCAGCGTTACGGCGTTAGCAGTCACGTTAGCGGCTTGTGCCTTTGCCGCCGCCGTGATGCGTGCCCGCTCAAGCTTCTTTTCTTGTATTAATAGCTTTGTATTGTGCCTTTGATGCAATGACATGATACGGTCAAGATCTTTCCTCGTCGTATCGTTCATAATTACATCAACGGTTATCTTTGCCTTGCCGAAACTCTTTGCCATTTAATGCACCCCTAAAAAGATATTAAAGCCTGCGCTTATCTCTAAGTTGTTGGTATCAGTATTTGCAGTTACCCGACCACCCGCCCCGGCTGTGATTGAGATATGGTAGTCCCATTCGGCAGAACTCGTACCAGACGCGCTTAATCCCCGTGTGTCAAGTTCATACCATATTGATCCGAGTGGCTCAATACCTTCGAGAGTCAAGCGACAACTTGCCGCCTGTTTTTTGATGACGTCACCATGCCACAAATGAGGCCGCCCAGGTTTGTATTTGTTACCACCAAAATCGTATCCTGGCATGTAGAAAACCGTTGACCGTGCCGAAAGTCTGCCAGCCGGTATTTTAGAAACATCATTTCCCCCAATGGTGACAACAATATCGCCAGCGTTAGCAACGTCAACACGAGCCTGATTAATCCAAAAATAATCATACTTTAAAGTTATACCTGATTGGCCGTCAAGCGGAATGATTTCTTGACAAATTTGATAATATGGAGCGGCCAAAACGCCTTGAATAATTAAATAACCCGCACCAGTTCCGGCTGGGTTATCTTCGATTGAGGTTGAAACGGCTGTTGTTGTGGCACCTATTCCGGTAACGTCTGCGTATTTCTGGGCACCGTTTAAGTCACTAATAACAGTGTCAGTGCCGGCGGTAACTGCGGCATTGAGGCCGTTTTTTACGTAAATGTGGGCTTTTGCTTGCCTGTCGTATTCCCAACGATGATCGAACACTTGAGTGTTTTTAATTATAGGCATTTTAAAACCTCACAATCTAAAAATTACAGACGGGCACCGCGCCGGGGTAAGAACACGGTGTTGTTCCCGTCCTAAGCTTGTTTTTTCTTGCACTTGCGTGTTTTCTTAGCTGGATACGCCTGAACTGTGTCTTCGATATGTTCGGGCACGTCTTCAACAGGTTCCGGCACGTCAGGAGCTTTGTTCTTTGATGAGTACTCATCGTAACAATCAGGTTTAAACGTCACTTTAACGCTGTGTGTCCACTTAAAAACGTTTAACCTTAGAATGTCCATGCCTTTTATTACAATGAAATGCCTGTCCACAAGGATAGGATCAAGAAGGTTAACGCCTTTTGGTTCCTCTGTGACGGATCCCCGTGACAGTCCGTTTTTAGTTGCTATCTGGCGGGTTAGTTTTAAACCACAACGCCGGTCAAACTTTTTTCTTTTTTGTTTCAACATTTTTCTTATCCTTTTTTGGTTCAGGAGTAGAAGCATCGAACGCACGAGAACCATCATCAAATTTATGCTTGTACTGGATAAATTCCAGCCCCATCAATTTAGATTTCTGGTATATCTTAATGCCTTCCAAAAATGCACCGCTTCCGGCGATATGAACTTTTCCATTTTCGTCAACGTTTTCGAGTTCTTCAATTTTTGGCAAATCTAAACCCGCTAAACCTGGGTTAAAACCTTCTAATCTTTCAAGCGTCATTCTCATAATTTAAACTCCCTATCAGATTTTGGTGGTGGTGTTGGGTGTTCAGGATGAAATTCCCGGGCAAGTTGTGGCATGTAGGTAAAAAGTCGCCTCTCAATTGGATCAATAAAATCATTAATTCCCACATTCCCGCCAGCCAGCGCGAATCTATACAAATCAATTGAGCGGGTGACGAGTCTTATTTCTTCCTTTGTTGCGTTTTCTTCTACGTTTTTGACAAGTTCCGGTTGTACTCCTCGGTCATCACTGAGAATTCCACGGGCGATGTGTCTGAAACGCTTAAAAAAAACCCGTAAAGGTAGTCATATTCCCGCCGGCCATCGAAATCAAGGAATTTCAAACGAAAAGCCCGGATTTTGTCAACAACCGGGATTAAGTCAGTCCACACTTTTATTTTAACATTATTAAGCTTTTCGAAGGCTCCAACTTCTTCAGGATGTTCCTCCAAAGTATTCTTATTGACAGTGAACGTATCGCCAACAACCAACGCGCTTTCTTGCGTCTTGTTTTCAACGTCCTTAATCAGCTTATCATACCACCTTGGTAGAACTTCATAAGTCTTGTCGATGACCTTCATAGATTGGCCTTTTAACGCCTCGCCCATTGCTTTTAAATCCGCAATTTTGGACTTTTTTAATTCCTCCACCATATCACCGCTGGACATTCTTTCTTTGATCCAGTCAAGTTCTTCTTGTGAGAATTTATTCCCGTCATCCTTGACAAGTGCGTCAAGCTTAGAACCAACTTGACCGCGCTTAATAATGTCCTGAACTTTTGGCTTCATGCTGTTTAATCTCTCGGTTGTGTCTAAGATAAGTTGGTCAAGTGCGAGATCAATCCCGCCGTGCTCAAACTCCCGACACTCGAAAGATATTTGTTGTAAAAGTTGGGAATTTATATCTTCAAAATAATGCACTTCAGATATAAATTCCCCTGTCTCGGTTGCGTATGGAACGTATAACGGTCTCATTGTGTTACCCCTTTTTTTATTTAAATGCCTGTTCCGGTTGCAATAAGGATTGCACTATTAACGGCCGATGTGTCGGAACGTGTGGTTCCCGTGCAGTCAATAGTAGCTTGACCAAGTTCAGACGATCCAGCAACGCTTGTGATTAGAACCTTTGTGGCTGAAAGAACCACCGGCCCTATTTCGATGTCAACGTCACTTACTTCAGTACCGAAAGCTAATTTCTCGTCAATAGAAGCGTCAACTTTCCAAGAAAACTCCGCGGACAAATCGCCAGTGTAGAGGATGTTGCTGACAACCTTAGAGCCCGCCCTGTTAGCGTCCCAACGTCCCTCGGTTGGGTTGCTGTAAGTGACGGAGCCCGACCATGTGGTAGTGTCCCCACCGCGCCCGGTTTGGAAGTAATTGAAACCCATGATTCCGGTACCAGTTGCGTAATCTGGTGCCCATGCCGCTAAAAGGGGAGCACCAATCGAACTTACTGTCACGGGTGCGTCAAATAGCTTTGCAGTAAATGACAAGTTATTTGGGCTATTATGGGAACCGCTAAAAGTAAACCCGTCAATAACAATCCCGGCCGTATACCATGCAATAGTGTCATCCCATACAACGTCAACAACCAACGGTTCACTACTGGCCTGATCTGGGACAATAACACCGGCACCGACGGCTGTTGTCATGTCTGCATAAGTTCCGGTTGCTGACGTGTTACCCATCAATTTACTGATAATACTTGTCACCATTGCGGGTGTCATTGAATCGGCAGAAATAGAAAACGATTGCAACTCAGCAGTTGCTACTTGGTTAGTCGTTCCTCGCTGGCCTTTTGTCATTGCGTTGTTTGTGTGCATGACCGGAATACTTAAGGCCGGGGAAACATTGTCCGGTGAAATCCAGACATTGTGAAAAATGGGTGTGGTAATCCAGTTTGCTACCGTGACTTTCGTTATCACTCTTCCGGCACCCCCTGAGACATCCCGAAATTCATCACAAATAGCAAACTTTTTTAAAAACGCTAAACTTGGCATAATAAAACTCCTTGTTTAAGTTGTAACCCTACATTTTAACATAATTCTAATTCTTGAAATATAAACATCTTTACTGGAAATTAACGACTCTACAACCGCCTTGTGTCCATCCTTGAAATTAAACTCCATCATTGGCGGCTTGCACTCTGATAACGATGGATCATCAGTTATCGGCACGCCCGAAGCCGGGGAAATTAAAAGACCATCATACCCAACTAATGATTTGTCCTGAATTGACCCCATGAACTGAGCTTGAAACCGTGAAATTCCTTCTTCTAATGTCGTCTTGTTTTGGCTCCTTAACAGCGCATAAACAGGGATAACCATGTCGGTTGATGCCTGTTGACCCGTCCGTGTCCCTATTGAAACCGAATCCCATGCAATAGCATCAGCCATGGCCACACAAGGCACGTTAACGTCTTCTAATCTGGTAGCCCATGCTTTAGTATCCCCAAACAGTAACGGCTCTCCTAAGTAGTCGTAGAAAGTCCAATTCGAAAAGTATGTCAATGACGACAAATGATCTTGAAACCAATCCCGTGCAGTTTTGGCAATCCCGAACGGATAACCCGTAATTTCCGCGCTGTCTTCATTGCTATAATCAGAATACCCTTGCGCGTTTTGGGCACGGACTCTGTAGTAATACGTTGATCCTTCAACAAGCGTAAACCCAACGACGTTTCCGGTATCGGTGTAGCTTGTGGAGTCCGTAGCAATGGAGGCCATTTCCGAAAACGTTCCACCAACTTCTGTTTTCCGCTCCACGTGGTAAGAGTCTTCATTTGATGCGTTGTCATCCCATGCAAGGGCTATCGAAACCGTTCCGTCTGTGGCTGTTAGGTTGGTTGGTGGTGACGGTGTTAACTCAAAAGAGTAGTTAGGTGAATCCGCTATTTCCCCGGTTGTCCAGATTCGCGAGGCTATTCCGAATCCTTCAAGATTGTACGTTGCCGCGTTTACAAGATGTGTTGCACCAACCCGTAAAGTGGGGCGTGTTTGATCCCATACTGATCTCCCTGGGTTCTGTGTTGACCCCGACTTAACACCGTCAAAATAAAGACTGTACTCGTCCGCATCTCTATCGGCTGTCAAGACCACAAAAGAGTAATCACTGACATCCCCGACTTCTGTCCATGAGGGAATGGCCCCGCCGGATACAAACAAATCAAATAAAACCCTAAGATTATAGCCATTTCCACCCCCGAAATTTATACCAGTTGAGGTAGTCCCAGAAAATGATATAAACGTATCATACCCAACATCTATTGTTTTAACTCTAAAAAATATGGTCAGTTGGCCAGACGCAAGAATATCAGTCCAGTCAATCGGGGAACCGTCAAGGTTACTTATAACTGCGTCAGTAGTATCTAATTGAACAACTGTTTTCGCACCATCGGTTATTAAAGGCGGTTTGTTTATCTCTGTAGATTGGACGACAGGAAAAGAAGACACCTGATCGAGCCACTGCGAAATAACGCCGCCGGATTGGGTTATACCCGTGTACGCCGAGTAACTATAAACAAGGTCTGATTGTGGGATGGTGCTCATTCTTCCACTTCCGGCAAAGATTCAATATATTGATCAACAGTCCAAAACTCAATACCCGGATTGTCTTTGATTTTTTGGTTGTCCATTAAGTTTTTCAAAGTCCCATTCCCATGAACAGGAATAAAATACTCGTCTTTATACGCAACCTCGTCGGGATGTCTGACGCCTTCTTGTGTGCAATATTCAACCGTTAACGGTTGGCCGAGTGCGTTCTTTTCCTCTGTAGGAAACCCGTATATCTGGTCAAGATACGGAGATATAAACAGAAAAGCCACATCACCGATACAGCGTATAAACATTTGATTTTCTGACATTAAAAAGACCTCGTAAAAGTCAGATGTCCGTTATAATATGATAGCTGGAAACGGCTTTGCAGATAGGCACCACCAGCAAGACCAACAAGGTTTAATACCCTGTCATCCCATTCGATAACGTGGACTCCGTTGGGATCCCTGTGTTGGTTATGATCAAAACAAAGGATAACACCCACGGCCAACGTTACGGTTTGGCCGATATAATGTTGTGTTCGCCTCAAATCCTTGTTTTGATCACCATTGTTTTTAAAGATTTCAAGCTGATCCCAAACGGTCATTGTCGTATAATAGGCCGTCAAGGGCACCCCGACTTGCACCGCTACCTGTTCACATGCTGGCCGTTCGCTTGCCTCCGCTGTCATTATGCCGATGAGGGCAAACAACGCAAGAAACAAAATAAACAAGATCAATACAGCTATAAATCTGTCTTTACTCATCCGATTATTTCCCGTCTTCATATACAAGTTCTGTGAAATCAACCTCATTAACTACGATGTTAAATACTTCTATTTTGTTATCATTCAAGAAATCCACCAACTCGGTTGGAATTTCTTTTCCCTGTGTTGATTTATTAAACTTTTCTTGTTTCCATGCCATTTTGAAACCTTCCTTTTAGTATCCATCCTGAATTAGAACTCCCCACCATTCGCACGAGCCTTCCGCGCCTGCTTGCTCATCCCAATGAGTAGCTTTTACAATGCTTAATGGCGGTATTTCGTTCCGTGGTAACTCCGATGACATTTGACCTTGTTTTAAATATGCCGTCCCTTTAAAGCAGAATACACCAGTCAAGAGTTCGCCATACATATCCGTCGATCGCAACCGTATAATTGACCGCTTGCCTTGTGCTTCTGTCTTTGTCCAACCGTGTAAATACAACTTGTGGCCCGCCGGGACCATGCGATGAGGAACTAAAGACTTGTTACCGCCCAACGCAATCAGGTTGTACAGGTTGCTGGCAATGCTACCACCTTTTTTGTATATTGATATGTTACCAGCCGCTACACCACCGCTTCCAACCGATACAGCATGAAAATCGTTAATAAAAATAGCGTCTGTCAACACAGTATCAACACCAGATAAACCCGTCGGGGCGATGTCTTCAGTTTGCTGATCTCCGCTTGTGTCAATATAATGTATGCGTAGCATCGTAACACCCGTGCCGCTGGCGTTGTCCTGAGCACCGTCAGAAATAATAGTAAACTGTTCGCCCAATGATGACGGCGTAGGCAACCTGCCCGGGCCTGAAACATCCGCAGACCTGCAAACATCTTGACCGGCGGCAACTACCAAACCGTTAACAAATTCTCCCATTGCTTCCATGATGGAATGGCCGCGTACTATACCTCGTCTAACGTCCTGCAAATAATCAGTTGATTTTGATCTTGCCATTTAATAAACCTCCGCTTGCTAATTAAGCTTTGGAAATGATTGTTTTATTATTGAATCCATGCCGCCGGATTCCATTTCTTTTATAAACTGGTAAGGGCCAAAGCTTAGATAATCCATATTGACCATTTCGTCGTCCTCTTCCGCAATCTTGGCCGCGTAGTTCTTGCCGCTGTATGGGTCAAGTGCGGAGGCTATGACCTCAAACCCGTCTTGTTTCGTTTTTGCCTTAATTCCCCTTGACAATCGCCCCGTTTTAGTGTGGTCAACAGTCATATGGTCAACCATCATGTCTAATTCGGGATGGTAGTATTCATTCAGGAATCGAATACCGCCAGGTTGCGGAAAATCACCGTCAAGGCGTTGCTGTGAAAATGAAACGGATTCCTCTTGCACCTCATGCGTAAAATGATCAAGGCCGGTGTCTAATTCACGCACCAGTTCATCAGCTAACCTTTTAAAATCCTCTAATCCGCTAATTTCCAGGGACATATACAAAACCGCCAAACGGGTATGGTAACCACTTTTCAAAAGCCTCGTTTAATATTGCAAAGTTGGTTCTATTCGGTATACTTGTTCCGGCTCCATCGGGGACAGTGCTGTCAACATTTTCCAACATTTGATAATAATTCCGGGCTATGTTGACAATATCGCCCTTTAATTTAGTCGGGAAATCGTCCCATGTTTCGTATCCGATGTCAACCGTCAATCTTATATTTCCATTTATCACATCATAAAAATAAAACGCCTCTGAGGTATCTTTTGCTTTTATAGTATTATCGGATTCTGTGTAAACCCATTTCGTTGTCGCTATCTCTGTGAAATCACCGTCATCTGTTGACTTGCTTTCTATCTTTGTAACGTCCGTTACTGTTGAAACTACTTTCAAAAGTTTTGAACCGGAACCGGGCACGGTTATCGTGTACCCGGTTTCACGGTTCAGTTTTCCGACGCGCTGTTCAACCAACTCGAAAAGGTGGGTGAAGTCGGTTACCCAACGCGCTTTTTTAACGTCGTTGGCCCCTGCTTCACCGTCCTTGTTCAGCTCATAATCAAGTATAAAATCAGTTTCGTACGCGTCGAAAGTTGTTGCCATTGCTTAGTATCCTATTGAAAAGGTACCGGTTTTGGTTGCTGACAATGTGGCCGCAACTCCTGTGAATTCTGCTCTCATATACTCGTCGTCATTATCAGAAAGACGGACAGCATCATGGAAAGCGGTAGCGAGTCCTGCACCACCTGCGCCAGTAACAACAAACGTTCCCAACGTGCGGCCAAATGTTGAATCGTCCGTACCGGACTTGATCAAGATTGTAATTGTTGACGCGTCGGGCAACTCAGTAGTCGTCAACACGGGAATGTCAATCATTGCAGAAAATTCGACGATGCCCTTCGGTTTCGGAATACTGGCGGTAACGTCAGTTGTGGCACCATCAGGCAATGCAACAGTTTTAATCAGTTCGGCGTCTTGCGCACTTGCATAAATAGAATCTTGCTTAGCCATTGGATCACCTCCTTAAACGGTTTCGCCTTCTAGTACAGCCGGCGTGGTGATAAAAGGAACGCCGTGGAATGATTTCTCACGGGTAGGATCAAGGGTTTCAGGAGTTGCGTATGACTCTTCAAACAAATTCCATTGCGTCTCGGTTGAAATATAAACGTCTGGCGGGCCACCTGTTGCAAGTCTAACCATCAACTCAAGGGCTCGCATCCACCCAATATCTAAATTGGCGGCCGCCTCGGTAACTGACAACTTCTCAATACGGAACATGCAGTATAGACTACGTGGAACAAGTCCCCAATCGCCTTTGATCATGTTCTCGTAAATAGGCATATGAGAACCATCTGACATATCCATAACTCGTTCAGTCCAGGCTTCATTTTGGCCCATAGATTTGTGCGTTCCGTAATTCAAACCCTTTGGCCCGCCCAATACCAGAGCATAAACAGATGTTAATTCTGCCGCCGTGGTTCCACCTGCGGAAACCTTGAAACTGTCAGAGGTTAATCCCCATTTGTCCATCCATTTAATAATACCGGGGCCGGAATCGGCGTCAACGGTATAATCTTGAAAAAACGCGTTAGAACCACCAGCAGAGGCCAAAACAGCGGCTTGTCCCGACTGACCGTAGATTGAATTAAAATCTTGACGGTTAAAATGGGCCTCCCACGTAACGGATGTCAAGTTGTTCCGCTCAATTGCAATCCGTTGCTCTCGTGACTGTCCAGGAATACCTTGAATGTCATCATCCAAACTTTGATCATAATAAATATATTCATCATGAGGATAAGAACTAAAAGACCGCTTTTCGTTGACTGCGCCGCTTGTGTTAATACCTGCGTTTTTCTTACGTTGGAGTGAAGTAGGCAGTTTGGTATAAACGGTTATATTCTCTTGCGGTGCTTGCATTTGAAAAGCTGGGATAATTGAGGCAAAATTCCGGGCCTTGATAACTTCCGAAATAGCTTCAATACCATACCGTCCGTGGCTTTGCATCATGTCGATTTGGGTGATTATGTTGTCAGCCATTACTCAGCCCCCTTTACAGTATACGTTTTGGTCCCGCCTAAACCGTTTGGTAGGGTGAAAGTTTTACCAGTCTTTCCACCTTCAGCGGTTTCCTTAGCTGAACCACGCTCCAACATCTTAACAAGGCCCATCATTGACTGGATCATGTCAGACGATTCTTTGGCAGACTTTTCAGAGGCTTCTTTGAACGACTTGAATTCATCCTCAATGGCTTTAAACCGGTCGTCAGCTTCTTTGGTGGTGTTGTCTGTTTCGGTCTTAGTTTCTTCTTGTTCGGGTTTGGGTTTGTTGGCTTCCAAGGATTCAACCTTAGCTTTCAAGGCGTCGTTTTCAACCTGCAAAGCGTCTGCTGATTCTTTGAGTGAAAGAAGCTCTTTAGCTACAGCTTCCTTTGTTTCTTCGCCGGGCTCATCATCCCAATATGTAGCCCAACGTTCCTTAATAGTCGGCATTTTGCCTCCTTTGTTGGATTTTGCGGGATTGCCCGCGCTTATGCCTGATCGCCAGGCGTTTGAAAATTCTTTTAAGCTCATGTTCCCTTTGACGGTTGTTTGGTGCGTTGTCAAGTCTGGATTGTCTGTCAGCCCTAATTCTAAAATAGGGTATTCAAATATTTCACCGGTATCATCGTCAAATTGCATTTTGGCGCCGTGTGTCAATTCAGAAAGGAATAATTTCCCGTCTTTAGCGTCTTGTTCAATCTGTGTTCCTTTAAACTCGTCAAAGAAGTTCATACTTCCAACATACACACCGTCAGATTTTTCAATATTTGACACCTTAGCGACGGACTTTGATTTCAATTCAGAATCCCGGCCATGACGGAAGTCAACGTATAACTCTTCTTTGTTGTCCATGAAAAAGTCGGTGTTTTCTGTGAAATACAGGCCGCTATTAAAGTCTTCTTTTTTGGCATGAGTAACACCGAAAACAACGTCAAAAGACTGATTTTCTTTGCATGTGATCTTAGTTCTGGGCATTCAATCTCCCCATTCTGAAATGTTTAAGAAACCATCCGGTAGCAGTTCCGACCGCCCCAATAACCGCCCCGCCCGACAGATTAACAAAGGTTATGAAGTCCGATCCGGTGATGTCCGGGTAGGTGGCTATGTGGTCAAGTATTTCACTTATTGCGTATGATGCCAGAAAAACAAAAGCACACAAGACACCCCAAACCAATATACGAACAAAATGTGCTCGCTCCATTGCGTCAAACTTTGTATCGACATGCTTCTCAAAGTGGTCAATTCGTTCGGATGATGCCTGCTTGTTCAGCAAATCCTTGTGAAGTTCAATCAAAATGTCAAGCTTTAAGTTCGTTTCAACCTGTAATTTTGATTGCTCCACTATAGCGTCAGTATGTGCGGTATTGTCTGCCAACGGTTAACCCTTCAGAACAATCATGATAGCATTGTACTCGACTTTGGCGACACCAATCAATTCCAGAATTTCGGCCATGTTGCCAATCGGGTCAGATGCCAGCCGTTTTAATTCATCGTCAACAATGTCAATAACTTTGTATGCTTCCGTAATGTCCGCGCGTTCGTCAAGTCCTTCAGCTACAATTTTCTTGATATCGTCAAGCTGAAAGCCGTCTTCTAACGCTACCTTGACAGTGGCACCAACCTGAGCAAGCCCACTAAGACCCTCAATTAATTCCTTCAATGGTTTCGCGTATGGTGTCAAATCTTTTTCACTCATTTTCTTCAATCTCCTCTTGTTCGTTTTTATTATCATTTTCAGTAATTTCAATTTCTTCCAGCGGGTCTAAATCTGGATTATTAATAGCCCTTATTTCGTTTAGCGTTAACGTGCCCATGTTTTTCTCAATCTCTTGGGCCTTGACAACCTCGAATTTGCTTGTTGGGTCTTCAAATTTAGGGAATAATTTCAACTTGTCCGATATGTGACGTGATACAAGCACGTTTACAGGACGGTATAATGCGCCAGCTATGGAGGGCAACACCTTCAGGTTATACATTTTCAGCTCTTGCGTTATCCTGTCGCTATTCATGCCCGACGCGCCGCCCTCAATGAACAACGCAGAAGCCGGGATACGAAACCAAGCTCTGATTTTCTCGTCAATGTCCTTGCTTTGTGCCAGGTAGCCGGCTAAGTCAATGTCAACAGTTAATTCCTCAGTTGTGACTTCAACACCATTAACCAGCGGGAAAAACGTCATTGCAAACCGGCTACTCAGATCGCCACTTGTCGCCATCTTCTTAAATGTTTCCATCAGTGACGGGAATTCAAATTTATTTGTCTCGGCACTATACGCGCCAAATCCTTTATACACAGCGTCTTCATGATCAGACTTGATATAAAACACGACTGATCCCTGGAAACCTCTTGACGTGAATTCTTTTAACGTGTTGACCTGCTCATAATCAAAACCAAGCAAGTCAAGTATGCCATTCGGGTATGATCCAAACATACTGACGTAATCAGAATGGCCTTTGATGTAGAACATATACCGGAACAGACCGCCAGTTTCGGGATCAATTTCAAGTTCGAAATCTTCAGGGAATGTTTCAAATGTGGGCATTGGGTATTTCTGGAAGTAGTCCGTTGTAGGTAGTGCGCCGTCGTATTTGCTGTAAGTTCTGGCGAATCCTACAATTTCACCGGTTGACGTGTCAACTAAGTCTTCGACTTCTTTCGGTTTGTAGCACTTAAAACCGAGTAGTGAACCGTCACCTTTTGCGGAAAAAATAGGCTCGACAGGTAGGTTTCCGGCTGACTTCAAAATATGCTCAATAGAATCGCGCCAGAAGTTGCCAAAGGGCGACACATAGCACGTATCAATCACCCGCTGGGCTTTCTCTATCTCGTCATTTGAAGGGTCTTCTTTACCCGTTTTATACCACGCCACGCCATCGCTTGCATCTTGTGCAATGGCATTGATACAGATAGACGCTTGCGGGGAGTTGTTGAAATCCTCCACGTAATCCGTCAGTGGTTCAAAACCAAATAGTTGCAAATCAGAATTGGTATTATTAGGTGCGTTCGGGTCCGGGTCTGGTGCCGTCTGATAGACCTTTGGCGGGTTTGTGGCTTCTTTTATAGATATAACACAGCTTGCCGGTTCTTTGTTTGAACGGGTGCCGGGCATCTTTGGAGCTTCAAATGTTAACGGTAAACCTTTAGACAAATTCATTACTCCGGTTAGTGTATATTTTTTGCCACAAATACATACTACATTACGGAGTAAATTTTGTCAAGTGCTTTGTTATTGTAGACAAAAAAAATGCGGCGGAGTTAATCGTCGCACAATTTTAATCTCTAATACTTGGCCCGCTATCACCATACAAAATACTGCGGTCGTTGCGTAGGATCATATTATGTAACCGCGCCTTACCCTTGACAATAAGAACCAAGCTTTTTATTTCTTCCTCAGAAATCTTGACACCTTTTTTAAACATTAGGAATACTGTTGCGTAGTCTTTTTTGAATTTCTCCATCGTTTCGACCAGCTCATGATTATTGAACGCAAACAGAGCGGCTTTTAGTTTTGGAATTAAGTGTTTCATCTTACTCCCCATGTATTTAGTTTTATAATATAGCAAGGTTCCTCTAAATCATACATATCGACCGAGCACACCAAACCAGCCTTGTCACATAGATCTTCAAACGTCAGGAGCATATCCGGCACTCTATTGGGTTTGTGTGCCCAGCCAGCAATAAAAACAAGCGTGGCTTCGTAATCGGTCAGACCGTTGGGTCTGAACTCCTGATCAACCATTCTATCAGCCATGTATTTACTTATGCGGCAACGGTGGCGGGAGGTCTTTAGGTGTTTTTTTTGTTGATGTATGAAGTCAAGAGTTTTCATCTTATTCCCCTTTTAATTAACCTTTTGCGCCAAAACCTACGTATTTTGTAAAGTCGCCATCCGTCAGGATGCCAGTGTATGACCGGCTCAATTATCCAACTTGGTGAATACCCTCTTGCCTTAAATACTGTCGTTCCGGCTGGGCAATAGTTCCCGCCCAAACTTCTGTATACTGCTGATTTATAAATTCTAAGTTTCATACGAACATAAACCCCTTTTCCAATACACCATTTGTCGCTCTAAAAACAGGCAGACCCCTGAACTGTCTACCTTGTAACATTTCCCCCTCCACCACCAGGCCTATCGGAACCGATCCATATTTAAGCTCAAATGCCACAAACGCATCCATTAACTCATCCACTATAAGCTGAAAAACTTCAGTCGGGATGTGGGGCTGTATAAAGCCAGGTGTACCCTCATAAAGTAGTCTTGAAGCATCTATAGAAAACACTTTGTTTATCATTTTCTCCATGTTTAAATCCTTATCATTCCTCGTGGTATAAAATCGCCTTTAGATTTATAATAGTTCAGATACTGCGAAAAGGCGTCGGCTTCGTGATCATCGGTTGACTCTGGAAATATAGATAGCTTTTGCATAAACTCCGTTACACCTTGCCCGAATTTGTAGCAGAAGACATTCCCAGAATCAACGGTTTCATTCGCTGATACCATGCGTAGCGCTTTATTGTTCCGTAATGGCGAATTTTTATTATCAATTCCTATGATGTTTATCCGCAGTTCCTTAATAGCCTTGTTTTTCTTCAGGTTGTCAACCAGCTCTTGCCCTAAAGCCTTTTCTTCGACCAGTATTGTATCCACACCCTCAGAATTACATACACTTACGACACACTCCAGTCCGGTATTAAGGCCATACTGCTTTGCGAATGCCTGCTGAATAATGTGCTTGTTAGTGTCAAATTGGGACATGATGACAAAGCCCCACGGATCAGAGGCCTCACGGTCTGACATTGAGGTGTCAATTGATAGCACTTTCTTTGTGGTCTTTGGAAGTTCGTCAAGGCTGGTGATTTTGTCAACTGACACAAGGTTCCCGCCTTCTAAGTTCGGAGATTGTTGTATTTGTGCCATGAACTCACGCGGATTGCGCTTTTTTTGTTTTAACAGCTCAACGGCTGGGTGGAAGTGCTCCCAAAAAGACGCACCACTTTCGTCTATACCCTTGACGGTTATTACTTCACAGTCATCCCCGTAATATTCCTTAACGTGACCCATTATATCATCATGGTGTAACCTTTGGGCAATGTATATATTTGGGTCGTATCCGATTACATTACGCCGCGACGGTATAGCAGAATCATGCCAGCGGTTAATTGATTCCCTTTTTGTATCTGAATACATACCCTTGTCAAGCTCTATTAGGTCATCAAATACCCAAGTTCCTTGAAATACACCCTTAACGCCAGTCCCTACTCTTCTGCCACCTATATCACCTTCAGCACCTACAGCGTAAACAAAGCCGCCGTGTATCGTGTCGAATACGTCCTGGCGTTCCCTTTTCTTCTGGTCAATCACATTTTCGGGAAATAGTTCCTTGTAAAGTGTTGACCCCATTATTTGAGCAATCGTCATCGTATACTTTTCAACGGTAAATTCTTTGGCCTTACTGCACGCGATTGACCTTGCTTCTGGGTAATACCCGTGTGCCCATGACAGAAAGTAGGATAGCATTGTTGTTTTTTGTGACCCTGGCGGCACTTCTATTAATAAGTTATTGACCTCACGGTAGAATACACGCTCCAAACCTTCGGCCATTTCGTAATGATGTTTGTTAAGGATAAGTTTTGAGCCTGTTATGTGCTCAAACATCATAGAGAAATAGTCTATAAATCTTGAATAAGGGTCAAACATTGTCTTTCCATTTCTTGTGTAAACCCTCACGGAACTTTTTCCATTCCTCTATATCCCCGGTGACAACGTCCACATCCTGCTTTGGTCGAAACTCTGGGTCTGTTGATGATAAATACCACCGTGACGTTGATTCGTTACCCGACTTTATTTCATTTCTTATATTGTCTCTGGCATCATCGTTAAGCTCTTCACGTTCGTGTTTCAAAAGCTCACTTGCTTCTGGAAATCTTTCAAACGCTTTATAAACAGACTTGCGGGTAACACCCAATCTCCCAGAAATAACCTTTATGATACCACCGGAATCTTTTATAGCGTTCTTTAATTTTGTTTTCGTTATCATTTTACCATCCCTATTACCTTTTGTATACTTTTTGCCACAATATCACCCTCCTTGTTCAGTTTTGGACATATAACTATAATCGAATAAAAGCGGATTGACGTATTTATTTTCAGACGTGTCGTATATAAGGGCTTCTTTAGTTTCAAACGCTGTATCTTCAAACGTTTCAAAAAGTTCAGTGGTTAGCTCTACACCTTCGGCACATTGCATTTTTTTCAATCTGTCCATACTATAACGACTCTTTGACACATAGTCTTTAAAGGCTTTGTTGTACCCTTCCTCCGTCATTCCCATCACTTTTAAAAAAAGTCGAAACGTGTCCACATTGTCTATATCATAATAGTTTCGTGTTGATCCGTATGACCTGTCAAACATTTTTTAAACCTCCCACTCAGAATCCGAAACAGGTTTTAAAATAATACGTCTCTGAGTGAACACATCCTCTAACACTAACATGATTTCCCGTGTTGTTTCCTTGTTAAGGTCTGATAATTCAATCATACCGTTATTTTTCTTGTATTCCTCCCACGATGCAACACCACCAGACACACTCATTTCATCGCAGAATCTTTCGTATGTCAGATCGGGTAGCCGTTTAAGAACACCATCAGAAAAAACAACTTTTATGATCATACTATCCCCCATTCGAAGAAATCAATATAATACCCCATCGTTGACCCGTCAAACACTACTTTGGCCTTGGCAACAGAAATTGTACTACCTGTGGGTATAACGTCCTCCAACAACCTAAAACATGATTTTAAAACATCATCATCGCCTGTTAACTGTATCGGGACTCTTTCCTTGACCTTAGTTCTAACCATTACAAACCCCATTCAAACCAGTTCAATTTGTAGCCAGTTCCCGGATCGCCAGACACATCAAAATCGAATAATAATACCGTCGTTTCTTTTGGCACCATTTTCCCCAATAACGCCTTGACAACCTCCATGATGCCCGGATTGAAAACAGGCTCATCAAATACATCGAAATAGAGGCAATTAACATAAATACCTTTACACTCTGTTCTAACTCTCATTATCCAAACCAATCTTGTGTTTGCGTCATTGTCGTATTGTCATCAAAACAAGGTACCAACGGTTTCCCCAAAGTCAATGCGCAATCAGCAATATAAGCCCTTAGAAAACCTTCTAAAACGTTGAGCTTTTTTTGATCTTCTTTTAGTTCGTCGTATTCTTGCTCAGTTATTTCCATTTAAAGCCCTCAATTAATTTAGTTTTGTAAGGCACCCCAGGAAGCCACGGGTTGTAGTGTTCATACTTATAAAAACTTAGCATATACTCGCCTGATTCTTGCTTTGATACTTCGAGCCAGTCACCACAGTTCCAGCAATCAGTATAAAAATTATCCACGTCTGACGGGTTAACCCAATTTAAAATACACTCACCGTCCTGGCTTTGGAAAGAAGATACAATCTCGCCACACCCAGGGCATTCAATTTCAAAACGAACTAAATCATACATTCCCATTTTGGTCCCTCAACCTTATCATGCCAATTTTAACCCTTAGCAAGTCCCATTCTACCAAAAAGTAGCCAGTGCAACCTTTGCACACACTGCCAGAGAAGTATTTTGAAGCTATACCTCCGGCCACAATCATTTTACACTTTGGGCATTGTTTAGTTCCTTTCATAGCGTGTTAACATGTTTCTTTCCTTACATCAACTCGATACTAACGTCAAGCATGGAATATTTATCCTGTAACGCATCCAAATCATTACACAACTCTCTGACTTTAGCGGATGACATGCCTCTGTCGTAACCTTTGCGCTCTGTTACTAATATTTTGAACTCAGTATGTCGCTGTTCTTTCATGTTTTTCTCCTATCCCCGCGCCCGGCTGGATTCGATTCCAGCAGTCTACGAGTAGCCACGTAGCAAGGCAATTTTCTATGCAGTTATACTTTTCGGTCGCTTGGTTATGCAAGCTCCTACTTCGTTTTGCTTTCCGGGGCGTCTCAATTCCGCCACGGGCGCGGGTTTAGTTTTAAACGGTCAAGGCTGGATTCGATTCCAGCAATTCCCTTCAGCATTACGCTCGGTTTCCCTGGGGTCTGTTTGGTTGCGATCCTGCATAGCCTAACCTGTCCATGCCCATCAGCGTCTCAATTCCGCCACTTGACCGTCTAAGTTTTCAAAGATTAAAACGGTATATCGCCATCACTTTGATGGTTGACCGGTTTGGGTGTTGATTCAGCAAACCCGCCTTGTTCGCCCTTTTTATTATCTAACATGATCATCTTATCCGCTTTAATCTCAGTTACATACTTAGTAACCCGGATTGTGTCGTTTGTTTCATAAGATCGCGTTTGAAGTTTACCTTCGAAATATACCCGGCTACCCTTTTTTAGATGTTCCCCGCAAATTTCAGCCAGCTTGTTCCAGACGACTATACGATGCCACTCTGTAGCCTCCTGAACATTCCCGCTTTTATTCTTCCAACTTTCAGAAGTAGCAAGCGTCATATTGCATACAGACAATTCACCCACGGTTTTTAATTCCGGGTCTTTTCCCAAACGTCCGATTAATTCAACTCTATTTAATGATTTTGACATTTAATTATCCTTTTCTAATAAGTTTTCATCCTCGGTATGGTTGTGTCTTTTAAACAATTCGCAGTTTCCGTGTTGTGAATGATTAGCGTATGCGATACGTTCACGCTCTTGTATAAACCCTGCGCACACATATTTAAAGGCGGGTTTTGTATTTTTATATTTGTATTCCCTCAATGTCAATCTGAAGGAACACACACAGCAACAACCTTCTAACTTCTCATTACATTGTATTACGTTGCCCACGTTATGCCCCTTTTCTAAGTTTCAAATAATGCGGCAATCTTTTCATCATATTACTGCATACACCACAACCGGGATTAGGTTCCGGCATATCTGGTAACATGATAATATTAATCGCTTTTTTGATGTCGTCAAGTGCTTTTTTCCTGTCTATTGTGACAGGGTATACCGTCGCACTGTGACCAACCAGTTCGGGCCATGCGGCATATAAAAAGGCGTATTTAACAGTAGACATATTAAATGCCATGGTATTAAGTTGCCTTGAATATATCTCAATCGCTTCCGTGCTCAGTTGATCCTTGCTTTTGACGTCAATCAGGATTTCAAAATAATCCTTACCGTCAGTGACGCACTCAAAAAGTATATCATATCTTGACGAGAAGTTAATATTATTATTACGCTTCATTATTGTAAAGCCGTCAACAATAATCTCATTTGGCCGTTGCTCTATGTGAACGGATACAATGTCAAAATCAAAACCAAATTGTGCCTTAATCGTATTCTTGACTTGCTCAATATCCAAATATACCAACCCGTGCAACCTGTCCCAAATTGCACTGGACATGAACGGTTGAGGAAGACCACCCACTACTTTACCTTTGTATTCCCCACGCTTACCAATTCGCGTATCACAATTATGTTTTAGCCAAAAACAAGCATGACATTCGAACGGGTAGTTCATCTCTGAAGCGGATATAGTTTTCTTAATTAAATGTGTCATTTTTCGGGCATCCAGTGTACATAATTATTTTCATAACATTCATCGCTAAAATAGCAAGTTGTTTCTGTGTGATGGCGGCCTAAATCACAAGTGATGCAATCCTTAAACAAGCCGGCTTTCTTATAAGCTTTCCATGCTCGACCTAATGCAATCAAGGCCCCCGTATTCGGGTGGTAATCATCGTTTTTGTGGCATGTTGCTTTTCCTCTTGACAAACACGCTACAAACCTATCACAAAATTTTGGAGCATGTTTGTTCACCTCGTTTATTTCAGCCCGGACAACTTTGTGATAATCTGGCGATAAAGGTAAACCACAAAAGGATAACGTGTGGCCAAAACCAGCCTTTTCAACTTCCTTTTCCAACTTTTTAAGCTGGATTTTGATTGACGAGGCCTTCTTGTTTGGCGGCTTCATCCAACGAACCCCGGAGGCAGTAAGTCTATCAACCTCTTTAAATCCCATTGTAAAATAGTCGCTACTTGTGGGCTGGTCGCCGGTCGGGAATATGTCGAAATCATCCCGTTTCAACTTTTCCCGCTTATTTTTGCAAAGCGCCTCGTTTAATTGCTCCGTGACTTTTTCAAGTTCATTAGACAAGTATACATTTCTCTTTTCGAGTCTTTCCGACTTCTCACGCAAGATTTTTGTGGCAACCTCAGCACCTTCGAGCAATGACCCAAGCTCTTGTACACGTGCGTTTAATTTCTTCTTTCCCATCGTTAACCCCTTTTCAAAATATCTCAGGAAGTGACTCTGAGAACTTTTCAATTTGTTTGACCTTGTTCCCGAGTATTTTAGAATAAAATTCAAGGCTAATTTTAAAAACTTCTATATCCTTCGAGAGTATCTTTTTTCCATTTAATGACTCATTGTGCAGAGACCTTATTTTTTGATATGTCTCACATACCTCTTCTTTTAATTCTTTAATAGTTGGGTCTGTTTGGCTCCCATCAAAGCAATTATACATTTCGAACTCCTGAATGTTCAGCTAAAACTACGCTAAATCCCTCTTGACCTTTTTCAACACGCTCGAACCCGAAAACCCCGTTTCCAATATATTTAAGGCAGTCATCTTCGATGATCTGGGATCGAACCAAGCAGTCAAAAACAGTTGCCAACATCCCGTCACCGTCTCTTCGTCGGTTATCTGAGACGTAGAACAAGACAAAGGCAGTATACTTATAATTTGATCCATTATTATCTTGTATTCCGGCTTTGTTCTCATAAACGGCTTCCCTTTTCTTACTGACAGAACTTTGTTGTTTTTGAAATTCGGAACGATTTTCTCCGTCTTGACATGATAGATTTTTATTTTCATTCAACAACCTTTTTAATTGTGCTTTCGTCAAGTTCCACATCCAATGTTAAAATTTTTACCGATGAGCGACTTCCCGCTCAATAAGGAATGCCATTAAATTATCCTTTAGATCGTGAAACTCTCTCAATTCAGCGTTATTAACGCCAGCGTCAAGTCTGATGTCATCAAGTTTATTTATTGCCCTTGACCACGTGGTTTGTTTTCCCATCAAAATTTGTTCCCGTGTAAGTGGTCGCGGGTTTTATTATAATTCATTTTCTCCTCGACCATGCCCACAATATCAAGGTTGTTGTCTTTACAATACCCGAAGATCAGCGCCAAAACTTTGGGATATCTCTTTTGTGACACTAATCGGACAACAGTTGACAAGAACTCGTCAACCGTTTCACATTTAAAATGATTTTGGTGGTCGTCCAAATGAACGTTAACATACTGAGCGTCAAGTGTGATCATTTGAAATTCTGTCAGATGGAAAATACGTATGCAGACATCTGAAAGCTCACTGAGAAACCCGCAAGGCTTGCGGCGGCCTGTTGGGGCCTTGAACGGTTTCCAGTGTGTATAATCCGGGTGGTAGTCAGTCATACGGCTACTGAATGTGAAAGGGTCACACGGTTTACCCTCACGACCATCATAAAAAACAACTAATTGGTTTTTGTTAGGCTCAACATCATCCATAATAAACCACCCATTATCCGTGCGCCACGTTTCCGCAATACCATGGCCTTTTCGCAGATCATCAAGGGCTTCGAAGTTTTCAGAATTAACCAAAAGGTTCATTAATGTTTCGGAGGATTTAACGGAATTAAAACCGTTGTCGTCAGCCGTTTTATACGCTTCTTTTTGCCAATTGTTCAATTGTTCTTGTGTAATCATCTCAACCCTTATTATTAAATTTTGAATACTTAAACGGATCAACAAAGCTTTTTATGTCCGGTTTATGACCTTTAGCGGCCTCTATCTTGTATTTATCATAACACAACTTACACAATTTTTCAACATCTTCCAAGCTTTTACGCTCAATCAAGGTATATGTTCCGTAATTAGGGAACTTTATTTTAAAAGTTGGCATTTATTTCGCTTCAATTAATTCCGGGTTTTGTTGGTTGTTCCTTGTATTCCAAGCATCAATCCAATCTTTATCAGTAAAGCATGTTGACACCCCGCAGTAACCGCAAATTATGCGGTATGATGGGTGCAGTATTGTCCCTTCCATGTGCTCCACATTTAAGTCCTCACATTCGCCGCAAAAAGGACATGGTTTTAAGTGGTTCATTCCTCAACCCCTTCAATTAATTCCGGGTTTTGATGGATGTTTCCTATGACTACGCAACCCCTTGTCCGAGACGATGCAAAAGTATAACCGCAACAAAATGCGCCGTCGGAGTCTTGAAATGTTTCAATTCTGACCTCGTGCTTGTATCCGCTCTTACCGCCGTATTGAACAATATCGCCCTCAAAAATCTTGGCTTTGTCCTTGTCCCTAAATCCGATGTATTGTCTTGTGTGCAGTCTTTTACACCCATATGATGCTTTACGTAATGCACTGTAAAACGCATGCTCTTCACCCTCGAGTATTTGAGCAAGTGTGAACTCATTCGCCGTAATTACGTCGGACCCATCATACCCATATAAAAATTGAAAAATTACGTCTTCCATATCAAAATCCCTTCACTTCTTTTTTTTGATGAATGTTTCCGACTACTTCAACATCAATATCAGATAGCAGGTACAGCATTGCACTTTTAACCATACTTACAACAAAACACCCGTCCATGAATTCAACAATCCCTACCCGTTCTTTGCCGTCTTTTACAATATCACCCTCAAAAATCTTGACGCCGTTCACGTCCTTAAATCCTACGAACATTTCAGGGTCTTCAAAAGATTCGTGTTGAATCATTAACCAGAATATGCCGTCATATTTGTTTTCCGGGAAGCTCCAGTACTCAAACTTGCCGCCCTGCTTGTGATCCCAGGCCCTATAAAGTAGCTCATCCATATTAAAATCCTCTCACTTCTTTTTTTGGGCATCCGCCAGCAGTTTCAAACGCAACATAGGCGGAAGTCTTCATTTTTGTAATCTCGTCAACGCATAATTCAAAATGTTTAACGGACCCGTATGGCGTCCTGTGTTGCCTTGAAATGTGGTTGACGTATAATTTTGCAAAATATTTTAACGACAAATCAACCGTCGGTTCCTTGTGTTCTTTGCCGTCGTGCATTAGAAACTTAGAAGCATCCCAAACCCGCACAAAAAACGGGCATTCTTTTTTTTTTGACATATTATCCCCAATCCCAAAAACTAAACAATTGGCATTGCTGGTAACGCCATCCAATGTGACGACTCGCAAGGTTCACAGTAAAAATAATCTCCGTCGGACGTATCCCAACAAAGCTCTTGGCAATTCCAAGAAAGAATTTCAATACGGCCTCCAATCACCACAAGGCATCTGACATGCTCATATCTTTTTATTCCCAGCTTTTCAGGGAATGCATCCTCTGTTTTTGTCCATTTCATATCATACCCACTTCTGACGGACTTCGATATTAATGCCGCTTTCGATAATTGCACCATGCCAGAAAGCAGGATACCCGCCGTTAGCTTTTATAACCTTATCGCAATTGGCGTTCCAATCGTCTTCAGAGGAACTTGACAGCATCAACTTTTTGACACCTGATCTTCTTGTTAAGTCTTTTTTCATTTCTAACCCCTTAGATTAGATTAAACACCCCAAAACGCGCACTTTGTCTATTGCATCATTAACACCTCGACTAATCTGTCTTTGCATGCCCTCGTCTATATGGGACGGAACACACCAGACAAGTTTTCCGAGTTCCCTTGCGCAAACAACCAATTGAGCTTGGTACTCACATTCTTTATCACGTTTGTAATTTATAACGAACTCATCAAAAACGTCCATATTAAACCCCTTTAATTAAGTTAAAATCCAACAGGTTCAAAATTAATTTTTTACTGATGACCCACCACCAAAAAGAACCCCCGACCCTAAAACAAAACCAAAGTCATACCAACCACCTGTGTTATAAATTGCGTAAATCGCTGTTTTGTCAGAAAACAAAGACACAATAAAAGCGAATGCGGTTATCACTCCATGCCAAAGTCCATGAAGAAACCCAACTTTCCGCATTGTCTCTGCCTCAGAAAAACTCACTGAATCAGCACACCCGGATAAAACCATAGCCAAAAGAAGAAGAGACAACAAAATAGTATGTTTCACGTTAAACCCCTTTTTAAAAGTAAGATACAGTTAACTTTGATTATAAACCCGCCAGTTCGTAAGGTTCCAAAGCTTATGACGAATTATAAAAATTTCCAGTTGTTTCAAACCTTTTCATTCCAGCGCTCATTGCCAAAACTGGATTTTTAGCAGACCCGATGCCCTCGCAGAAATGAACCACCTTAGCGACGGGGGCAACCCTGGACGTTTTAAAACACCTTGCCTGATAACCAATATCCTCTTTTTCGTCTTTAGATTTCATGGTCTGCCGGAACAGATCATAGCTTTCTTTTTCGTTCCGGCTCAGTAGATCGGTATTGATCTTGTCCGTTTTAACTTCTTTTACAGGCTCCACACTTTTGATAATAGGAACGCCGAGTAGTTCAGCTACTTTAACAACCTCACCGCCCCGGATTTCATTACCGATTTGTAGCACCCTGCCCTTTGACTTAACCTTAACCCGCTTTTTAGCGTTCGTCATTGCCTGGAGCATTTCCGGCGTTAGGTCGTTGGATGTGTCGGATTTCTGGCGTTCCTGAAGTGCTTGCGCTTTTAGTTCTTCGCGTGTGGGCTGGTCGCCAGTTTCGAATATGTCCCATGATTCAACGGGTTTTTGTTCAGAAATGGCCTTGACGGATTCAAGTTTCTTTTCAAACTCATTTGCCTCGGATATAAAGTTAATCCCTTGATCCGGGTTAATCCCCAACTCATCAACCGCTTTGTAAAGAGCAATGAATTCTTTTTCGTGTTCAGGCTCTTTAAAATTTACAATACCGGTTTCAGGTTGTTCCGGCTCTTCTGGATGAAATCCAGTCACAATAGTTTCTTTAGCTTCTTCTTTGTCTTTTTCTTCCTCTTTGTATTTAGTTTGGTTTATTGTATTTTGATTTAATATAGGTGTACTATTATTTAATATAATATGGGGCGCAGTGTTGGGGGT
>Ga0255047_10000230_pt1 | contig 43179 bp, 48 predicted proteins | sample JV7_2_1_MG_FD_183640 | JGI IMG/M metagenome (GOLD analysis project Ga0255047, IMG submission 183640) | Seawater microbial communities from Jervis Inlet, British Columbia, Canada - JV7_2_1 | ecosystem: Environmental > Aquatic > Marine > Inlet | place: Canada: British Columbia | collected 2016-10-06
GGGGTAGTGGGGGGGGGAGAAGAGTCCGAGATGCCTTGGATTATCTCGCCCCCGCCATCCTCAGGGTGAGGACAAAACACCGGGGAATCCAGGGAAATCAACATACTCCAGAGTTGTATACGCGCGGGTATATAGAAATATGAGCAGTCGAAAGTTTCTCCAGGAAGCTAGGCCACACCCAGTGAATGCCTGCCCATAGGTCGTGGGAGAGATGTGGGAAAACCCCCGCCCCCTGGGAGAAGCCCCTCGCAGGGCGTACCAGGGAATGGGGGTTTCCCGATGATGACACTTTTATCGTCGGCGGTAACTTAGAGGCGAGCCGAGCCCCCTATTGGCATAGTCATCGTCGTGCAGGTTTCGAACGTGCCGGTCGTACGCCATCTCATCTGAGATGTCGGGCACACGATTTCCCCACCCGTCGCGGTGGACTCGAGAGACTTTCTTGGGTGTTTCGCTGCCCTTCTCGGCGGTGTCTTTGGGGGTTTGCTTTTTATCTTCCATGTCTAATTTTTAGTGGGGGTTTGCAGAGAGTGGATGAAGGCCGCGATGTGCTCGGTTTGGGCGAGCTGCTCGCGGCGGCTGGGTTCTGCCGCCCGAGCGGGCGGGTGCTGGAGGAGCAGAGCTTGCAGCTCGGCGTCCTGGGCAATGTCCCGGCGAGCCTGGTCGAGCATGACCTCGGCCAACATGACCTCGAAAATGTTGGGCTTGTCCATTAGAAAGGCACCTCCTCGGACTCTTGCAGGTGATCGAAGAAGTCGTCGGCTGGTTCTCCCTGGCGAATCCGATTGTCCGCTGTGGGAATGTGAGGCTTCTCGACCTTTGGAGGGCGGTCCTCGATCATGGCAATGACGGCCAGGGCCCGGCGTTGGCTCTCAGCGTTGGCCCGCCGGTACTTCTGGTCGCCAGTATCCGGGTTCCACGGTTCTCCGATGGCCCATTTGAGCCAGCCCACGACTTTTTCGGGGTCCTCGCCGCCGCAGCCCTCGGTCAGGAAGCGCCAGGTCTTCCCCTTGAACTTGCCGAAGCGGAGGGTTTCGTCGAGCCAGTCGCCCCCGTCTACGGGCTGTGGCGACTGGTGGGCCAGATTAGGGGGGGCTGCAGCCGGGGCAGCCGGGGCAGTCGTGTATTTGTTGCCGTCGAACTTGCCCATGAAAACGTCGGCGTTGAAGCCCAGCAAGGACAGGCACTTGGTGATCCCGTCCGTTAGCGCCTTCTTAGGCGCGTCCGTGTCGATCCTGTCGGCGCTGCCCCAGGACGCGCAGCCAACATGGCTGACGGCGTTGGACTCTGCGTCATACCAGGCGGTGACTCGAGCGATAACGCAGTTTGGGCCGTCGGCCCACTCGACTGTCCACCCCCAGCCCGTGCCGACCGGGCCCCAGACCTCCGTAGCCCGGCGGATTTGGGAGTAAGCGTCGATAGCCGTGAACCCGCCACGTTGGTTGACATGCTTCGTATGGCTGGGGTCAGTCGTCGAGACTGCATCCCACAAGGAGAGATTGTTTCTTGCGGTCATTAGTATGCGCCCCCCAGTTCCCGCCTTGCATCAGCGAGGACTTCGCGGCGAGCTTCCTCGTCACCATTTTCCTCGTTGGTAGAGGGGTGGCAATGGTCAGCTTCAAGCCGACCCAGGCGTAGGTCGGCGTGGAGAGCTCCCCAGAGTTGGTTGAGGTTGTTCCAGACCTCGACAGGGATCTCGATTGTGACCACATCGCGGCACGTGTTCCACGGGGTTTCCGGCTCGATCAGTGGCCGCAGGGCCTCAATCGTCACGATCAATGGCCGCAGGGCCTCAATAACTAACTCGGAATGCGCGTGCGGTTTTTCGTTCATCGCAATCGACCTCGCCAGGTTGCTGGCGGTTGCGGAACGGGCCGGCAGGGCCCTGTCCTGGTAGTTGAGTGGTTTATGCCTTCAATTGTCGGGCCCACCTGAACTCCGGTCAAGGCAAAAAGCACCCCCACAAAACAACCGAGGTCACCAGTTGCCCAGGGGGGTGCTATCGCTGTTGGAGAAAACAACTGGCGGAATCCTAGCAACCCCTCCCCTCCCGGCAAGGTTTTGCCTACGCTAGAGGAGGTATTGAGTGGAATCTCTACCTATTAGGCTCGAGGGCGCAGCTACCTTGCGGCGGCTGCGCCCTCGTTTTGTGGGGGGGGGTGAGGCTCGCGCTCTATCGCGGTGGCCAATGGACGCCGAGCGCCCACGCTAGAATAGACCTGACGACCTCCGAGCGGGTCTTCCCATCCTCTGTCGCCCGAACGTCCAGCGCGTCAGCGATTTTTCTAGGGACTCGGACGGCGAGGGTCTCTTGGCCCTCAGGGTCTAGCGGGGGGCGACCCGGCCCCGGTCCACTTGCGGTCTTCATCGGTTTCTCCGTTTGGCCTGGAGCACCCAGGCGAGAGTGGCGGCGAGCTGCATGGCCGCGAGGACGCAGAGTAGGTAGGTGAGGTGGCTCATCTCGTCACCTCCTTCGATCTGTCCGTCGCCATAGACCTCGGCAGGGAGATGATTAGTGCGACGCGCTCGCTTTCGAGCCTCCAGCGGTAACTGGTTAGAGGCTCTGTGAATTCGAGTCCCCGCAGCAGAGCCTCGATCTCGCGGAGACGCGCCCGCCGCTCTTCAACGCTCACGGCTTCACCTCCTCGCCCAGCTTTCGCTGAAAACAGGTCTCGTTGCAGTAGGCACGAAGCAGTCCACCCTCGTCCATGTGGTCGGGGTCGGTGGACCCATCATCGTTTGCGATGTAACCGTTCTCGGCGCTGGTGTAGGCCCCGCAGGTAGGGCATCGGTCGAGCGTTTCATTTTCGCGGCTCATCACTTCACCTCCTCGTTCTTCGGCTCATCGGAGGCCGAAAGGGCATCCGACCAGGACTCGGGTGCGCCCCATCTAGCGGACGCCACCCCGGGGAGGCGAGATATCGCCATACCCTTGAGCGCCTCGATGTAGGAGTAAGCCTCGGAGGTCTCCCAGTCTTCGGTCTCGCACGCCTGATAGGCGAAGCAGTTGCACGCGGCTATGACCTGCGCGGGATCCGGCTCGGGGAGCCCGGTCGGAACGACGTGCTCCGTATAGCGCACGATCTCGTCGGCGCTAACGCCGCCAGCGTAGCGGTGCTCGACGCTTCGGACGTTCTCGTCCCAGAGCATTTGACCGACCTCTGCGGCGTTGAGGGGCATGTCCCGACGTTGACCCCCGACCTTGCCCGACCCGGTGCCCTCAAAGGCATACTCCCAGCTCGGTCCCCATCGAAGGGGCGAGCGTGCGGTGCTCCAGAGGCGTCCAGCTTCGACGAGGTAGGCGATATGTCCGCGATCTACGGTATAGGCGCTCATCACTTCTTCTCCTTTGCGAGGCCGAGTTCAGCGGCCAGGTCGCCCAAGATTTCCGCCGCCTGGTCGTGCAAAGCGGTTAGCTGGTCGTCGTCGGCCTCCAGGTCATCCCCGTACCACTCTGCGATGATAGGGAGAATGCCGAGAGCTTTGAGCGCGCATCGCGCATCGCTCGCGGCCCGTTTCCTGGCTTTGAGCGCGCCCCAGGGGAGGCCACCCGCGTCAAGAATCAACTCATCATCCGCATAAACCAGGGTACAGCCCTCGCCCCCTCCTGGCTCTAAGTCTGGATCAGGCTCATCATCAAGGATGACATTCAGCGAACCGTCATACCTGATTACGGTTCCCGTAATGTCCTGGGTGGCGTGCGCCCATTCGGCCTCCCATGCGTCCGGCGTGGCAACTCCAAAGAACTGGAGCAGTGCCTCGACCCGGCAAGCAACAGCTTGACCTACGACGGCATCTCCGAAGTACCCCGCCTTGCGCATCGCCGCTATGGGGAACTGGCGCATCCAGTCAGCGAAGTCTGTGAGACTCCCTCGTTGCTCTGCTCGTTTCTGCTCGGCCCGGTAGTTGAACTCCATGCTGTTCCACAGCCGTGCCGGGATGCCAAGCACGCGCTCAAGCTGGAGAGCCACGTCCATAGACAGCGGTACGTGAGCGTTGATGAGCTGACTGAGGTGCTTCTGGGACAAGCCAGTACGACGAGCAAGCTCGGCGTTCGTCATCCCACGTTCCTCCAAGACCTCTTCCAGCATTTCGCCCGGAGGGGAGAGGTCGCGGATCTGGGCAGTAGTGGGATCAGGCATGAGTGTCCTCGATTGAACGGATGCGGACGTGGGTAATTTGGGACCAGCTCAGGCCGCCAGATGGGCCTGGGCGCGCCTCCTTGTTCAGAACGGGCTCGAAGATCAGGCGGTAAGGGCCGTCGAGATCCAGGGAGAGCTGACCAGCACGGTTGCCCTGTAGCTCGTGGAGCCTTCCAGGGGCTCCGCGTAGGTCTTCCAGGCTTGAAGCGGCCAGGAGGGCGAGGCCCTCGCCAGACGCCAGGGGGTGTTCTCCCCATTGCTCCAGGCGGTCTAGGAGGTCGAGCTTGCGCAGGGCGCAACGGGCATCGGTGCCCGCCCGCTTGCGTGCCCGCTCAGGGTCGCGGTTCTTCTCAGCGTCTCGCATCACTTGTTTTCTCCTTGTGTCCAGCGCACCCGGAAGTGGGAGCGCAACTGACTGACCATTTTGTACCACAGTTCTCGCGTTGCGTCACACTAAATTATGGAAAAGTGTCTGATGGGCTTTCCTAGGGCAAAAATGCTGGTGCCCGCCACCGCTGCGCTGTACTAGGGGGGTAGCGATGCCCTCCTCGTACGACCTCGATCAGATCGCCGCCGAAATGGGAATGCCGACTCCGGAATCCGCTGTCGAGGACCTTGTGCGGGAATTGGGCGATGAGGCGCTGCAGGAGCTGCGTAGCAAGCCTCGCTGGACCGCCCTGGTCTGGGGAGACCTCTGCCTCGCAAGCTACGTCGGGATGTCCCAGGTGAAAGCCTGCCAGGCGGCCAGGGTCTCCCGAGATACCCTTAGGCATTGGTGCCTTTCCGTGGAGGGCCTGCGAGAGCTGTATGACTCGTACCAGGCTAGCGCGGAGATGAGGCTAGCTGGCCGGGTTATGCAGCACGCGTTTCATTGCGAGGACGCGATCTCCGCTAGGTGGGCCGCCGAGAGGAGGTGTGAGCAGTTCGCCCCCCCGGCCAGGCAGTTGGAGCAGACGATCCGCACCCCTGGGGGCGTCCAGGTCGTATTGGAGGGTGTCGGAGCTCAGGTCGTTGAGCCTCCTCCCGCCAAGGGGGGGGAGGAATGACCAGCCCCCAGCTCCACCGAGAACTCTCCGCGACCGACGAGCGGGTCGAGCGTCTCCACGACTGGCTCCGCGAGCGACGGATGGGCCGCGAGGCTATCGACACTCAGTTCGCGCTTCTCGAAACCCAGCTCGCGGTGGCCGAGGGAGCCCTACGCCGCCTGGCCTGTGAGGGCCAGGGTGTTGCCGCCAGCGCACTTCTCACCATGCAGGCGGTCTGAATGGGTGCCATTGCCAACCTTTCCGAGACCGGGATGCCCAATCTCTCGCCGGCCAGGATTGACCTAATCGGTGACAAGGCCGGGTTCGTGCATCACGATTATTTTCAGCAGCTCAGCCTCGACGTAACGGATGGCCCCGTCACCGAAGACCTGAGCCTCGCGGCCATTGAGACCTATCACGTTCTCTTGAAGCGGCGACCCTCGGATGCGGACGCGGATGCCATTGGGTCCGGGTCGGTGACCAACACCGCTGATGAGGCCACAGGCCAGGTGACCGTCCATTTTCCACGAGCCATTCTCGACCTAGCCGACCAGGGCCTCCTGTGGTGGACGTTTTCGGGCACGACGACCACCGGAAGCTACGTCGTACCTCTGGCGGAAGGGCGATTTGAGCTCAGGCAATCGTCACTCACGGAGGTTGCCTCGTGAGCTTGAGCGACTCGGCAGAGACCAGTCTCTGCAAACTCCTGTTCGAGGACACGACCTGGGCCGGGGTGGCCACCCCCGTAGCTGGGTCGGTCTGGATTGCCCTGTTCACCTCGGTTCCGGGTGACGCAACCGCCTTTGGCGGCGAGTCGTCGTATACCAATTACGCGAGGGTTGAGGTCGCGCGTGGCTCGGCTGGCTGGTCTACGGCAGGCACCTCCCCGACCACGGTGAGCAATGACGATGAGATTGCCTTTCCCGCTGCGGGCGTCGGCGGCTCCGAGACGGTCTCCCACGCTGGTATCTGCCTGACAGAGGACGGCGTTCTCGCGGCAGACCTCCTCGCATGGTCCGCCCTCGACTCGTCTCTGTCGGTGTCAACGGGCGTGATCCCCGCGTTTTCGTCTGGGGCCTTGAAGTTCACCGTGGATTAGCGAATGGCCTCCTACATCACACTCACGGCCAGCCAGACGGTGGGCGTCGATGGCGATCTCCGCGACCTGACTAGGGAGGCCCTGATCCGCTACGGTACGGCGACCATGGCCACGGTCGCGGGGGCCCAGGCCACCATCAGCGCGTCAGGGACCTTGCCGGGGGCCATGACGGTAGCCGTTACCACGGCGACCTCGGCGGCGATGGCAGGCGAGTGGGGGACCGTGTGGGCAGAGGGTGTTTGCCTGGCTCGCCTGGCGGCGTCTGTGGTGCTGGAGTCCACCAGCTCCTCGGCAACGTGCGCCGGTGGTGCGGTGACGACGGCGGTGGCCTTGAGCTCACCAGTCATCGCTGCCGTTGTGGCCTCGCCTTCCAGTTCTGCGGAGCTGGTGGCGATGGGGGCCCAGACGGGCACGGCGACCTCGACCTCGAGCCCGGCGGTGCTCCGTGCGGTGCCGGTGAGCGTTGCAATCCTGGATGGCACCGCATGACATCCCTCCACTACAACGAGGGCGATACTCTTCTGGGGCGCACGGTCCACTACGAGGGCTCGGTCCCTGACTTCGACCTAGACACCTGGGTCTTCTTTCTCCGCTGCGCCTGCACTTCGTCTGCGGCCCATGTCCCAGGGGTGCAGCCAGCGGGCTTTTGCGATCACTCGATGGACTCGGATGGAGTGCTCGCGTACTCCGAAGAATACTGGTTTGAAACGCCTGCCCTTGCGGCGGCGGAGGGCTTTTAGATGGCGGATCTCGTTTATCGGGCAGGCGTTCAGGCGCTCTTAGATCACCTTGTGGACAGCACCGTGACCTTGGAGAACGCGACCAATTGCTTTTTTGCCCTACTCACCCAGCCCGCCTATGTGGCAGCGGAGACGGACGCAACGATGGACGACATCGTGAGCAACCGATGGGATGGCTTGGCGGCGAACGGCGGGTACTCGACGACCTCCCCCCGCGTCATCGCGGTTGCTGATGTCAGCACCGGAATTGACAGCGATGGGAAGGTGCAGCTGATACTCCCCACCCTAGAGTTCGGCAATGTAACCGAGGCCGGTTCGCCTGTGAACGGCTGCGTTATTTTCATGGAGCGAGCCACGACTCCGGCAGACACGGATCGCTTCCCCCTCCTCTACCTATCGTCCTCGGTGAATGTCCAGCCGGTGGAGAGTCAGAACCTGACCTGGGTAGCGAACTCAAGCGGCAACGTCCTTTGGGATCCGAACCCTTGAGCCATGGGGGAGGTCTCACTCGGATCACTAGCCGCCAGCGTAGAGGTGGCGATTTCGTCGGCACAGCTCCACAGCTCTCCGGTCGTCGGCACGGTCTATTTCAGTCCGGGGGTCACGCGCCCATCGGTGGGCGTAAGCACCCTCCCCTCCCGAGTGGCGGTGGTGGCAACCCCATCGGTTCATGTGCTACTCGTTTCGTCCACGGTGCCGCTGGTTAGCCTGCACAGCGACTCGGCTCTTGGTGGCAGGCAAGGTAAAGGTATGGATGGCATCGCCACGCTTACCGTTGGTCAGTTCCAGCGAGTCACGCTTGTAGCCCTGGTGCAGGCGGTGGGGGGGACCAACATCACGCAGGCCACCACCCAGGCCCTGTACGCGAGTGTATTCCGCCCTTCGATTGAGGGTGGCGATCCACTCTCCTCGACGATGCCGGTCGTCGCTGACTCGGTATATGACACGGTTCAGACGAGCCTCGACCCAGATGGGTACAACGTCGAGGTCGAGTTTGAGATGGCTACGGAGGCCGTCTCTTCAGGTGGCTCGTCGTACCAACTTGAGGTCGTCGTGGAACTCACCAGCGGCGACCTGATCCCAATTCAGGGTCGCGTCCACGTTACGCCGGTCCTCTCTCAACCCTCTAACGCTTACTAGATATGTCCAGAGTTTTGAACCTTATGAGCGGCGGAACCCAGGCTACCACGGGGGACTGGGTGCAGGTGCCTGGGCCGGGCCAGTACGCCCATGGCCGCGCTACGGTCTACCTCACGGTGGGGACCTTCACTTCCGGCCCAACGGTCTTCACGCTTGAGCAGTCGCTGGATGGCTCGACGGCGTTCCCGGTCTCTACGTTGGACGGGAGTGCAGCGGCAGACCTGACCGCCGTCGATGACAAGGGGGACGCTGTAGAAGTCGAGCCAGCGAGCCTCTACTTACGAGCGAAGGGCGATTCGAGCGGTAATGTGAGTGGCATCTCAATAGATGTGGTTTTCTGATGGGCACCTACGTCCTGCTCGACAACGCTGCCCCCGGCGACACCGGAGACTGGGTGGCCATTCCAGCCCAGGGAGACTATGCCCATCGCAAGGGCGAGGTGTATGTGGAGGGGCTGGGGGGGCTCAACGCTACCGACGACCCCGCAGCAGGCACAACCGTCCAGATTCAGCAGTCCTTCGATGGCGTTCAGGTTCTGGGCAGTTACAAGCGGGACCAATCAACCCTCGCCACCCATGCCTTGAGCTTCCTGCCGAATGACCTAGTTGGGGCAGTAAACAACGGCGATGGGTATTCAAGGTCTACGACAGCCGTTGCGGTGGACGGTCTTGCTGATGCGGAGTATCCCGCTGGTACTGGCATCTCCTTTGCGGGCCACAGCAAGGTCTACACCATAGCGGCGGCGGTAACCCCCGTTTCGGGCGCGGCAACCCTCTCGATTGCCGAGGGGCTGGATGTGGCGGTAGCCGACGATGAGGTTGTGACGCTGTACTCGCCGGGCAATGGAACCATTAGTCTGGACACGCGCCTGGTCTATGTCCGTGCCCGTGCGGTAGGCGGGTTTTCCACCGCAATAACCGCAACGCTGTACCTGAACGAGTGAGGTGGGCAAATGGGCAGAGCTCGGGGAGGACCAACTCCCACTCGTTGAGTGCTTTGGGGGGCCACTCGACGGCAAGCGTGTACCCAACAAGGGGCCGCGCATCGAGCTGGTGCTTGAGCCTGGACATGAGTACCGACTGGGCATTCGCGGGGAACTCTCCGATCCGACCAACCCCCGCAGGGTGTGCTACATCTATGAGTATCCGGGGGGCCCTCTGTGATTGAGGTTGCAGAGCCCGAACAGGAGCTGACCTCTGTGGTCATGCGTGGCCCCCATGCGGAGGTCTTTGAGGGCGTGGAGGATGGCCTCATCGAGGGCCCGCTGGGCACCGGCAAGAGCGTGGCCGGGATGTGGTGGATCCGCTGGGCTGCCGAGACGTATCCGGGGAGCCGCTGGTTCCTGAGCCGCAAGAAGCGCGTGGACATGACCCAGAGTACCCTGGTGACCTGGGAGGCCGTCCTGGGTCCGGGCCATGACGCGATCCACGGGACAGCAAGCAAGGCGACGAGGCGGAACTACCTTTTCCCCAATGGGTCAGAGGTGGTGGTTGTGGGTATGAATAACCCCGCCGCGATGCTATCGGCTGAGTATGACGGGGGCTTTTGCGACGAGTTCGTTGAGTTCACGCGGGAGGACTACGAGCTGATCTCGGGCCGCCTACGAAATGGAATCAACAGCGGGGTGCCCTTCGCCCGCCTTCTCGCCGCTACCAACCCGCGCAATGAGTGGCATTGGGTGAACCTGGCCGCCAGCGACGGACTGTTTCGTCGCTTTCTGAGCCGCCATTGCCACAATCCGGCCTGGTACTGCACGGATACGGGGTGGACGGAGGCGGGAATACAGTATCTGGAGCGCATCCGTAAGGGCCTCTCGGGTGCCCGATTCGAGCAGTATTTCCGTGGCGTCTGGGCGAGCTCTACGGGAATGGTCTACCCAATGTTTGACCCGGCTGTTCATGTGCTGGACGCCGTGGTGGAGAACTCCGATGGGAGGCTGGTCCTGGTCCGCAGCTCGGCTACTGGTCCCCAGCGGGTCGAGATCGGCTGGACACTAGCCTCCCTCGATTGGGGCTTTACCAATCCAGGCGTCTGCCAGGTCTGGGGGGTGGACAAGGACCGGAACAGCTACCTGCTGGCCGAGGTGTACCAGACAGAGAGGACGCAGGACTGGTGGGCGGCCAGGATCGTGGACCTCCACAAAGAGTTTCGGCTGTCTCGGGTGGTATGCGACCCAGCCGAGCCAGACAGGATTCAGACCTTCAACGACCGGCTGGGCACGCCAGGGGGGCGGGAGGAGGCGAGACTGGCGGTGAAGGGAAATAACTCCGTCCTCGCCGGGATCAACCATCTCCAGGCCCTGCTCGCGCCTACGCATCCCACGGGCTCCAAGGTTCATCTGCTCCGCGACTCGCTGCGGTGGGGCCGTGACGAGAACACGAATGGCAGGGGTCAACCATGCTGCCTCGCGGAGGAGCTAGTGCAACTGTACTGGGACGAGAACGCAGAGGGTAAACCCTTGCGTGAGCGCGTCGATCCGACGCAGCCGAACCACGCCGCAGATGCTGCCCGATACGCCCATATGTGGATCTGGAAGAAGGATCTGACCCCTCGACCAGAGACAAAACCCATCAAGCCCGGCTCGCTTGCTGATGTCCTCGGGCATCGGCAGAAGCTGGAGGCCATTGCCCGAAACAGGAGGGCGTAGATGCTCGACTTCACAAGCACCGACATTGCAGGACCCGAAATCCGCTACGCGAGAGACGAGCGGGACCGCATCCTCTCCATCTATGGGGGCCAGTTAGCATCATATACGACGGGGTTCTGGAAGAACTCAGAGGGGTTCAACGTGGAGGGTGACCGGGCCGAGAACCCGGAGAACGCTCATTTCGAGTTCATTGCGCTAATGAAACCCCGGCTCGCCTATCAGGTGCCCACCGTGACGGTGACAACGGCGCGGCGGGGGCCCAGGACGGAGGAAGTGGCCATTGGTGCCAAGCACGCCGGTAATCGGTGGCTGAAGGACACGAAATACAATCAGCTCATGGGCCAGTCCTGTGTTGATTTTTCGTTCAACCATTCGGTGCTTCATGTGTCCATCACCGAGAACGAGTTCCTTGGCGGGGACGGGAAACTGGTAAATCGGCATTGGCCGGAAGTGAACCGCGTCTCCCAGCGTGATTACTGGTGTGACCCGAGCGCCAAGAGTTACGACCTCTGCCGGTTTGAGGGGCATGACGAACTCCTCGACAAGGATGACCTCCTGGCCATGGCCAAAGAGGAGAACAAGGACGGCGGCGACTGGGACCTTGAGGCCATTGAGGGGATCGCCGGTGGAGAGCCGGATAGCGACACGCTCGCCGGCCAGCCCGGACGCAACCAAGTGCTCCTCACGGCGGTCTGGGTACGAGGGTATGAGGGGAAGGACCACCCTGGCGAGGATGCCCGGTATTACGGGACGGTCTTCACGTTCGGGAGCAGCACGGACGCGGATGAGGACGACCTTCGCCTGATCCATGAGCCCGAGCCTTTCTATGGCCCCCCTAGTGGCCCCTATGAGGTTGGAAGCGCGTACTTGGTTCCTGATAGCCCCTATGGGGTATCGAGCCTCACGGCCAACGAGGGGTCAATCCGCGACCTGAACAAGCACGCCAGGGCTGTGTCGGGGTCAGCGGAGCGAATGAAGAACCTCGTTCTTGCCGACAACACGGACCCGAACTTCGCTGGGAAGATTGCCAACGCGGAGCACGATAGCGTGCTCGAAATCGAGGGGCTGGATCGGGAGCGGGTGCTCAATATCCAGGTTGGTGGGACTACCGCCGAGTCCCTGAACTACCTGGGCCTGGCCAAGGAGCGCCTGGACCGGAACCTGGGTATCTCGGAGGCCATGCGCGGGGTCACCAAGGGGGATACCACCGCCACCGCCGAGGCGCTCGCCTCACAGGGCGGGGATGTTCGCATTGCCGGGTTCCAGGCCGAGTTCATAGCCCTGCACGACCGGGTTCTGTCCAAAGTTCTGTGGTATATGCTTGCTTCGGATGAGTACCGGGAGGTGCTGCCCCCAGAGGCCCTTGAGGAGATGGGGCTCGAGGACGGTGCGCCCCTTGAATTCGTGGGCGGGTTCGACCCCGACTCCCCGGAGGATGTGCGCCCGGAAGACCTTGAGCTGCATATCGAAGTCTCCAGCGTGGCCCATATCTCCGAGCCGGTGCGCCAGCAGCGGGCCCAGGTGGCCCATCAGGTGCTAAGTTCAACGGCTCAGATGGCGATAGCGGCCCCCTGGATCAACTGGGAGAACCGCCTTCGGCGCTTCGGAGAGGCGTTCGGTATGCCCGACCTTGCGGATGACTGGGATCAGGAGCTCTACGAGCAATTCGTCGCCCGCCAACTCCAGATGGAGTTCACACAGAGCCAGACTGCGGATCCCGAGGCACGCCTCTCGTCACACCCCGGCCCCCCCGAGCCCCCCGAGCCCTCGACGCCACCCTTTGAAGGAGTTGCACAGTCTGCGTATGGATCCCCGACCATGCCGGGGCAGTCGATGGGAGCTGAGGCCGGGGCAATGGCGCAAGGAACCGCGCAGCCCTCGACCATGCCCGAACCCGGAGGATTCTAGTGACCCGTGACTACCTGTTCCGCGTGGCGGGCACCCTGGTCCTCTTGGGCCTGGCCGTGCTCTTTTATTACCTGTACCAACTGGAGACCTAATGCCTATCTATGAGTTCGTGCATGAGAAGACCGGAGAGCCCGCCGAAGTGTTCTACGAGCGGATGGAGGGCCCCGAAGGCCCGCCGCTCATTGGGGAGCGCATTCCCAATACCCCGCTGAAACGAGTCATCTCGATGCCTGTAAAGCCGGTGGTGCGGGAAATCCATTTCGAGGCCCACTCTCAGCCTCCGTGGGCAGCCGGTGCGCCCAGCTACTCCCAGACGGGGGTGCCCCAGTTCCAGAGCCGCCGCCAGGTCGAGAGCTATGTAGAGACTCAAAACGCCCTGGTGGACAAGGATGGCATGGGGGAGCAGGGCGGGGAATACCTGGCCTACGATGCCGCCCCAACCTCAGAAGACCACGCCGAGTGGAAGCGTAAGGGCGAAACCTACCGCCCCGCCACTAGGAAGCCCCAAACGCCTCCTGGAGCCTAATCCTCTTCCGGCTTTCCTGATTCCCCTGTAGACCTAATCCTATGCCTGAGAATGTAGTTCCGTCCGTCTCGGATGATGTCCTAGCCGCTCACTCTGCGGAGGTTGATGCGCGCCTTGAGGGGTTGATAGATGACGAGCCCCCTTCGGAGGAGGGGGGCGGGTTTGCCATGGCCGACGAACCGGACGAGCTGGCCGAACCGAACGAGCCGGAAACCTCCCCCGAGATGGAGGGCGAGGAGCCCGAATCGGTCGAGGTGGTAGAGGACAACGATCAGCCCGTTGCGCCGAGTGATACGTCCTTGCTTACGGCAAGGGTGGCACTCAAGCGCGACGGGTGGAGCGAGGGGGATATAAACTCCCTCTCCCAGGATGCTTGGCTGGAGCGTGGGCTTGCCCGCGCCGAGGCTCAGTCAAAGAATGACGAGGTGTATTCAGAGCGAGACCGCTTGCGTTCTCAGCTAGGAATCACTCCGCGAGAGGAGCCCAATGAGGAACAACCGGGAGCTAGTGACCCGCAAGGAGCTAGTGACCCCAATAAGGCTGGTGTTGACCTCACCTCGTTGGCTGGACCCGTCGCGGAAGCAATCTCAGAGATGGAGGACCCGGCAGAAGTTGCCAGCCATCTCGCGTCATTCGCCCAGAAGGCGGTGCAGACCGAAGTGCAGGGCCTTCAGCAGACCTTGAATGGTTTGCTGGAAGCTCGCGCCAAGGAGCGCATCGCTGGCCGATATGAGGGTGACCTGACAACTCTCCAAGAGGCGGCGGGGCAGCTCGGGGCTGCGGGTCGGCATTCGGACAAGACAGGACTTGACCGATTCGACTCGCTCCTTGAGGACGCCCTGGCGCTTCATGGCGGAACGCCAGCGTCACAAAACAACAACACCAGTTCCGCGCCATCCAAGCGTGGAGCGCGCCGCCCCGTAGGGGGCAAGACTCCGGTTCCGAAACCACGATCCAGAGAGGAGCTCATAGATGCTCGGATCGCCCGCATTGAGCGGGGTGAACAGGATGTCCAGGCGCTCCGCTCTATGAGGTGACGCATACCAAGTAAGGAGTGAATTCCCATGGCAGCATTGGACACATTCACCACCCTGATGCAATCGACCGGCCCCGCCTGGATGACGGGCCCGGAAGTGATCGTCAACGACGCTCTCCGCACCACCTATACGGGCAACCGTATTGCGTCTGCGGGGAACATGGTTGAGATGATTCAGGGCGGCGATCAGATCGAGGACATTGTGTACCTCACCGAAGCGGGGGGCAACGGAAGCGGCCTCCAGCGTTACGACCCCAACGACGCATTTGAGTATGACCACGCACAGCCGGGGACCAAGTGGACTGCCCCGTGGGCGTTTGCTTGGGCCTCAATGTCTTGGACAAAGCAAGACATTGGCCTGAACGTCGAGTCAATGGGCAAGAAGTACCGCTCTCAGGTCTATAAGCGGGTCATGTACGAGAAGCACCAGAACCTCTTTACCCGCGTCTGCAACGGGATGGAGGACGAATTCTGGGCTGTCCCGAAGAAGGACGATATGGAGGATACGAGTCCCACCGGAAAGCGGCGACCGTACTCCATTCCGGTCTTCGTGAACGAGTTTTCCAATGGGTTGATACCAGAAGCGGTTGACGCCTCCGAAACTGCGGCTGCCTGGACTTCCGTTCAGAGGATTACCGTGGGGGGGGCAGATCCAACTTTGAACACAAACTGGGCCCCGTACTCGGTTGGAGGGGGAGCCGGCGCAGCCGATAACCCCGCTGGATATGACTTCGACGCCGGGAGCGCCGCTGGCACCGCCACGTTGTTCCCTGTTTTCACCAAAGCGTGGTGGAACCTGCGCTTTGACCGTTTGCCGAAGGGTGCTCAGTATTCCGACAAGACGAGTTCGCCCCAGGTGATCTGGTGTTCGCTCCAGGGTATTGTGAACTACGAGCACGCCCTGCTAATGAACCAGGATACGTTCCGTGGTGCGGGCAAGGCATCGGGTCAGGACCCGGCCTATGACGGGCCGACCTTCCGCAATACTCCCCTGGAGTATATTGCCTCCCTTGATACTGCGACCCTGTACTCTGACGGAACCGCCGGCGGTGCCGGCGCTGTTGACGAGACAAGCACCAACTCCACTGCGGTAAGCGGCCCCCGTTACTATTGGATGAACACGAACTACCTCAAGTTCATTGTTCATAACGAGAACTACTGCACCCTGACGGATCCCATTTCCCCGTCAGACCAGCCGTTCACGCGAGTACAGGTCATGGACCTGTGGAACAACACCGTATGCCGTTCGCGCAAGCGTCTCGGCATTGTGGGCCCCAAGGAAGACGCCGTAAACGCATAAGGAGGCACAGTTATGTCAATGAATTATTCCGGTACGGCAACGGTGACAAGCCCCGGTAGCCTTGTTGGTGGCTACCCTGTGGAAACGGTACTGGCCGAGGCAGCCGCCGACGCTAATACGGATTTCGCGGCGGGTGCCGTTGTGATTCTGGTCCCCAAGGGCCAGGACAGCCCTAATGTTTATACTGCCCGAGACACAGCCGATTCGGGTGTTGCGGAGGCGGGGTCCATCTTCGGTGTTGCGGTGGCCGCTGTCGTGGATGGTGCCTATGGCCAGTTTGCGATTCGTGGTCGAGTGGAAGTCCTCACCGAGGGCGACACGACTGCGATCACGGTGGGAATGAACCTCGTTCCGTCGCTCGGGGTGGGGAGTTCCTCGCCCGATGAGCGGGCGCTGGTTCCCATTGCCGACATGACCACCGGGGGCTCTGTTCACAACCTTCGGAAGGTCGTGGGCATCGCGCTCGAGGCATCTTCGGCAGCAGCCGGGATCATCACGGTGGACTTCAATGGCCCCGAGGGTTTTGGAACCGCAATCACCTTGACCGGTGCCTGATCTGTGACTCTCCTCTTAGCAGAGGCCAAGGGCATTGCGGAGCACGCCCTGGGTGGCCCGGTCCACGATGCCGTTACCGCATTGCGGTGCATCAACGAGGCCGGCCATTGGCTGTGCAACATTCGCCCTTGGCGTTGGCTAAGAGGGGGTCTTGAGGCCCTGGCCTTCGTGGCCGATCAGGACTACGCCGATCTCCCTGCGGATTTCGGTGCCCTGATCGCGCTAGAAGGAGGCCGGGGCTTTTCCAATTCCATTGCGCTGGTAACGCTTGAGGAGTTGCTTGAGCGGAAGGCGCAGTCTGCGGGTGGCACGGCGAGCTATTATTGCGCCGTGGTGACCTACGACCATGCAGACATCACGGGGACCTCTGCTGGTGGGAGCCACGCTGTAACCGCTACGACGGCGGCGACGGCGGCGGCAAAGAAGAGGCCCACTCCGCGACTAGAGATTTTTCCCACGCCCACGGCGGCGGCGACCGATGGGGCCTTGGTGTATTACACGCGGGGCTGGCGGGAGGTGACGGAGGACCAGGACACGATCTTCGTCCCTGATTGGATGGAGTCGGTCTATCTGCGAGCTCTGCGCTGCTGGGTGCGGGGTTATGAGGAGGAGGACACCTACCCGAAGGATGAGGCTATGGCCATGATGGTGGGCGGGCCAGAGTTTCGCGGCGCGGTGAAGCGGGACGCCCAAATGCAGATGCTGAATGGGCCCATTCGGGGTGGCGCTGCACAGGGAGGCTGGGATCAGGGTCGCCAGAGTCGGCTCTACGGCGTGATAGCCAATCCCTAATGCGTGACAAGCTCCCGATTCCTCTAGGCGGTCTGTCGGATAACGAGGCGGCTGGCGATCAGCCGCAAGGCACAACCTCCGAGGCTGTAAACGTCCGCAGTCTGGACCCGACTACGGGCCGTCGCCGCCTGTCGCAGCGCGCCGGAACTACCAAGTGGGTCGCGGCTGCCGTGGTCCCAGGTGGCAAGGTGGACGCGCTCGAATCGGTTGCCTATGACGTTCCCCGAGTGTCATGGACTCAGGAGACCTCTGACTTTGAGGTTCTGTGGGAGAAGAGTCCGACGCCAGGTGGGGCGGTTTACGACTGTGACACGGATCGGCAGGGCAATGTGTATGCCCTGACGGTGGACGGCACGGTGTCTAAGTACAACTCTGCGGGGGAGCTGGTGGACACGATCCAAACCCCGACGCCGGCGGGGCATGACCTGGCTCGCCGCATCCTGGTGGACGAGATTGACCGCGTATATGTGTCTGCCACCTTTCCCGATGGTGCGGGCTATGTTTGGCAGTTCAAGAGCGTGGAGCGCCCAGACGGGGCCACGGTCTATGAGCAGTCGTGGGAGATCAGGTATGAGTACGGTGTAGCCACGTTCGATGTGCGCGCTGGCCAGCTCGCCATCGTTGGGCCTGGCTCGTCCGATGATCTGCACTATCATCTGACTCACTACACGGGAGTCTGGACAAGTTTCCCCCTCCAGCTCTGGGACCGAGTGGTGCCCGCCCCAACGAATGCGGTGTCCTTCTCGAGCGTTGGCGATGTCATTACCTGCTCGGAGCCTAACGACAGTCGTGGAGGCTATGACGGGGACACCGGGGAACCCTACGGCCCCTCGGCTATCAACTGGGTGCCGCATGAGGAGTATGCGTCGTCAACCCGCTTTCACTCCTGGTTGGACGCGCAGCAGATCAACGGATTGGTAAGCGGCGACAGGGTATTGAAGTGGGAGGACCGCCGATACGTTGCCACGAACGAGGTCAACGATGACGGCAGCAATCACCTAGTCACGGGCCAGCCAGGTGGCACCGACCACGATAACCCGAACGTCCACGAAAATCCCCCGCTCGACCAGCTCGCTGATCGCTACCTCTCAAATGACGAGGGGATTTTGAACGAACCAGCCGAGCATGAGAAGCTCCGAGCCCCAAGGTATGTGAAGGGCCTCCAAGGCACCTATGCGTCGGTGTTCTTTGATAGTGAGGAGTTTGGGAAGGTGTGGGGCTCAGGCGCGGGGGGCCCATCCAACCCCACCTTCCCTGGGAATATGCTGCTGTCCCGCCCCACCTCGTCCGCAGCCTTTGCGTACAAGTCAGACCAGAATGGGGATGGTCAGAATGATTCTGCCGGTTCCAACGCGACCCTAGCTAACTCGGTCGTCCCTGGGCATGACACCCACCTCCAAACAGGGCAACATGACCTCCCCCCCGGCACCCCCCCCGAGGACTTCATCGAGTTTGGCAACGGATTCACGTTTTCCATTGCCGTCCAACTGCCGTCGCCGTCAGGGATACCACAGGTTATCTGGTCCTCACAGGGCCCGAGCGGGCAGATAGCAAATATACGGTATTCACTGGTCTACAATGGAAGGTTCTATAATCAACAGTGGGACTTCGCTTCAGAATACAACGGAGACCTGACGCTTCATGTCGAGGACTTTGGCGGCAACTCAGCTGTATACAACTCTCTAAGGATCTCCTACGGGCTATGGAACCCCGATCCAGCGGAGGACAACCCGGCGAACTTTGCCATCATTACCTTTGTCCACGGTGGCCTGGATCACAACAACGAATCCAGCTTGTATGTCAACGGGCACTTCGCTGATAAGGAGGGCTGGAATTCCCTGTCCCAGGACATCGTTAGCACGGTCTTCGGCAGCCACCGCTACTCTAACAAGTACGATGCCGGCCTTGACCTCTTCGCCTCCCCCGAGTTCTCCCCCTTCAAGGGGTATCTATTCGAGGCCCTATGCTTCCTGCACCCCGACGACGACGCGGGGGCCAACGATCTGGACAGCACAACCGACTTCGTTGGTGGCGTCTGGGGCAAGGTTCAGCCGCACACGGCTGTTGGGAACCTTCCCGACCTCGGAAACCAATCGGGGACGATGGATTACGCCACTTACGCCGGGGACGAGGAGGCTTACACTAAGCTCGCAACGACGGTCGAGCGGCTCGAGGGCTACTTGGCGCACAAGTACGGCCACGCATTTGTGCTCCCAAACACCCTAAGTTCGGTGCAGGACTCCGAGGACTTCTACCCCCCCCATCCCTTTGGGGGTGACCGTATTCCCGTGGGGTCGCATGAAGGATATGACGGGGTTGCGGGTTTCGGGGATGGAGTTTCGGGAACCCTAGACTCCAAGGCTGGCATTGTGGCCAAGTTCGCGGGGTCGAGCGGCGAGGCAATCTGGGCGCTGGATGGGTCGGGCCTTGGGTATGGCGTTGTCGTGGATCACGAAGACAACACGCTGAACGTGGGCCCGATAGATGAGGGGGCCTGGATCGCCCGCAAGGTCATCGACCTGGGCAAGAACTACTCGGAGGCGCACTCAAGGGGCGCGTGGGAGAAGGTTGGCACATCGGCCACGGAGCAGGGGACGGCAGCAAACCGCCCGCGTTTGAGGGTGGACTCGGCGGGCGACCTCTATTGGCCATATCGAACCGCAACCACGTTCAACCAGTTCCTGAAGCTCAAGAACTCGGACGGGACTACGCTTTGGACGCACACGCTACCTGAGGCCGGCCAGCGGTCGCAGTCCATAGCCTTCCCGCCGCTCCTTCCCGCCTATGGGGACTCAAGCATTACCGGCCCCGAGTTCGCCTATGTTGCGTGTACCGATGCGGGTAGCGAGTCGTCACTCCTTTACAAGTTGCGGCTAGTCTCGAGCGAGCAGGATGTGGCAACCGGGCAAACCCTGCGGAGGCACAGTCTCGTAGTGATCGGCCAGGGCGACATCCATGCGGTTCAGGACGGTGTGGCGTCTACGCCGAGTGGCGGCGAGAATGCTCTCTCTGCTCACTCTCCCTACGTCTGGGCCGTGCAGCTCTTTGGCCAGGTTTTCATTACGGATGGGAACGCTTACAAGGTCTTCGACCCCAAGCTATCTACGGTGGAGGACTGGACACCCAAGGATGGCGGTGAGTTGCCCGCCCGTGGTCGCATCCTTACTGCCTGGCGCGGTCGGATTATTATTAGTCGCGCAGCAGACGACCCATATGAACTTTATGCCTCCGCGCTCGGTGATCCCTACGCCTGGGATGCCTACCCCGCTGCCCTGAGCGTCACTCAGGCATGGAAGGGACGAGCTGCCGGCGTGGGCCGTGCTCCAGACATTGTGAATGCCTTCATTCCGATGACGGATGACATTGCCTATATCGGTGGCGATCACTCCATCCACAGGATGACAGGCGACCCTGCAGCGGGCGGCGATGTCGATGTGATTACCGATCAGGTGGGCATCGCATACGGGCAGAGCTGGACAAAAGATCCGCTTGGACGCCTGTTCTTCTTTTCGTCCAGGGGCGGCATCTATGTCATGCACCCCCAGGGTGGATACGAGCGCGTCAGCGTTGACGCGATTGAGCGGCGACTACAGAACTTGAATCTGCTGGAGTACCGGGTGCGGCTGGTATGGGACTACCGGCGAGAGGGTCTATGGGTTTTGCCCGTTCCCATTACGATTGGTGGTGTGGCGCACCGGAGTTGGTTCTGGGAATCCAAGACCAATGCCTGGTGGGAGGACGACTGGGCCTCGACGGGCATTCAGCCGAGCGCCGCCACCGTCTTTGACGGGGACGACCCCGATGACAGGAAGGTTCTCTTTGGGACCGAGGGCGGCCATGTGGTCTATGTGGATGAGGCAGCAGTTGGAGACCAGGGCGAGCGTATCGACTCGCGGGTGCTGATTGGGCCGCTTGTTCCGACTGGCCATGACCTCTCTTTCCGCGTGATGCGCCCACAAATTGTGCTGGCCTCCGAACAGGGGGGCCTGGACTACGAACTCCTGTCCAGCGATGTAGCCGATGACCCCGGAACGTGGTGGGGCAAGGGTCGCGTAGAAGCTGGGCGGTCCAAGTATATGCCCGCCCGCACCCGTGGCGCTGCGGTGTGGGCTCGGCTGAGAAACAACCGGACGAACGAGCGATGGTCCCTCGAGGACTTCACCCTGGGGCTCGCCCCTGCGGGAAGGAGTCGAGTGCGATGACCCGTCGCCCCGGAGCTCTACCTGGCCGCATTTCAGGCGACCCTGCCACTCAGGCCACGCGCCTTCGGAGGCAGCGCCAGCAGGATGCGACGGCAACAGGGTCACGCCTGGGCGCAGGACTAGAGGAAGACGGCAGGGGCCGCCTGGGGATACACAAGTTGCCGCGACTTGACCCCACCGCCCCTGACTTCAACGAGCAACTGGTGAACCACCTCATAGATAGAGGTTTGATGGAGCGATAATCATGGCAGACGAATATGGCCCGCCCGAAGCACCGACTGACGGTGGTGGGTGGGGATCCGATTGGGACTGGGGCCAGATTGCTGGGGCATTGGCGCAGGGGGCTGGTGCCTACATGGGGGCGCAGTACGGAGGCGCTCAGGGGGCAAGCGCCAACAAGATGTCCCCCCAGGCGGCCCAATGGACGCAGATGCTTGGCCTTGGAACCATTGGGGGATTCGAGGGTGAACTACAGAAGGGCAACCAGGCGCTCCTCCAGGGTTATGGGAACGCGGCGAGCATGACGGGCGCTTTGCCTGGAATGGCGAAGCAGTCAATGAAGGCGCAGCTCGGCCAGGTGGCTGGAGCTGAACAGGGTGCAATCCAGCAGGCCCTCAAAAATCAACAAACACAGCTCGGCCAGGTGGGGCAGCAAGGGGCAGCGAGTGGGTTCTATGGCAGCTCAGGCCAGGCTGGCGCGCAGGCGCAGGTTCAGTCCAATGTCTCGCAGAACATCGCCAACATCATGGCAGGGTCGGCTGGTGCTAAGGCGGGCATAATTGGCTCTGGAACATCGGCAACGATGACCGGCCTGATTACCGCCGCCCAGGGCCAGCAGCAGTTGGGCGAGGCTCACGCCAAGGCATCCGGGGCCAGCTACAACCTTATGAAGGACAAGCTCAATACGATCCTGGCCACAGGTAACTCCTGGGGAATAAGCACGGCAAATCAGAAAGCCTTGATGCTCGAATCGGGCGGCCCATCTGCGGCGGGAATGTATCACCCCGCCTACTACAACATGGAGCACCTCACTACGGGCGCATGGTCTAAATCGGTCTATGCACAGGGTTTGCCCTGGTATGAGCAGGGTGTTGGTAGCGGCTTTTTCGACCAGATTTGGTAGGCATAACTAGATAGGCACAACATGAGCTGGCTCGATCTTGCAAACGTATCGCACGCTACCAACACGGCTTTTGCGGCCCCAGAAGAGGAGGAGCTCGCTCCCCAGCTTTCTGGGGGTGCTGGCCCCTGGTCTCAAGCGCGAAGACTGGCCCCTGGTCCGGGTAGGGGCCATAAAGGTCTCTATGGCGGTCTCTATGGCGCTGGCCGAGGGGCCCCGCGTCGGCGGTCATTCCTCTCGGACTATGCCCGTCGTCGCCGTGCGGAGGACACAGCCCCGAAGGGTCCGCGCCGGCCCCCGACAAGGACCACCCCGGTAGCGAAGGCCATCGGGCTGAAGGGGGAAGACGCGAGCCGCACGGAGCAACTACTTGGATCTAGCCTCAGGGCCACAAATTTGATCTCCAAGTCAGCGGAGGCGGCTGCCACCCAGGTAGCCCCCCAGGCTGCGGCGACAGGTGCGGAGGTTGCGGCTACCCAGGTAGCTGCGACGGAGGCTGCAGCAACGGGCGCTGTCGCAGCGACGGATGCGGTCGGGGTGGGCGTCACTGCGGGCGAGGGAGCTGGAGGAGCTGTATCCGCATCGGCAGCCTGGTGGCTTGCCGCGCTTATGAGCGCCTACGGTGGACTTGACAAGGGGGCGAAGATGGCACAGGCCGAGAAGAAGAAGGCAAAAATGGAAGGCAAGAGCGAGTCCGACCAGGACGGACCCAAGTGGGCTGGGTGGCTCAAGGGTCTGAATCGCTCTGATCCTGGCGCTCCAGCCCGTGACGCATGGGGAGAGATTGACCTGATGGAAAAGCACATCGACTCGGCAATGAAGAACGTCGATGATGAAGAGACTTATGCCCTCGCAGCGAAGTTCGCGGGGCTTTTCTAATGGCAAGGCTCCAAAGGAATCCCTCCGCTGTCCCCTGGGGGGCAGCTCTGAGTTCTCTAGGCGGAAGCCTAAGTCGCTGGAGCGCCGACCGCAGGGAGGAAAGGGAAAAGTACGAGCAGGCGTATGCTGCCCAGGAGGCTGGAGCTCAGGCGATTGGCAGCGCATACGAGTTCCTGGACGCCTTTGAGCGGGCCGCAGCCGGCGGGCCGCAGTCGGCGGGCCTCTATGGCCCCCCCGAGGCCCCCGGCGCAGAGGCCCGTAACGGCGCACCTGGAACGGGCCTTTTCATGAACGACGCATTGAACGCAGAGGCCCGTAACGGCCTCTATGGCCCCCCCGAGGCCCCCGGCGCAGAGGCCCGTAACAGCGCACCCGGAACGGGACAGATCGCGGGCGGTACGATTCAGGCCCACCAGGCCATCGCCCCCCCCGAGGCGGGACGCTCTTTCCAATTGGGGCCTTTTCCCCGGGGAGGAGGGGGTCAATTTCCCCAGGGAGGAGGGGGTCTTGAGGCGCTGATGGGGGTACGGAAGGACCTTGCCCGCCATGCCCCAGAAGCCCTGGATGGGTTTGATAAGAGACTGGCCATCATTCGTGGGGAGCGCAAACGCCAAGCTGGTGCCCGCCCCCTCCAAGACCTACTTACCTCTATGGTCAACCAGGCGTATCTCACCGAAGAAAGGGCAGGCTTTTTCGCAACGCAATACCAACAGGGAGGAGATCCCGCAGTCATAATTGCGGCTGTCCAGCAGGTGCAGGGCGAGGAGGTCCAGCGGAGGGCCCAGTTGCAGCTCGATAAGAGAGAGGGTGCCCTGGATGCTGCCCTTATGAACTCCGAGTTTGCCACAAGCTGGGGCTCGAGTGCCGGAACGTTTGTACCTGGTGGAACAGACCCAGGGAACGAAGGGGCCTATGGGTTTATGAAGTGGATCTCGCAGACGACAGATGGCTGGGACCAAACGCGAAGGACGAAGTTCAAGCTGTCGTTTTTGGAGTCAAAGGACCCGAGTGCTTTCGTTGAGGAGTTCGCGCGGGTGGAGGAATTGAGTCGTGCCCAGCAGGAACAACTGGAGGAGAGGAGGAGGCAGGACGCTGGCGCGGCTGTGGCGCAGTTGGTTGCAGAGGGCGACGAGGCAACCGCTGCAGCCCTCGCGGATGTGCTTGTAAGTAAGGGGAAAATGGACCCTTCAGCCGCTGAACATCTCTTGACCGGGGGCCCCCCCGGCGGCGGGTCGCGCTGGCCCCCGCGCACCCCCTCGGACGCAGAGGGCACTCGCTCGCTAGAGCAATTGCCGGACAATGAACGCGAAATTGTGCTGGAGCAGGTGAGGGTACTCAGGTCGAAGTACCCAGATGACGCAGAGGGGTTCCGCGCCGAACTCAAGGGGTTGCTCTCGAAGTTCGGCGTAGAGTTCGACGCTAAGAAACTGGCTGCCGCCTTGAAACGGAACCTCTCCGGGGCATCACGATAGATGCAGCAGGCGGGCACCCCTTCTAGGTCGTCGCAAGGGTGGCGGTCGATTGCTGTAGATGATCCCGAGATTGCGGCCTGGTATGAGCAATTGCGGGCCGACCATCCCGACGAGCCTAAGGGCATCGTTGACCACATGGATGCGTCCATTCGTGCTTACGGTGACGGGTCTGGTAGGGGCTACGACTACAAGACCGCGATAGAGGGGGGCCTTCGGCCATCCATGCAGCCGGATGGCAAGTACCACTGGGGCGGGGAGGCTGGTGAGGTCATTGTCAAGGGCAAGCAGCACCCCACCCGGCACCTGACAGATCAGGCCAAGTCGCAGGCTGTGCAGGACAAAGGCTTCGACGACTTGCTACTTGCGTTAGATGGCGACCCAGCTCCTTCGGGGCGTGTGGAAGACGCCTCGGACGAGATGGACGATCTCCTAGAGGTGCTAGACGCCGATCTGTTGCAGTGGGCGGATGTGAGCCCGACGCGCGTGGGGCGCTACTTCCAAGGCATGGGGGAGTCAGTCAGGAGCGGGGAGGGTCTTCCCAGCCTGATCGGTCTGGGGATCCAGGGCTACAACATGGGTCAGGTGGTCCTGGCCGCCCAGCGGGTTCAGGCAAACGAGGGCACGGAGGAAGACGAGCAGTTGCTATCTCGGTTTCAGGTTGAGCAGGCCAAGGAGGCTGTGCGTAACCAGTATCTGAGTTACAGGAGTGGGGGCATGACGGCTCAATCGGGGGCCTTCATGGCTGATATTTTGACAACGGCGGGCGCGGGGGCCCTGGGCAAGGCCGCCCTCAAGAAGGGGTTGATTGAGGGGGCCGAATCCATCGCAGAGAAGGCCATAACTAAGTCCCTCGCCGCCCGCGCAGCTAAGTCCGTAGGCAAGGCCGCTGCGGACATTACCAAGCTCACCGTTGGCATGGAGGCGCTAGGCCAGGTCGGAGCCCACATTGGCGGCAAGGGGATCTTGCAGAGAGAAGAGGGCGAGGGTTTTGGCGGGGGCATCATCACCAACGAAACCTGGCGGGCCGCCAGGGAAAAGTTCCACGTTCTTGCAGAGGTGGACCCCAACGGCGAACTCTATACAGAAATCCTGGGCCATACGCCCGACTTCATAGATGTGTTGGACGAGGGCATAGTCAGCGCCCTCATTGAAGTGGGATCCGAGCAATCGGGCGAGGCGATACTGTATGGGATGAAAAGGTCGCTGCCCTGGTTATCGAAGCTGCCGTTGGCGGATCGCGCGCGGGTGGTCTATGGCGGGGCAATGGTGACGCTTTCGCAGAAGTATGGCATCCCCGTTCCCCAGGCGGCCTCGATCCTTCGCAGGGCTGGATTCCATGGGCCCCCGATAGAGATTGTCGAGGAGTACATAGGCGAGGCCGCTCGCAAGACCGCTCCTAACCTGGAGGGGCACACTTGGAATACTGAGGACTTCTGGGACCAGTCCTTTGAGACAAGCAACCATCTCGCTGAGATAGCGATTTCGTCTGCCGTGATTGGTGGCGTTGGAGGTGTGGTGGGGCTCGCAGCAGGCCCTCCAGAGGTCCCCCTCCGTCAGCGAGTGGAGTCCAAGGTTCAGAGACTTGGAGAGGAGCTCACGGAGGCAGGGCTGGAGCGCGAGGCGAGAGAGGCCGAGGGGCTCATGGACCTAACAGGAGAGGCCCCCAGCCTAGAGCAGATAGAAACGCAAATCGCGCAACTGGATGAGGATCTAGCCGAGGGCCAGCGCCTGCTAGAGATGTCAGACGCCGAGATGGAGTCTGAATTGAGGCGCGCATTGGGCGACGAGCTGCCCGCTGGCAGCGAAGAATCCACGAAGCTGGTGCAGCAACTGGGCGAGGGCGAAGATGTGCCGCTCCACCCGCCCATGCCAATGACCGGACCCGGCGAGATAGACGCCGTGGTTGACCAGGGCCTGCAAAGGATGCAGGAGGATTTTCCGGGGCTTCGTCTCGCGGAGATCCCCGAGGAACACTCAGTCGCTGCCGAAGTAATACAACTACAGGCGAAGGAACAGGACGCCGTGGATGTTGTTTTCGTTACTGGGGACGAGATGTTTACGGCCATGCAGGCCGGGGAAGGCGTTCATTTCGTGAATGTCAATCGGCTCGGAGACCTTGCCCACGTTGTCTCCCTACGGGTCCACGAATCCATTCACGACGTTGCGGCACGGAATTCTGACCTGTTCGACCGGCTACGCCGCGCCCTGGCCGCCCACGACCCCGAGGGCTTTGCGGGCCACATGGACGACTATCAGCAGAAGTGGGCAGAGGTGGGGGCGGCGGTGAACCTGCCGCCTGGCCTGGCCACAGAGGAGGGGATTGCCCACTATGCCCAAACCTACGCCGGCCCCATCAGCTACCTTCGCACCAAGCGGGGCCAGCAATGGCTGAAGGAGGTCTATGAGCAAGAGCCCGGTCTGTTCAGGCAAATCGTGGAGTTCGTCAAGGACTTGCTTGCGCGGGTTGGACTTCCCACTACGGGCAGGCAGCAGCGCGAACTCGATAAACTCACCAAGCATCTCGAGGGACTGGGGCGTGGGCCCGGGCGGCGACTGACCCCCGCCGTACTGGATGCCGTGGAGCAGATCGCCGCCGCCCTGGACAGCGTTCTGGGCCATGGCCCCTCTCGCCTCCAATCCCCCAGCCAGCGCCAGGGGCCCGCCCAGGGCGTGGGCACACCAGAGACCACCGAGACCCCCCCGCAGGCCCCAGAGGCCCCAGAGGCCCGAGAGGAAGCCGCCGAGGCTGCGCCCGACGCCCCCACCCCCCGCGCCGCCGAAGCGCCTGCAGTAGCGGGTGTGCCGCCCATTGTAAGGGAGATGATGGGTGCGCTTGGGGAATCCCTAGAGCAAATCCGTGGCCGGGTGAGCAACGTAAGGCAGGGGCCAATCCGTGACGGTGTGGAAACCTTTACTTTCGAGTTCGATGGCAAGGTGTACGAGGGTCGCCAGGAGGATGTTCTCCGTGATGTTGTAGTGGGATGGTCCCCGGAGGCAGATGCGAAGATTGCGTCTACCGCACTCGTTCAGCAGTTGGCTGAACAGACCGGCGAACTAGCCCCCACCCCCCGCGCAGCCGAGGGTGCCGCAGAGGGCGGGCCCAGGAAGAAACCCAGGAGCCCGAAGAGGCAACTAGCTAGTCAGGCCGCGCACCGCGAGAGGCGCGACAAGCTGGCCGAGGGCGGGCCGGATGTCCCGTTCCGCCTCTTCATCCGCGCCAACGGGGGTATCAGGAACAACGACGGGGACCTGGACGCCTTCACGGTGAAGCACGGTGGCAAGGAGATGATGCTCGGCGGGTTCGGCCTCGCCCCGATCATCCAGCGCGAGGACAGCGGCAAGGGCATGATCTACGACAGGGCGCTCGAGAAGGCTGGGGAGGGCGGCTACTTCCAGGGCGACCCCAAGCTGGCTGGAATGGGCGATCTGATCGAACTGCTGGAGTCCAACCTCACGACGGGCGGCTGGACGCAGCGCGCCGAGAGCGATGCGGAGGTGGCCGAGGCGGAGGCGCTACGCCAACAGGACGAGATGGCACAGGCCGAGGGCTTCGAAGACGCGGAAGCCGCCATGCAACACTACCTGGGGGGTGAGCCCACCGACCGCTTCGCCGCCCCCCACACTGATAGCTACAGCGGGCTAAGCCCTGAAGAGCGAGCTCGGGTTGATGCGGCCCTCGCTGACAGTGTCAATGGGGACGTTGTCCGTGGCCTGCTAGATGACTACGCCGGGAGTCCCTGGACAAGGCAGGCGCTCGCGCAGGCTGCCGCACGCGAAGGGCTCAAGCTCCTCATCAAGGGAGTTCGTCCAACTTTCTACAGTTCGTGGGGGGCCCCCTCGATGCAGAAGTTGGCAAACATGATCCTGGGCGGCGGCAAGGAGGCCATCTGGAGCCGCCTGGCCCATCAGGCGACGAGCATGATTGGCAATCCCTCCAAGCCTCTGAATGCGGTCAATGCGTCGTTCCTGAACTGTGAGCCCAGCCCGGAGTGCGCGGCGTCCTGCTACGCCACAACTGGCCGGAACTTTCCCGCAAATGTGGTGAAGTCGGAGCTGGTGGAATGGGCTGTGCGCGAAGACCCCGTTCGCGCCGCTGAGATCACTGCGGCCCAATACAAGATGATGGCCGAGTTCCACAAGAAGAAGGCGCTGCGTCTCTTCGATAAGGGCGACGGGGCCCCGCATTGGATCCCGTACATCGAGAAGCTGAATGAACTCGGTGTGCGTGTCCAGGTGTTCTCAAAGCACGCGGACTTCTTGCGCCAGGTTCCTGAGATGAACCTTCGCCTGTTCTCGGTTGACGGATCCAGCCTGCGCGGTGCGGGGCAAATCAAGGACTTGCCGATGGCCTTCGTCTTTACGGGGGCAGAGAAAGAGGTTCGCTGGATCAAGGCTCACAAGGAGCAGGTCCAGGTGATACTCCCCATCAAGTTGGGGAACAAGCTCTTGGATGATCGAGCTCAAGCGCAGATTGTGGGGGATCGGGACCTACTCCCGAAGATTTGCCCTGTTGACCGTGGAACGGTGAAGATCGGGGACGACCCGACAGGCAAGATCAAGGATAATTGGAATTGCACCCGCTGCGATGCAGGCGGGGGCGTAGGTTGCTTCTACAAGACGACGACTGAAGAGGCGCTCCGCGTGAGCTACAGTCTTCAGTCCCAGCCAGCGAATGACCGCAAGGAATGGCGTGATGAGCTTGAGAGACTCGTTAGGAATATCCCAGCAGGAGAGCGAGCATCCGCTCGTAAGGAATTGGATGCACTCCTACGCGAGGTACGGGCCGACCATGACACCGAAGCAGAAGCGGGATTCGATCCGAAGGCTGCGGGAACAGCTAGCCTTGAGCAAGAAGATGGACAGACGACAGGGGGCCTGGGAGAAGAAGGGCGCGAAGATGTAGCGGATCGCTTCGCCGCCCCCCGCACAGACACCCCAGCGTTCAAACGCTGGTTCGGTGATTCGAAGGTGGTAGACGCGGAAGGGAAGCCGCTGGTGGTGTACCACGGGACGAGCGACCGGTTTACCTCGTTCAGCACGGCCCAGTCCCGAGACGGGATGTTCTACTTCACGGACGAGCCAGATGTTGCGGGCGGATATCTGGGGCGCTCAACAGCCGCCTACCGAAAGGCATACGACGCCCGCGAGAAGGCATACGACGCTTTCATGGCCGGGTGGGAGAAACTCCCGCTGCCTGCGGCTCAGGCAGGGGAGCATGACGGCAGGACCGTCACATGGAGCTGGTTCTGGTACGCCTCGCAAGACCTTGAAGAAGGCTACGGCATCGACAGGGCGCAGGAGGCGGAAATGGATGCGCTGGCAAATGCGCTTGACGGTGCGGATCGAGCGCTAGACAGGGCTGAACCGGCTGGGGGCGGGTCGGTCATGCCTACCTACCTGTCCATCCAGAATCCGCACATCGTTGAGTCGGCACCGCACCTCCCCTGGGATCTTGTGAACTCGCAGGCGCTCAAGGCTGCCATCGCTGCTGGGAATGATGGCGTTATCATCCGCAACACCGTGGACACGGCTACGGGAGAGGAAATCCCTGCGACCGTCTACGTCGCCTTCCGCCCCGAGCAGATCAAAAGCGCCACGGGCAACCGTGGCACGTTCGACCCCACGAACCCGGACATCAGGTACGCCGCCCCCCGCACTGACACCCCAGCGTTCAAACGCTGGTTCTGGGACTCGAAGGTGGTAGACGCACAGGGTAGGCCGCTGGTGATGTACCACCACACAGACGCGCACTTTACGGAATTCCGAGAGGGGTTTCAGGGCCGCACAGCAAGCGGAATGGTCACCGACGAGGGCTTCCACGGCGAGGGGTTCTACTTCGGGACCATGGAATACCTGCGCAACACGGTCTACGACCCAGGCAGCCCGCTCCGCGCACCGTCAGGGCTTGAGGAGAAGGACTGGCGGGAGGTTGCGGCGATGCCTCGGGCCGAACGGGACGAGTATCAGTGGGCCGAGCACCAGGAGATGACAGAAGCCTACACGGCTGGCGTGGGCATTATGCCCGTGTTCCTCAGTATCAAAAACCCGAGGATCATAGAGGACTGGTCGGACCTAACGACGAGGGGAATGCCAAGGGAGGAGAACGAGCGGCAGGGCTACGATGGCGTCCTTGTTCTCAACGAGGGCAGGCTTGTTGCTGCCGTCGCCTTCCGCCCCGAGCAGATCAAAAGCGCGACCGGAAACCGGGGGACCTTCGACCCCACGAACCCGGACATTCGCTACTCGGTTCCCCGCACTGACACCCCAGCGTTCAAACGCTGGTTCTCGTGGGACTGGATCAACGACAGGCCGGGCGTTGGGCGGTCGGCGTTGGTAGACGCGGAGGGGAAGCCGCTGGTGCTGTACCACCTCACCCGATTCGGTAAGCGTCAGTGGTATCCCGATGACAACAAGGTTGAGGAGTATGAGGTTGAGCCCTTCACCGAGTTCAAACCGGGGGGGCTACGCCCCGCACTGAGTGGCCCTGCGATATGGCTGTCGCCCAATCCCGGCCACCTGCCGGCTGCTCACAATGTGCCCAATGCCCTAGATGGGGCGGCTGTGTATCCGCTTTATGTCTCGATGCGGACCCCCCTCTATATCGACGTAGAGCAAGACCCCGAGCACCGAGATTGGCTTCTGGATTTGCACGGTCGAGAGTTTCCCTATCTGCTCTCGGAAGCGTCGGTGGGCGAACTGCGCGGCGAGGGCTACGACGGGATTGTGATGACACGGAACGGCGTGATCGAGGAGGTTGTCGCCTTCCGCTCCGAGCAGGTCAAGTCCGCCACCGGCAACCGTGGGACCTTCGACCCCACGAACCCGGATATTCGCTACTCGGTTCCCCGCACAGACCAGTTGGGCTTTTTCTCACAGGCCGAGAAGGCAGCCCTCGACAGCCCCCAGAAGTCCTATCACAAGGCCCAGGTGCGCCCGCGCTTGAAGAAGTATGGGACCAAGGACGAGGAGCTGGACTGGATGGGCCTGGACGAGTGGCTCAAGGGGCTGCCCAAGGGGCACAAGGTCACGCAGGAAGAGCTACTCGCCTTCATCCGCGAGAACGCGGTGGTGGTGGGGGAGAAGGTGCTGGGGGGCGCGAATCACGCCGAGCTTCGCAGGCTGCGCGATGCTGTAACTCCCGCGTCGGGGGCATTCGTTCAACAGGCCCAGGCGGATGGTGTCTCTCAACTGGACGAGGCCAATGTGCTGCTTAGCAGGAGCACGGGCACTTCTGGCCGTCTCCGCGCTGGAGACTTCGGGAGCGACGAATTGCGGACGCTCGCGGCGTCCTATTGGGACGCCCTAGATGCATACCAGGAAGCCTACGCCCGGCACGGCGGAACAGGCGACTCACCCAAGTACCCCGACTACACCGAACCGGGCGGCTCCAACTACCGGGAGCTGCTGCTGACGTTGCCGCAGCGCGGGCAGCCCTCACTGCCCCCTGGGTGGAAGGTAGAAGAGGTGCCCGTTGGAGAGGGGGAGGACGAGTACCCATATCCGGGCTACTGGAGAACCATCAACCCGCAGGGGTATCAGTCAGGGCCGGTGTCCCAGAGCCGCGACGAGGCCATTCGGGACGCTCTCAGCAACTCTCAGAATACGGCGACGGACCCCGCCACCTACACCTCCGGCCACTTCGACGAGCCCAACGTCCTAGCCCACGTTCGCTTCAACGAGCGCACGGACGCCGAGGGGGCGCGGGTGCTGTTCATCGAGGAGGTGCAAAGCGACTGGCACCAGGCAGGGAGGGAGAAGGGGTACGTTCCTGCGCGTGATGGAACGTGGGACATCTTCAACGTCCGCACGGGCGAGGTCTATCGGAACTTCCCGACCGAGCAGGAAGCCAAGGACTTCATGGTGAGTCCAGAAGCCCGCGCTCTGCCGGGCGTGGACTGGGCACCGAGGGGCGCTGGCAACGTCGGTGGGGATGTCCCCGACGCCCCGTTCAAGACCTCCTGGCCCACGCTGGCGATGAAGCGCATGGTGCGCTGGGCAGCGGAGAACAACTTCGACTCCATCGCCTGGACTACCGGGGCGATGCAGGTGGGGAGGTATGAGAGCGCGATGCGCTCTGCCGTGGATAGCATCGAGTGGAAGCAGAACTACGAAGCGTGGTCGGATCGGGGCTGGGTTACCCGGGTAGAAGCCAAGAAGGGGGACGAAGTGGCCTTCCACGCCACGCTCGATAAGCGCGGGGTCGTGGATGTTTCCAACGCGGACGAAGCGGTAGGCAAGCCCATCGAGGACATCGTGGGCAAGGAGATCGCCCGCCAGATCCTCACCGAGGACAGCGGCAAGGTGGAGGGCGAGGGGCTCACCATCGGCGGCAAGGGGATGACCGAGTTCTACGACAAGCGCCTGGTCTCCACCGCCAACAAGCTCGGCAAGAAGTTCGGGGCGAAGGTGGGGCGGGCAAATATCACTAAGGACGAGTACGAGCCATTCGAGTCGGCTAGTGGGGTGGCGATTGCGGACCCGTTCATGGACGAAGGCAACCGCTTCCGCGTAGACCCGCAGGAGTATTACGGGGCTACGCCACAGAAGGTCGCGGTCTCCGTCCCCTCCCTCCCCATCACCCAAGAGATGCGGGAGAGCGTGACCCAGGTTGGGCTTGAGCGGTTCGCGGCCCCCGGTCGGCGTCGGCTGGTTCCACTACGCTCCAAGTCTGGGGGCCAGGCATCGGATGCCAATACATTCTTTGCCATGGAGGGTGCCGAGTTGTGGGCGAGGCGTGGGGGCCCCGCCGCGTTCGACATACCCAAGGCGGATACCATGAACGCCTGGATTGAACGCTGGCAGAACCGTATGCGTTCCGTCCAGCGCACCGTGCAGGCTGCGGGGGCCGAGGGCTCGCCCGTGGATGTCTTCATGGCCGAGATGCTCAGGCGCGGGAAGACTAAGGAGCTCCTCCGTCTCCTGGACTACCGTTACCAGCGCCCCGTCAAGGCGGTGATGAATAAGTACAACCTCACCCAGGAACAGGTGGGCGAGGACTTGCAGGCATATCACGCCAAGGAGCGCAACCGGGAGATGCAGAAGCGCAACCCGGACCACCCCCTGAAGGACAGGCTCTCGGGGATGTCCAATGCAGACGCTCGAGCCATCAAGGCTCGAAACGAGGCCAGCGAGGAGGCCGGTGGCTACAGGCGCATCCGCCGCATCCTCAAGCGGATGCACAAAGAAAACCTCCAGATCATGGTGGACTCGGGGCTCCTCTCTGCCGAGGTCCGCGACACTCTCGAGGGCACATACAAGAACTATGTTCCGCTCAAGACGCTGCTATCCGAGGACGACCCCCGCTCAATCTTCCTGGGGTTAGGGTCGGGCATCAACCTCGCTGGCCCCGAGGTCAAGCGGGCGATGGGTCGCGTTTCGCAGGCAGACACCGGGGCGGTGCTGGCGTTCGCGTTCACCCAGGGCGAGATCATCCGGGCGCGTTCGGAAAAGGCTCGCGTGAATGCCACTCTCTTGGCGTTCATCCGCAAGTACCCCAACCCCGAGTATTACACCGAACAACCCATCGAAACCAAACCGGGCATTGGCAAAGACGGGATTGTGCGCGAGGTCTATGACCCCTCCTTCAAGGTGGCAGACAACGTGGTGTCCGTCAAAGAGTACGGGGAAGAGATCCATATTCAGTTCAGCGAGAAGCACCCCGACATGGCGATAGCCCTCAAGGGGCTGAACATGGTCGAGATTGGGCCGCTCACCAAACTGTCGGGCAAGGCAACGCACTTCCTCTCCCGTGCCAGCACGGAATGGAACCTGGCTTTCCCACCGTTCAACGCAATCCGTGACTTCCGGTTTGCCTGGACGACCCTGGAAGGGGAGCACGGCAAGAAGATCGCCTTTCGGGTAATGCGTGACGTAGCCTCGGGCAAGGCGTTCCGGGCCCTTCACCGGATGCAGACAGGGAAGGCAATCAAGGGGGGCAAACTCACCAAGCTGGACGAGTACGCCCAACGGTGGCGTCCCTCGGGGGCCCCGATGTCGCTCCATGAATGGAACTCGGTCAATGACTCCATGCGTAAGATCGCCAAGGATGTGCGCCAAGCCGACGCCCAGGGGTTGGCGATGGGCAAGGAGTGGGCCAAGGCGTTCTTCCAAGCCATCTCCCACATCAACAACCTCATTGAGAACCAGTCCCGGTTCATGGCCTTCGTTCATGTCCAGGAGATGGGCTTGATGAACGAGGACCAGGCAGCCTCCTACGCCAAGAACCTCACAACCAACTTTGAGCAGAAGGGGACGATGGGGCACCACATGAATTCTTGGTGGATGTTCTCCAACGCCAATGTGCAGGGCAACGTGCGCGGCGGCCAGGCGTTGATGAACAAGGGCGTGCAGAAGCTCGTGGCCAAGTCGGTCGTGGCTGCCATGCTCCTGGATCTGTGGAACCGTGCGGTGTCCGGTGACGATGACGACGGGGAGAATGCCTACGATGCCATCCCCGACTATCAGAAGAAGACCAGCACCATCATCATGGTTCCGGGGACAACCGACGCCATCCACCTCCCCAACCCCTTCGTCTTCCGCTGGTTCCACTACGTTGGCACCAAGGCAGGGGCGATGCTGTTCGGTCCCGAGTCGTTCGGGGACGCCAGCTACGCGGTGACCGAGGCCCTGTTCGATGAGGTCAACCCGCTGGGCGGGGAAGACTTCGTGCAGTCTATCAGTCCTACGGTCGCGGACATCCCGGTCCAAATCTGGGGCAACGAGGACTGGGCGGGCCGTGCCATCATGCCCGCAGAGTTCCCCGGAACGATCAGGGCGGATGCCGAGCGGCACTTCCCCACGGTCTCCCCCACCGCCCGCAAGCTGGCCAAGTGGATGAACGAGGCCACGGGCGGGGACACCATCGAGGGGGGCGTGGTGGACGTTTCCCCCGAGACCCTGGAGCACTACGCCAAGAACATCTCCGGTGGAGCTGGGGCCACCTTCGGGCGGGTGCTCAAGATCGTGGACAAGGCCATCGCCGGAGAAGCGATCACCGTGGCGGATATCCCCATCGCGCGGCGGCTGTTCAAGGAGCAGAGCCCCCACAAGAGCCGCACCACCTACAACGAGAACGTCCGGGCCATCAAGACCGTCCAGAAGCGCGTGGAGGCCCTCCAGGAGGCCGGAAAGACCGAGAAGGCCCAAGACCTCATACGCGAGGAGGCGCACCTGTGGGGCCTTGGGGGGGCTATGAAGGAATACGGGAGGGAAGTCCGGGCGCGCAAGAAGGCTGGCCGCCCCGAGGCTGAGATTCGGGAACTCTACAACCGTTTCAACCAATTGGTGTTCAAGGACTAGCGTTCCCTTTGCAAGGATTGCCCAAATCCCCTCAGAGGGCCCGAAAGGCTAGTTTCCGCGCGGTTCTAGGCTAGGTTTATCGCCGTGCCCACACCCTTCAATATTGGTTCGCTTTCTGCTGCTATTGCGGTTCCCGTTGTGGGTACGGCCAAGGCCACGCCGACGACGGCGGCAACGGTCATCAGGGGTGGCCTGGCGCTCCTCGGGCGCGTCCATGTGGCCAATATCATGGCGAGTGGGACCGGGGTGCGCGAGCAGGTATGGGTGGGCGTGCGCCGCCAGGGGGACACTGGTGCCACCTGGGAGGCATTCATGGCCCCCATTCTCTTTGACGGGGAGATGGTGAGCCTGGATCTTGCGGTGATTCTTGGCGAGTTCGACGAGGTGGTTGCCTATGCCTCGGCTGCGTCCAAGGTGAATATCCTCCTCGAGTACGAGGAAGGGCGGCGATGAGCGGGCCTGGTAGCTCTCCCTGGTTTATCTCTCGGGATGGTTCCAGGGAGCTCACGGGCGACTGGGACGCGGGCAATCATGTGGTTACGGCGAAGGCCCTTGCCTCGGACGTAGCCACGGGGACGGCCCCGCTGTCCGTGGCAAGTACCACCGCAGTCCCCAATTTGAATGCCGACCTCCTCGACGGAAATCATGCGTCAGCATTTGCAACGGCGGCCCAGGCCACAGCCCTAGAGGCCAAGTACCGCGTCAACGTCGAGAAGGATTCGAGCACCATCACCCTCACAGCCAGCGCAACGAAGGTGCTACTAGCGTCGGCCACCCTCGACGACTTCACCTCCTCGGGCGACTGGGAGCTCTATGACTCCGGTTCTGGATCCGCCGATTCACTGCGATACACAGCGGCGGCCACGATCAGCGGGTGGTTTGCCTACTCGTTCAACATCAAGCACACCAGCGCGGACTCGAAGCCGCTGAATTTTCGGGCCTATCCGTACCAAACCACCACGCTGAAAACGCATTCGATTGTCTACGGGGCCACATCAACGATCAACTCGGAGATTGTCACCTGTGAGCGCACGATGTACGTCGCGGCGCTTGCCCAGAATGACTACCTGACCCTCAAAGCCGCGTATGTGAACACAGGCGGCGGCGGATCTACTAATGGCCGCATCGAGCCTTTTGGCTGCACGATTTCTTTCATTCAGGCATAACGTCCCATGAAGCGCACCCTCCAATATCTTCAGCTCATCCTGACCTCCACGATCCTCATTTCTCTGCCCATGTTGGGGGCGAGCTGCCAGTCGGCCAGGCTGACGCCGGCCCAGCAGGCCGCTAGTGAGGAGGCCATGGCCCTGGGCGACATGACAACTGCCGATCAGATTCAGCATGAGGCCAACGCCGAGCAGACGAAGGGCTGGGTGGATTTTGCTCTGGACTTCATCCCCGTACCCGAGCACCTGAAGGCTCCCGTTGGGGCGGCCACGACCGGGCTCATCGTTCATGGACTTTTCCCGCGACCCCGCTCCCTCTGGAAGAAAGCGTTCAAGGACATGGGCAAGAGCCTGAAGGAGGTGAACTTCGTTGGCTCGCAGTCCCAGCCGGGAGTGGCCGGCGCGGACGCGCTCAGTGCGGCGAAAGCTGTCGCAGCAGTCTTCGGTGTGAAGCACACCACGGATGACCCCGATGAGGTGATAGCAAACGGACAGAAGCTCAAGGCGAAGATGGCCGAGGAGGCGTGAGCGTGCGCCGCCACCTGCCCCCGTTGGCTCTGATGGTGGGCCTCTGGCTGGGCCTGGTCGCCCTCCTGGCCGTGCCGAGCGCCCCAGAGCCCGAGACGTTCTCCTACGCCGGCGTGCCTGAATGGGACGGGGCGGTCGTCATCTACAGCGACGGGACCGAAGCTCGCAAGCATTTCTTGGGACGCCTCGAGGTTCCCCATTTGCCTGCGGGCGCGACGACGGAAACCCACTTCCCGGAGATCACAGTCGTCTGGCGCAACGGGCTGAACGCGGGGGGACAGAACCCCTCACCCCACACGCACCGTGGCCTGGATCCGCTCGCAAACGCGGTAACAATGTGGCTCACGTTGACGGCCCCCGGCGCGACGATCCTGAACCTCTCCGGCATTGTGTCCATCGACGGGTGGGGAGTCACGCAGCCAGCAGAACACCTCGTTGACCAGGAAGAATATCCGGCGGAGTATGTGGCGGGGAACCCCTCGATTTACTGGGGCGCATCTGGCGCGGGCCAGTCCGCTTTTCCGCCCGGCGTCCAGATTTATTCCTGGCCTTACGCGGATCTCGATCCAGGCGACGTTCTGACTGTGGTGCTGAAGAGCACCTGGGACGCTCCTGAATGGGGCGATTCGAGCGGGGGCCACCCCTGGCCATACGAGTACGAGCTGCCCACAAATCTGTCCATCCAGGTGGCCTGGGAGGAGCACGAATGACCTCCATTGAGATGGTGGCCGAGAAGATCGAGGCCATGAGCACCCAGTTGCACACGGTAGACCTGGCCATCAGGGGTGATGGGAGAAGCGAGCCTGGCCTCGCAGCGAGGACGGCCCTGCTGGAGAGCTACGTTGCCGAGACTCGTAGACTGATCCGCTGGGTTGCGTTCGGCCTCCTGGCTCTCTTCCTCAACCTGCTGTGGGAGGTTGTGGTGACGTACACAACGAAGACCTGACAGGTGGGGGGCGTCTTTGGGGGTACGGAATTCCTAATTCGGAACGCGGACCCTGCTGTGAATCTTGGGGGACGCCCTCCACCTCCTCCCTCCCAACATGACGGAGCAGCATGACTAGAAAACAGAAACCCCGCGATGAGCTGGATGACCTCGAGGACGAGGAGGGCGAGCAGCGCCCCATCGTTCGCCATGTCGTGAAAGATTTGCGTTCGGCTTTGGCTATGAAAAGGCTCCAGGTCGCTGGCGACGAACGGGCTCGGAAGGCTGAAGCGAGTGCCGATGAACGGGCGCGAAAGGCCGAGGCGAGGGCCATTCAGGCAAGGGCAAAGTTCGAGCTCCAGAAGATCAGGCTAGGGATGTCGTCTCGCCACGCCGCAAGTCTCCACCTATCACGCTGGGCGGGTTTGTATATGTTTCTGAGTGTCATCGCGTTCCTATACGCGGTCGAGACGCTTGAGGGTGAACTCGTAGCCGTGACGGCAGGGCTCATAACGCTGGTGGTCACCAGCGTAGCGGGGCTCTTGACAAATATCGTGACGGGCAAGAACAGCGACGAGCGCGTTGAACAGGGTGAGGGGGATGAAGAGCGCCCCGTATAGGTACGCGAACTGCCGCGTCGAGCGCGTGGTCGATGGCGATACGGTTGACCTGTTAGTGGATTGCGGTTTTGAAATTTTCACCCGCAAACGCATTAGGCTGGCTGGGATCGACTGCCCAGAGAGTCGGACCCGCGACCTCGAGGAGAAGAAGCTCGGCAAGGCAGCGACGAAGCGAATGGAAGAGTTGCTTGAGGGTGGGTTCTGCGACCTGGAATCCCACGAGATCGGCAAATTTGGCAGAGTGCTCGGCACCCTTTGGGTCGAACACCTGAATCTCAACGAGCTGATGCTAATCGAGGGCCATGCCGAGGAGTATCACGGTGGAAAACGCTAGGAGCACATACCCATGAAGAAGAAGAAGACCAAGAAGAAGGCCGTCCGCGCCTACGTTGTGGGGGTCCAGGGCTCCAACGCTGGCAGCGCGAAGAAGAAGAAGAAGAAGAAGGGTTCCGGCTACTAGGGGAGCTCGTAAAGGCCCACAAAACCCGCTCCCCAGTGCCCGTGGGGGGGGCCAGCGGCGGCGATGTACTGTGCCATTGCGGCGTGCGCGCCCCCGCTGCGGTCATAGTCTCCGTACCAACACCTGTAGCCCAGGGCGGGCGTAGCCACCTCGTTGTAGGTCGAAGTCGTTGTCCCGGCCCGGAAGAGGTTTGGATAGTTGGGGGTGGAAGTGTAGCTGGTCCCGCTGCCGTAGTGCTGCCAGCAGATTTCGCTGCCGTCGTCGCTGACGGCCATAAACGGGACATGACCGTGGGCCGTGCCTGGGCCAGCGCCCACGACGTACTGAATGGGCACGCCGTTGGAGTCGAGGGCTATTTTCTTATTCGGAACGTCAATGACGGTGATGGTCGGCCAACCGTTGAAACCGGACGCTGGCCAAAATGTGGTGCCGTCGTTGGTGACCACGACAGCCTTGCTGCCGTCCTTGGCTATGGCCACCGTCCAGGGCCGCTGGGGGAGGTTGAGGACTGTTTTGACCGGAGTGGTTTTCACGGCTGTATAGAGGATTACCGAGTACGGTGGCCCCTCATCGACGAAGAGGAATTCATCGCCATCGCTTGAGCAGGCCACGGCTCCGGTCTGGGCCGGATCGTGGGCCATCTGGAGTTGCCAGATTGCATCGCCGCTGGCCACGTTGGAGTCCCCCGCGATGTCGTGAATCGCGTACTTCCCCGAGTGGTCGAGGACGCCGACATAGGCCCCGTCACCCGAGACGGCCATATCCATCGCGCTGGTCCCGGCGACAAGCGTTACGTCGAGCGAGCTGCCAGGTACGTCTGCCGCCCCGTCAAAAACGTGAAACTGCCGGGCATTGGGCGGCGAGGTCGTATCTACAGCCAAGGTGTACGTCTCTGAGCCATCGGACTTGCAGCCACCACACCAGCGGAAGTCGCTCTGGGCCTGGAAGCGAGTCGAGACCCAGAGGCGGCCAGACAGGTCCCATTTGCTCAGTTCGTCCAGCGAGTTCTGCGTGCGGAGGTAGAACCACTCGTCGCCGTCGCTCGCCGGCCACACTCTGTCGTTGTGACTGACACCGCCCGTGAGCGCCTGCTCCCAAACCTTGAGCCCCCCCGGTACTGTGTAAAGCGCGGCAAGGTTGCCAATCCCGCCGGTGAAGTTGTCCCAGACGACGAAGACATGATTCCCCTGGTTGACGAATTTACACACATCCGCGTGCATATACCCATACGGCGGCCAGATTTGAGCCACCATGCTCGATGGGTTTAGCGTGGCGTCTCGCTTCGCTGCGGGAATGGCCGGGGCCGTAGAGGTCGGGGGAATAGACGGTCCTTGGATGGCCATGTCGTGTGGTTCGTAATGGGTGCGCCGGTCGTTACGCCCGGAGGGCCCTCCAGGCTCAAGCAACAACCTACGCCAGCATAGCCCCGAGTGGCACTAGATACCGCATTGGCCCAGGATTGGGAACTCCTACTCGGCGTGGCTCTTGGTCTCGCAGGCCATGTCTAGTGGCTCGAGCTGGATGCTGTATCCCTCCTCGGCTACCGTGGCCACCTTCTCTTGGCGTGTGACGAGTTCGGAGATGACGCGGGGGTTGTCGTCTTCTAGCACCCCCGCCTTCACCAGCGCATCAAGCGGCAGTTTGATTGAGGCCGCGAGGTTGTCCAGGTCGAGGGGTTGCCGTGCATACCGCCGCGTGTACCTCAGACGGAGGGGCCCGGCGATCCGCTGTTTGGAGGGGAGAGCGGCCAGGGTTCGCAGCAGGCAGTCGGCGGCCATTTTGCGGCGCTTCGTCCAGTGCGCCCGGATAAGGCCGTTTGATCCGTTGAGGCCAGGCGGGGTGTATGGGACAAATATCTGCCAGGTCACCTATATGGCCTCGTACACCTTGCAGCTCCGATTGGTGATCGAGCACCGCCGCTCGCCAGCCCCGCGAATGAGCCCCAGCTCCTGCAGTTCGTTGAGGCGTCGCCCCAGTCGGCGGGGGTCGCGCAGTTCCTCATATTCTGCGATCTCACTCACGGTGTAACGTGGGTGTGATTGGACAAGCTCCAGGGCCCACGCCTGGAGCTTCCCGAGTTCCGGCGCAACGTCCTGAGCCGCAGCGTGCGAAGTTTTGGGGTGCTCCCGCCTCCGTAGTTTATTGCTACCGAACAGGTCGGCCTGGCGGGGATCGTCCGGGCGTGGCTTCCTGGCCTTGAAATCATTCGGGTCGTAACTCATTGGATCCAGGTTCTCCAGTCTGTGAGGGTGTGGTCATGGACCCCTCGATGGCAGCGGTGGCAGAGCCACGCACGGTTTTCGGTGGTGTTCTGGCCCCCGCGACTCTTGGGGAGTCGATGGTGAGGCTGGAGGGCGCTCTGGCCTCGACATCGCTCGCAGCGTTCAGGCGGGTTCTGGCGGAACGCTGCGAGCTCGTCCAGCTCGCGCTCCCGGCGGCGACCGATTCTGCGGATGGGCGTGCGCTTCATCAGTCCGTACACATACAGGGGATTGTGTCCTCCGTGGCATAGGCGGGGAGGTCGAGGAGGTAGGGGTTCAAGACACCTCCTCGAGCTCCGCGAGCGCCTGTGACGCGCACGCCCACGCATCGTTGCAGCGATTAGCACCGGCGAATTCCTCACCGAGTAAAATGTGGCAGTGGGCCTGATCGGCATGGCGAACAAATGTCTCAACGTCCAGGGTCGAGGCCAGGGCCCGCTGGAGGGATAGCTGAACGTCAACTGCGGCCTGGGTGAACAGCATCCGCGCGCGTTGGTGGGGGAGGAATTCCCCCGGCCACTCAATCGCGGTGAGCTGGCTACCTGGCCCGCATTCGGCGTTAGAACGGGACGAGACCTCACACCAGATCAGGGCTCGACGAACAACCCGAGTGGCCTGGGAGGCCCGCATCGTCCACCAATGTAAATTCGAGTGGCTCACAGGGGCGATAATGCGGACCTTGAGACTCACCATGGGTAAGGAAAATCCTCCGGGGCCGGCGACCCAGCCTCCTCCCACGCCTGGTAGACCTCCTGGGCGGTGCGGCCCTCCGAAATCGCCCTCAGCGCATACGCGAGTGGCGGGTGCCCGCTGGCCGCCCTCGCCTCGCGGATAACCTCACGGTACTCCGTCGAGGCCCGGTCGATGGTCTTCCAGCGTTCGCCCGCTGGGACCTTCCGAGGGCGCGTCAGATCGCCCCCAGGGCCATCGTTCAAGACGTAGAGCCAGAGGCCCTCTGGCGAGTGCGCGGCCCCTGACGACGCCCTGGCCACCGTCTCCTTCACCCAGGCCTTCCAGGCCTCCCGGTCGGCCCCAGCCAGGTGCGGCCAGGCGAGTTCGAAGCCCTTTAGGACCGCCGATTTCCCCGGCGATAGGGGGGTGGCGATCTCACGGAACCAGGCGAGCGCCTGTTCCTTGACCTGTTGGGTTTTCTCCATCCTTCCTTCCATCCTTCCATCCATCTTTGAGGGGGGGGAGGTAGGCGGGGGGGGGGAAGAGTCCGAGATGCCTTGGATTATCTCGCCCCCGCCATCCTCAGGGTGAGGACAAAACACCGGGGAATCCAGGGAAATCAACATACTCCAGAGTTGTATACGCGCGGGTATATAGAAATATGAG
>Ga0255047_10000231_pt1 | contig 42902 bp, 63 predicted proteins | sample JV7_2_1_MG_FD_183640 | JGI IMG/M metagenome (GOLD analysis project Ga0255047, IMG submission 183640) | Seawater microbial communities from Jervis Inlet, British Columbia, Canada - JV7_2_1 | ecosystem: Environmental > Aquatic > Marine > Inlet | place: Canada: British Columbia | collected 2016-10-06
CACTTGGGCCCCTGCGGATGAAACACAGAAAAGTACCGTTGGCCGAGGTAAGGTGAACCCGCTAGAAGTTGCGGCGCCGGTAGCCGCAAGTGTGACCGCTCAAGCGGAACTAGTTTTGGGGACTGTGTGATGCCGGTTCGCATCCCCTTGCAAGCGGTCCCTAACCAAAGCTTCTCAGTATTGTTGGACAATCAGCAATACGAAATCGCGTTCAGGGAAATTGGAAATTCCGCAATGGCGGTATCCATGTCTCTAAACGGTGTCGTATTGATGAGCAACGCGCGTTTTTGCGCGGACGATCCTTTGATCGCCCACCCATATTTGGAAGGGGATGGAGGGAATTTCTTTTTCGTGTCAGACGATAAGCAGATCCCTTACTACACTTTTTTCGACGTGACACAGAAGCTTTACTATCTCGCCGCTGCGGAGATGGCTGATGCTCGATGAACGAAAAATCCGTGTTACGATCGGGCTAGACAACGGGCGTTCTACACACGTTTTTGAGACTCTGGCGATCAGCGCTATTGGGTCAAAGCATTCCAGCGCGATACAGAACAACGCAGAGGTGCGTATAGCCAACGTCGACAAAGACCTTCGTGATCAGCTCTTGACCGAAGGGACGCCGTTCAACGCCCTGTGTCCGAAGAACACAGTCCTAGTCGAAGCGGGGCGGGAGAGTTCAGGGCTTTCTCAAGTGTACTTCGGTGACATTACAACGGTCAATGTCACGCAAGCCCCGGACATCTGGCTCGTAATTCGCGCTCTCACAGGGCAGCACGCGAAGCGGAAAACGGTCGCACTAGGGGACCAGACGACTTCAACGTTCAGCTTTATTGCGGGCCAAGCCGCTAAGGCAATGGGCGTTAGCTTGGACTTCCAAGCGGAAGATAAAAACGTTGTGAACTATTCATACAGTGGCTCGGTAGGTAAGCTCGCGGATTCTTTGAGCGAAATTTCTATCGGTGTCGATGCATACATCGATGACGATCGTTTAGTAGTGCGCCCTCGAGAGCTCGAGCAAATCGGAGCGATCCCCGTGAACATAGATACGGGGATGATTGGCATACCTGAATTTATAGACTTCGGCTCGCGATGCACGGTCTTGTTAGACCAGCAGATCCAACTCGGCCGAGACATTGATTTGCAAAGCGCTGCGTATCCCGCGGTAAATGGCCGGTACAACATATACAAGCTCGGGTTTAATATCGCAAATCGAGACAGTCCGTTCTATTACGTGATCGAAGCCGCGCGTCCGCTGCCGCGAGGATGCTCCTAAATGGCCGACGAGTCTCAAAATTCGCGGAACCCCGCTAATAGCGGTTCCATGTCGGGCATGTTGCGCGAAGTCATGTCGAAATTTTTACAGGGGGTGGATGGTATGCTCCCCGCTGTCGTGATTTCCTATGACCGCGACGAGAACGTCGCGGAAGTCCGCCCGTTGGTCCAGGTATTGAAAACAGATAACACTTTTGTCGATCGAGCGAGGATTGCGAGCGTTCCTGTAATCAATATTGGTGGCGGGAATGCTGTTTTGACTTTCAACATTGAGCCCGGGGATTTGGGTTGGATCAAGGCGAACGATCGAGACATATCCCTTTTCATGGATTCGCTGTCGGCTGCGCCGCCTAACACGCTCCGAAAGCATTCGTTTAGTGATGGGCTCTTTATCCCTGATCAGTTTAGGAAATGGACGCTTGCCCCTGAAGACTCTGCGAACGCTGTGTTTCAGACTTTGGACGGGACTCAACGGATAGCGCTGCATGATGACAAAGTGAAGATAACTTCAAATGCTTTGGTGGAGATAATCTCGGACGTACAAATTTCAGGTTCGCTTGTTGTGGGGGATGGAATACTAACTTTTGGCGCAGGTATTTTTACCGACAACATTACGAGCTTTGCTGACTTCCGCACTTCTACCGGGCTCACGCTCAAAACTCACGTTCATCCGCCGGGGACTTTGGTTACGCCTGCTGGTCCGGCTGCGGGGACTTCGGGAGTGGGACAGTGACAAAAATTCTCGGCGAAAACGCCAATCGAGATCTCTATGTAGGGCCTAACAACCAGTTAGTTTTGCTGACGGACTTGGATGCAACGCTACAAGCTTGTGCGAGCGTAATTGAAACTCAGCGGGGCGAAGTGCAATACGACACATCGAGAGGGGTCCCGACGAGCCAAACTCTTTGGGCTGGTATACCCAACCATCAGCGATTCCGGTATTATGCACTTGACGCATTGAGAGGGATTTCGGGGGTTCGCGAAGTCAAGCAATTTGCCACGGAAAACGCGGGTGGCGATTTCACATACACTGCCACGATCGAAACGGTCTTCGGGACGGGAACCATAGGGAACACACTCAATGCCGTATGATTACATCAACGAAACGGGGGTGGTGGTAGCTGACGTAGAAGACACCCAGCAAACCGTCGAAGACGAGTACAAAGGTGTGTTCGGAGCGGACTTCGACGTGAGTCCCGAAACGCCCGAGGGCCTTTTGATTAGCGCTGAGGTGACGTCGCGAAATGGTGTCGCCACAAATAACGCGCTCTTGGCTAACCAGATTAACCCCAACATCGCGGCGGGGGTGTTTCTCGATGCGTTGATGGCCTTGACGGGTCTCACTCGTGTTGCGGCTACATCGTCAACTTTCTCGGTTGACGTGGCCGTGTCTGGCGTTCCCCTCACATTCATTCCGCAAGGTTCTATCGCCGCGACTGTAGCGGGGGACCGTTTTGTCACTCTTTCTGATGTCACTTTGGACGTCTCGGGTTTGGGGTCGGTGCCTTTCGCTTCGGAAGACACTGGCCCGATCCCCGCTGGTATCGCGACGCTGACCACCATTGTTACGGGTATCATCGGGTGGGAAATTGTTATCAACTCAGTTGCGGCCACCCTTGGAACTGATTTGCAGAGCGATATCGACGCTCGAGCGGTGAGAAAACAAACCCTGGGTTTGCAAGGGACCGCGACAGTCGCGGCGATCTTCGCAGCGGTTCGGAACGTGAACGGTGTTCGAAGCCTCACTTTTCGTGAGAACCCCACGAGCTCGCCCATCACACCCACACCCCCGGACAATCTCACTCTGCTAGCAAATACAATCTGGCTGTGTGTGGACGGCGGGTCTGACGAAGACGTAGCGACGGCGCTCGTCAGTACGAAGAGTATGGGCGTGTCGTGGACTATCGGGAATAGCGCGGCTACTGCGGGCGACAGCATAACCGACCCAACGTCTGGCCAAGTCTATAGCGCTATTTGGGACATTCCGGATATCATTCCGGTACTCTATGAAGTGACGATAGCGGCTTCAACGATTTCAAACGCTACCGCGATTGTGAAGCAAGCTATCGTAGATTACATAAACGGGGATCTCGAAGGCGAAGAAGGCTTGGTTGTGGGCGCTGATGTATCACCGTTTGAGGCCGCGGGGGCGATCACGCTTGTCGAGCCAGGAATCGAAGTACTGAACGTGGAAGTAACGACCGTAGCGGCGGCTTCTTTCGCCCCGGTTACTATCGCAATCGAGCTCTTCGAGAAGGCTACCGCGGACGCCGGATCTGTGACGGTGATTGTCGTATGAGGATTCAAGACTTCAATCTATCGGCGGACATCCTCCGTTCTTTGTTGTGGCGCAACAACGAAGCCCCGAATCTGACGGCGCTTCTCCAGAACAAACAAGACAATTTCGACGTAGAGCATCAAGAATTCTGGGACGACTGGATAACAGACGTTTTCGATTTGCGAACGGCCAACGAATTCGGGTTGAACTTGTGGGCGATCATACTAGGGATCAGTATCGCGATCAGCTCAGAAGAAGAGGCGCCTAACTCGAGTTGGGGTTTCGGTCCTAACCGCAAGAATTTTGACAACGGGAATTTCTCTTCCTCCGCAGGAGATCTCGTCTTGAGTTTGGACGAAGCGCGCATCGTCTTGCGATTGCGCTACTACCAGCTGACTACAAATTGTAACGTCTTCGATTTGAATTTGATGCTGGCGGATGTGTTTGGGGATTTGGGCCCGGCGCATGTGAAAGAAGCGGGCACCCTGGCAGCCGACTATTGGTTCCTTTTCGATGTGTCTTCAATCCTGCTACTAGTTTTCGACAATTTCGATATCCTCCCCCGGCCGGCGGGTGTGGATGTCGGAATCGTTGTCGTACCCTAAGGTGAAATCATGAGCAAATTTTTCAATATTCCTTGGGCGACCGGGGGCGACAAGACGGCCATTCCGGATGTAGACCCGGGGTCGGGTGTCGTGAATTGGACCGACGGATGGGGCTTGAACTACGAGCTCGACCAAGTGTCTGAGCCTTCGGCGCTCGACGTTTCGCGAGACGCCGAGAACCAGTTCAAATTCGACGTAACAACCTACCTCAAACAACTTCAGCAGACGGGGCTCTTGCCTTACGACGCGCTTTTCGATTACCTCGTCAATGCTTACGTTCAGGGGACTGACGGCAACATATACCGGGCGTTGGTGTTGAACGGGCCGTCTACGACTCCTGTCGACCCGGTGGGCGATACGGGGGGCACTTGGAGTCACATCCATGCGGATCTTCAAAACTACGACAACACTTTTGTGTACGAAGTGGGCGACTACGTCGCGCGCGCGACTGCGATCTTCCGATGCGTTTTGGCCAATGGTCCGGGGACTGTGTCCGGGGTCGTCGACCCCCTGAACGACTTCGCTCAAGTGAATTGGGAGCCGAACAGGTCGGGTGTCCGCAAGTATTCTGCGACACTAAACTATCAGCAGGAAGAGTACGCTGTCGGGACCGATGGACGGATATATATGTGTATGGTCGGGAACGGCCCTGCCGATCTTCCGGTAGTGAATCCGGTAGGCGACGGAACCGGCACTTGGGACCCACTCAATGGAGACGTTTGGCTCTACGACGCATTCCTGCAATACCGAAGCGGTTACTACGCAAAGGGGGCCGATGGGCTTCTCTATCGCGCGACAGCAGACACGCTAGCCCTTGATCCTGTTGGTGATATCTCAGGCGTTTGGGTTTTGGTCTCGGCCAATAATGACTCGCCGAAAGTGTCGGTGTTCACTGCCGGCGGCGCTTCTCATCCTTTGGACCCTCGCACACAGAGCTTTAAAGTCACGGTTACGGGCAGCGGCGGCGGCGGCGGCGGCGCGGACGCCACAGGGGTAAACCGCGGTATCGGGTCTAGCGGCGGGGGTGGTGGAACTGCAATCACGACCTATGACCGAACGACTTTGACGGGGAATGTTGGTGTTACGGTAGGCACCGGGGGTACGGGCGGTGTAGTAGGGGGCCCGGCGGCGACTCCCGGAAGTGCTTCTGTTGTCTCTGGTACGGGGATCACATCGAGCATCGGCAACGGCGGCGGAGCGGGTGTTACCGGAGTGTCGTCAGGGGCGAACCCGATCGTTATAGCGGGACCGTTGGGCGGCGTCGCGACTGGCGGGGACATCAATATCTCAGGTAGCGGAGCGGGAGACGCCGGCACCACTGGCGGTAGCAACAACGTCGCGATCCCTTCGACAGCCGGGGGTTCGATATGGGGCGCGGGAGCGCCGGGTCAGATGTCGAATGCAGACGGGGATGACGCTGTGATACCCGGCACCGGGGGCGGGGGTGCAACAGCTGTGACCACGGACCGGGACGGGGGAGACGGGGCTAATGGTATCGTCATCATAGAAGAGTTTTTCTAGCTATCGAGAACGACTTGATAGTACTACATGGGTTGTTATACACTTGATTAAGACTCGTTCAAGGTGGCAAGTCCTTCTGGACACTACTCGCAAAGCAGAGAATGACTGTGGAAGACGAGACGCTAGAGCTTCATTTCGAGACGATCAATAAAAGCTTTGACCGTATGCATTCGGCGGTGCAAGAGGTCGCGACAGAGCAGCGAAACCACGCTGCGCGGAACGAAGGCGACTTCAAGCGTATCAAGACCCAGCAAGAGACGACTGAAACCCGCATCACGGCTATAGAAACGAGTTTGACAGGAATTTCAGAAAAGATCCGCAGTAACCCGCTGCTCACTTTGGGGACAGGTACTATCGGGGGCGGGGGTCTCATAGGAGCGATCGCTTATTACCTACATCAGGGGGGATTGCCGGTACCATGAAGATGACTCGATCGACAGGAGCGCGAGTTGCCTGTGCGCTCTTTCTGACGACTCTTTTGCTCGGATGCTCGACCCTCCGAGACATCAGAGGTGAAGACAGAGGCAAGCGTTTCGGGCGCGCGGTTTGCAACAACTTGGACAAGGTTTTGTTTCTCGAGCAATTCATTTGCCCCCAAATTGCGAAAGCGGGCGATACGACAGACGAGCAAAACCAAAACGCTCTCATCTGTCATCATACCGCTCTGGGAAACTATCACGCCGCGATGGCTTTCTGCGCCGGACTTCTCCCGCCCGAGCCCGCTGAAGACGAGCCCTCGAGTACGGACTCGAGCTCGACAACCCGACTAGATCGTCCGCCTACGCCGCCCCAGGAGACGATGTCTTCTGGGGCGGGTCGGGCTCGAAGTAGTGCCCAACGCTGACCGGGTGCTCTACCAAGGTGCAGCGGGTGACCCCGTCCGGCTCGAGAGCTTTGCAGCGTGTCTCTCCGCTCCGATCGCCCCGCATTCGCAGCCACACCCCGAGCCACTCATAGAACACCTGAACTTCCGACTGGGGGATCGAGATCCAAGCGTTGCTAAATAGCATCAGGACGCGTGCTTGATTGGCGTGAATGGAAAAGTTCTCGACTTCGGGGTCTTCATCGTCTGACGAGATATACGGGTTCATGGTCTTCCGATCCGGGGGATTTTTCCCCTATCAAGTGCGGTGCCGGTGGGCGTGGCAGTCTTGGCAAAGCCAAACCACTTCTAGTGGCTTGCTGTAGTCCTCGTGGTGCCCCTGTAACGGCTTTTCTCCGCCGCAGGTCTCGCAAGCCGAGGGACGAGTCAATTTGCCCTCTCGAACATGTCTGCGGACGAGAGAACGGGCGTTGGCGCGCCGTTTGGCTTCGGGCTCGAACTCCGCGTGTCGTCTGCGCCGACCCCGTCTCCAAGCGTTGTGGCAGACCCCACACCAACTTTGCTCGGGCCTCCGCGGTAGCTCTCCGCAGCGAGGGCAAATTTTCAGGAGATCGCTGGTCATACTCACGGGATAGACCCACCGGAGCGCGAGGGCAATTCACGAGCTCCACGATCGCCCCGGGCGCGCGTGGGGGCTGGCGGTAGCGGCGGGGGTCTCATGCTGGCGGGGAGAGCGGCGTGTGGAGAGTCTGTGGAGGCATATCCGACGAGTCTAAGGGCCGCGGCGGGTGTCGAGCTCACAATCGATCTCCGGGGTAACTCGATGGGTTCGCCCCTGGGGGTGTTGATTCCTATGCGCCCCTCGCGAGGGTGCGAAAATCGCGAGGGGCGCAGACTTGCAGGAATTAGACGCTGAGTTTTTCCAATCAATCCATTGGCGTCACCTCCGTTTGAGGGGCGGGCGGTTCTGCCACCTTCTCAGGAACGCAGAACACCGGGGTATTAGGTCCAGCTGTCCACCCCCCGACTTGCGTCAGGAGTTCACTGCGACAAGCCAGTCCGTCAGAAAGTCTCGAATCGCTGTAGCGTCAGCGATGGAGACCGCGACTGCGCCCATTTCCACTTCTTCGACTCCGCACCACATGATAAAGTTGATTAACTTGGGCTCGACGGGACTCATTTCCAGAACGAGCACGTCTCCGCAGGAATCGGGCTCGGTTATCAATTGTTTGTCTGAGGTCATTCAGGACCCTTTCAGGACGAGCGGTGAGTCGATCAATCGTCCAGGGTTGGGGGAATCTCGAACCCGGGACCGTTGTTGTCGACGATGACGAAGGAAATCTTGCGCCCGTTCTTGCCGATGAACGAACCTTTTCGGGGGCCGACGAGCGGTGCGAAATTGACGGTTGCTAGCTCGTTGTCGGTGGTGTTCGCGGTCATTTTGTGCCCCCTTGATTGAGTCCCCATTATCGGGCAGGTTAAAGGCTAGCGCAAGAGCAATCCGCAAAAAGTTTTCGATCCCTCTGGGGTTGCGATTTTCGGGCACATGCTCGATAATGGGGCGCGAAAGGGAAGGGTTCATTTTGAAGACAAAGACACCGAAACGGGGCCGCCCGCCGATCAGCGCGAAAGGCAATACCACGCCCCAACGCATTTGGATTCGGGCCGATCAAATGAAGCGCCTTCGAGCTCGAGCCAAGAAACAAGGCTACAAGAACCCTTCTCGCTACATCGCGGAATGGGTCGAGACCGGATGTGAAGGCGTCTGGGACTTCGAGCCAAGCTAACCGCCCCGAGTGTAGAGAAAGAGTACGAGACTCGCTCCTAGAAGCGCGTAGCCCCAGAGAAAGAGCCCGAGCCAATTTGGTTCACATCTGCGACACTTTGAGCCCCCAGAGCCGCAGCTTTCGCAGAACCCACCCCCGCATTTCGAGCAATACCGGGGGACGAAGCGGTATCCGCAGAACTCACAGCGCGGGAGCAGAACTCGAAATTCTCTCCTGCATGCGGTTTGCTTTGTTTCGCTCATCATCAGCCCTTTCTACACTGATATGGGGGCTTTGATCGCCGGGTGCGGATCGTACCCGGTGAGCAAAACGTCTGAGTAAGAGAAATCGTCGATGCTGAGATACCCTTGAACGAGTTCTAGCTGAGGCAACGCTCGCGGTTCTCGGCGGAGTTGTTCCGCCACTTGGTCGACGTGGTTGTTGTAGATGTGAGCGTCCCCGAAAGAGATGATGAGGTCGCCCACGTTGAGGCGAGTCACTTGCGCGACCATATGCGTCAGGAGTGCGTAGCTCGCGATGTTGAACGGCAGCCCCAGGAAGAGATCACAGCTGCGGATGTTCATGTGACAAGAGAGCGCGCCGTTCGTCACGTTGAATTGGAAATTGAAATGGCACGGCGGGAGCGCCATCTGCGCGAGTTCATGAACAGACCAAGCGTTGACCATCATGCGGCGGGAGTTGGGCGTTGTCTTGATTTCTTGGATTACCTCCGCGAGTTGGTCGGTACTGGGTTTCCACGCTCCGCCCCAATCCCGCCATTGTTTCCCATATACTGGCCCTAGGCTCCCGTTCTCGTCGGCCCACTCGTCCCAGATAGAAACTCCTACGTCTTGGAGAGGCTTCACGTTGGTCTCGCCAGAGATGAACCACAAGAGCTCGTGAACCACGGCTTTGAAATGAACTCTCTTGGTTGTCACGAGAGGGAAACCGTCTTGGAGATCAAATCGAAGTTGTCGGCCGAAGACGGATCGAGTCCTCGTCCCTGTGCGGTCCCCTTTCGGGGCCCCATTGCGCAGCACATCGCCAAGTAGCTCGAGGTATTGTTTCATCGTTTATTCCTTTCGGTGTCGGTGTTCGCGGAGTCCAGATTATTCCACGATACATTTGGCGAGCGGGGCTAGCGTCTTTCGGTGTTCCCCGGTTACAACGCGGTACGAGTGGGCGTCGTCTTTGATCGAAGAGACAAGCCTCTCATCGTCTTCCTCAAAGCGAACCCAAAGGGAAAAAACCTCGTTCACTTCTTGATCCCCGGGATCGATTCTCTTCCCTAGCGCGTTGGTAGCGTTCAAAAGTTCTGTTTCCGCTGTGCGAAGTTGGGCTCGCAGGTCTTTCAAATGCCTACGAATTCGCGACCATTCACGGGTTAGATTTTTGGTGCTCGGCTCTTTGCCCATCTTCGGCCCTTTCGTTAGAGGAGTCCCCGTATATTCAAAACCCATATCGGAGGGTCTTCATCGTCTCGCTGCAATACCTGACGCATGTGGCGGAGGGCTTTGCGGGAGTACCCAACACCGTCAGCTGTGGCGAACAAACCCGGACAAGTGCACCCGTCGGTATTTTCGAGCTTGTTTCCTACATGAACTTCCACATCCCAGCGGTGGGCCCCCGTGTGAGGATTGCGCCCGCCGCGCCGGGTGCCGTCCTCGTCTTCGATCACCCAATTGCGAAATTTCCCCGTTTCATCGGGCCGAAGGAAGTAGACTCCGGGCGCTATGGGGTTGTCTTCGATCGCGTGAACGGAACTCCCGTCTGGGAGATACCACACTGATCGGACACCCGACGGCTCGAGGGCGATCGTCCGAACGACTTGAATGATCTGAGACCCGAGCATCTATTCTCCCGCCCCCTTGACGAAAGACATACAGTTGGCTCGAATGGTTCGCACGTCTCGGCGCAGTTTCTCGTCAGTTTTGGTCTCCAGAAAACCCCAAACCCAATCGAATATCCGGCTGAATTCTGCGAGCGCTTCTTCGATAGTTTTCCCGCTCCCGAAGCTCATCACGTCCCAGTTGTGGACGTAAAAACTTCCGTCCCTCTCCCGGTGAACTTTGACCGTGAGGTCTTTTTTTAGCTTGATGGTTCGGGTCTTCCCTTGCAACTGTCGTTTGATGACGACATCCGGCTGCGACTCTCTAACTGAGATTGCTTCATTTGCCATAACGAGTCATGATGACGGGCTCTGCAACGAGCGGCAAATCGGAACACCAATTGAGAGCTCGCCCCATCTCCTCTCTGAGTTTTTGTTTCATCGCCTCCGCGTATTTCACTACGACTTCTAAAATCACTTCATCGTGAACGTGAAATACACACCATTCTTTGAACTCTGCGACGATTCGGCGAAGAAGAATCGCGCAGCTGGCTTGAACCACGTTCTCCAAGAGTAGCCCGCGCCAGAGTGAGTGCCGGGGCCATTCGGTGTCGTCTCGCCCTTTGGTGAACGCGGCTTTGAGCGCTGTGATCGCGGGAATCTTTTGCTCTTTGTCCCAAGGCGCGGGAGTCATCTCGACTCGAGCTTCCGGATACCGAAGGACCGTCTTCCCATCGGGCAAGCGGCAAAAGAGGGCCGATCCGTCGAAGAGATACGCGACGCGGTCCGCTTTGCACCAAGTCCCCGCGCGATGCATCGCGCGCATCGCCGTGGCGAAGAGCAGTTTTCCGAACTTCACAATCCTCGGGTGTCGCATCCGCCAGCTGTCAATGAGGCGCTTTCGATCCTCTTCGGGGATGTAGACCCCATACGTTACAGCCATGGAAGCGAGCGCTCCCGGGCCACCTAGAAAGCCCGCTGCGAGGTCGAGAACTTTTCCGATCTGGCGCTCTTCGGGGTCGTCTTTCGCGCTGATTGAACGCCCATAGACCGCCTCTGCGGCATACAAATACGGGTCGCCGCCATCCCTGAAGAGCTTGAGCTTCTTCTCGTCGCGAGCAAGCCAAGCGGTCATGCGGGATTCGACGGCGCTCCAATCCCCTACAACGAAGACCTTTCCGTCTTCGGGGATGATTGCGCCGCGGATCAGCTTCCCAAGAGTATCCATGATGCGAACGGGCTTTTCCGTCTTGGGGTCTGTGAGCGTTTCTTTGGCGACCATCTGAGCGCGGTAGTGCATGACGTCTTCGAGAGGGAAAGCATCGCGCCGGAAGTTGTGAAACTGAAGTCCCAGGCTGGAGTATCGAATCGTGCTCGGGGCGCCTGCGAAACGCATCGCGCCTCGAACGCGGTCGTCTTCGTCGCAAGAGAGCTGAGCCATCCGCTTATACTTGGCGACTGCCGCCCCGGCGGCGTCGTCCATCATGTTGAGCCCTTCGACCAGGGCGGGGTCGAGTTTCAGCGCTACGGGGTCGGCAAGCATATTTTCGCGAACGCGCTTGTCGACAGAGAATTTCTTTTCACCTTTTTTGTAGCGAACCATCAACTTGATGGCGTCTTCGCATCCGTCTTCCTCGAGACAAGCGAGAAGCCAATTTTTGAACCGAACATGCTGAGTGGGCTTCTCCACCGCGCCGGCTGTAACGTACTGGAGTTGTTCTGCGATCTCTTCGCGCTCAGCGTCCGCGTAGCTACGCGCACAAAGAGCCATCACGAGATCAATCTTGACCCCTCGCCCGTTGATCTCTTCGTTGACCCGGTAGTCTCGAAAGAGGTGCTGGGGGAGTAGCGGCGTCGCTTTGAACACCGCGCGCATGACCCACCAATCCTGTCGGCAGTACTCCACTAACTCCGCCAAGAGCTCGGGCGTGTGCTTAAACGGCGGAATGCACATGATTTTGATAAGCTCTTCGCCGCGCCGGCTTTTTCGGTACTCGCTCCTCAGGGCTTGGGCGGAGGTGTCGAGCGCGGAAGGGAGACCCGCTATTCTTGATTGCGCTTGCGTGCAATACCACTGATCGGGGTGGATGACGGGGAACCCGTATTTCTCAACGCAAAGATACTCCCACGCCCCTTGATCGAAAGCGGCGTAACTCGCGCCAATGAGACCCCCGCTTTCAGCATACTCCCAAAGATCTTCCGGATCGTAGCCGCACCCGGGCCACCAGACTCCCGGCTCTTCGGCGTCTTCGTCACCATACGCGAGGCAGAGAACGTCTGCGGTCTCGTCTTGGAAATAGTTATCGTGCCCATGCCAGATCGGGCGCCGGCTCTTTGTCTCGAAATCAAGAAGGTACATTTTGCAACCTTTCTATCACGCTCGCAGCTTGTCGAAGAGCGGACCGAGCGCCCTCTATCCTCCCCATTCGTATGCCCTCGTGCCATCCGTTGTCGTAGCCGTCGCCATAGTCTAGGTCTTCATCGTATCTTTCGGTTTGCCCCGCAATGTACGCCTTTTCTTCGATCGAAGAGATTTCGTTAGCCAGGCGCTCGACCAAACACTGCGGGCATTCGTCGGCGACTAGTTCGCCTTCACAGCCCAGGAAGCGCACGCGAACGCGCCACTTTCCGTGATCGTAGCACTCACCGCGACAGGCATAGTCGGAAAGTCGGGCCATTAGCAGTGAATCTGAATCGGGTCAGTGTTGCACACGATGATATAGATACTGGCTGTTTCGATAAGATGAAAACTCCGATCATAGACGCTATCTCGGAGTTCTTCATAGGTGACGTTCTGCAAGACGTCAGCCTTGTTTCGGTAGATTACTCCGCCGGCTTGAGCCTTCGCGCTTGTGTAGGTGCGCGTGAGATACAATCTCTCTTTGATTTCTTTGCTATCGTTCATAATTGGGCTTGTCCTATGCGTTGAAAGGCGGGGGAGAGCGACGCCCCGGGAGTTCCGGGGCGTCGCAAGGGCGAGTACTACGAAGCCTTCGCGCGCCTCTGGCGGCGTCGAGTGGGCTTCGCCGGCGGCTCTTCGTCTTCAGTCTTGTTCTCGGTCTCGTCTCCCTTGTCTTCGTTCCCCGTCTCGTCTTCGGTCTGGTCTTCGCCTCCGCTTTCGTCTTCGTCCGTGTCCGGGGGGATCTCAGTCGCTTCGAGACCCAGCCAGTCGACGACATCGAAGACGGGGAAGAAAATATCTTTCTTCCACTTCTTGTTGTAATAGGAATCGCTCCCCAACAGGACGATCGGAACGGGGGTCTGGGGGTCTTCCTTGATCGCCGCCATGACTTCGGTGATGAGTCCTGCAATCGCCTTCGTCAGACCCATCGACGTCCCCGCGAGCTCGCACGCGGTCCCCTTGTCCGCGCCGGAAACGCAGACCAATTGCATACCACGGAGCGGCTGCCACTTCGCATTGACCTCCCCATGATCGGGGTGAACGTACGTGAGCGCGTCCAAGTTCCCCCGAACGATCGGGGGCTCTGCCATCGTCGCGCGCTCTTCGCCCAAGAGCTCGCCGTCTCCCCACGCCTGATAACCGTGGAGAAACGAGTTTGGGTTAACGGCCCATTTCGAGTCTTCTTCGACGTCGAGATTCTCGGCTCCGTAGGTGAAGACTCCCCCCGAAAATTTCATGAACGAGGTTCCCGATTGCCCAACGTTGTCGCTGCGGGAAACGTTCTGCATGTTCCCCAAACCTGCAACGAGATCACTGATCTCGGCGGGGAGTTGATTGGAAGTTTTTGCTACTGCTCTCGTCATTTTTCTTACCTTTGCTTTTTCTTTTTGATTTGTATTGGTCTTGGTTACTTCCGCGCCAACTGCGCGGCAAGTTGTTGCATCGAAGGAACACTCTCGCGCGAGTCGTCTTCGCCGGCGAGTGTGCTGCCGCTCGAGACCTTGTGAACGAACTCGCCGAAGAGATCATCGAAATCGAGCTTCTTCTTCTTACACACCTTCTCGAGCTGAGCGGGGCTCTTCAGTTTCGACTCATACGCTTCTTCGCGCTTGAGCTTCTTCGATCGTTTGACAACGTCTCGCACCGCGGCCTCATCAGAGTACTGCCGCGTCCCCCGCTTCGGAACGATCTTCCATCCGTTAACGACTACACCGACTTCAATTTGTTGATGAATGAAACTCTCGAGCGCTTTGACGGTGCCTTTCCAATGCTGCACTTGCTTGTAGGTGGGAAGGTTCTCGTATACGTCTGGCGCCGTGACGTCGATACGCGCAAGCGACTCTTCGAGCCCTGAAGTCGCGGGGCATAGACCGCGCCCTTCACAGAACGTGCAGTGGTCGCCGATGGTAAAAGATGGGTTTTTGCCTTCGGCGACTTCGATAGCCGCTCGGACCACTTCGGGCTCATTGTCGATACGCTCGAAGTCCACTTCCCATGATGAATAGTCTTGACTGTTTATGATCGACGGTTGAATGATCACAATCACGAAAAGGTCGACGTCTGCGAAAAGGTCTTTCGTTTCAGGTGTCATGACCGCAGCCGCAGAGTAGAAGAGACCTTGATCGTTCTCGCGAGCGAAGACCATAACGCCGTCGCCGAACTTGTAGTCGATGCATAAACCAACGTTCAGAGGTTCGTCATCGCCGGGGTCTTTGAGAATCCCACGCGCAAGAAGGTCTCCCGTCCCCCAAGCATCGTCAGACATCACGACGCGCGTTTCTGTTTCATATTCGGTAACGCTATAGTGATCGAAGAGCGCTTCGACGGCTTCGATCGCGGGGGCGATCTTCTCTTCGTAGAGCTCGTCTGTGAGAACGTGGTCTTTGAACTTCATCCCGATCACGCTCGAGGTGGGCTCGAGGTTCTCTCCGTAGATTCGCTCCATCGCATTGTGGAGAAGCGTCCCCGTGTCCGCGTACCCAGAGTCTTCTTGGGTTGGAAGTGTGTCGGCAAACTGCCGCCATCCCGGGCACTTCTTCGTGCGGCTCATCGTCGAGCCACCATAGCGTGCATGTTCACTCATCGTTTCTCGCTCCTTTTTCGTCACAGTGTTGACGCCGTGAATTTACGGCAGCATCCCATATCGCCGCTTGTGCCAGGGCGTGAAGTTTTCAAGCTCTTCTTGAGTTGGGAAGGTCCCTTGGAAGCGCCACGCTCGATCGTCGATCGTCAAGTATGCTGCGGGCTTCTCGATGGGGAATCGAAGTCGATTCGCCACTCGGTCAGGGTCCATCCCTTGGCGTATGAGCCACTTTTTCATCGCCTCGACGCCCCCGCGCTCGCCCGAGCGAGAAGAGTAGATCGCAACGTCCCAGCCATGATCCACCAGAGAATTGAGCCAAGGAATCGCGCCTTGAACCGGATCGTCGGAGACCACATCGGCACCCTTCCATCCGCTCGTGTAGCTGTGAAGAACGCCGTCGAAATCGATGCACAAAGTTTTGCCGGTCATGTCAGCCCTCTTTTCGGGGTTGGAGTGAATGCATACGCTGGGCCCATTCCGGGTGAACGGGTCGCCACGGGGAGCCGGGGTCGATTAAAACGGCTGGGTTCGGAAGCGCTTGCACAGACGCCCAATACGGTTCCAACCAACAAACGAAAACCGAGTCCCCGCGACACAGCATTTCGATAATGGTCCCGTCCCGGGGTGCGGTTTCCATCGGGCGCCACCGGGTGTCAACGACTCCGTCTCCCCCATCGTCGACCACTTCGAGCCGCAAAACGTCGTAACCATCGGGGCGCTTGATCCACTCCCCCACGCAGATCCCGCACCCGTTCTCATCCTCCGTTTCTACGAATCGCCCCGATTCGGCGCCGGGGGGTCCGTCGAAAACGATGTCGATCATGCGCGAAGGGCTCAAGGGGAAAACTCCGAAGCGAACCGCGTCAGCGATGCTTCGATGCATTTCTCGGCCGCAACCTGCGAGCGTATGAGGTCCGCGAACGCTTCGCTTCCCGAGAACCCCCATACGTAGCCCGAAACGGCGCCGATGAAGAAACCCACGATCATATACCACTGTAATCGGTTGAGCATCATTTTTTCCTGTGTTTCTGTAGTCGTCCAGTTCGAGAGACTTGGTCTACTAGTAACCGTATACCGTCAGGCATTTTGTGGTCGTCGAGCTTTCCGCAGCGGGCATAAATCAAGACGCTGAGAAAGAGAAGGTGATCTGCCAGCTTTAGCGCAATTTTCACTAGCAACATCAATCCTCATTTTCGGTTTGGGCCAGTAGAGACGCGAGATCGTTCATAGACAGAACGTCAGCGTCTCCCGTTGGAGCGACGAGGCGTCTCCGTCGCAGAGAACGGCTCACGTCGTGAAGTTGATCCGACGACCAGTTCATCAGCCCTTCTTCGATTAGGTAGTCCGCTTGTTCTCCCATACCGGGCACTATAAAGAATCTTTTTCGGGCTTGCAAATAGTTTTTGAGTTTCGTAGGATCTTTTTCCGGGAGGCCCCGAAAATGGCTGGCGAGAGTAAGCTCGAGCGAGACTGCTGCGACTACGCGACGGGAGAGGGCTGCAAAAATTACAAATGGCGGTCGCGTGGCAATGCAGGTGTAACAGATCGCTTCTTCGTTCTTCCGGGCGGCACGGTCATCTTCGTCGAGTTCAAAGCCCCCGACGAGACCGGGAGGCTTTCCGCGCTTCAGAAAACCGAAATCGAGGAACTCCAAGATCTCGGGGCGCCCGTTTACATCTGCGTCAACTTCGAGTGGTTCAAGAAGATGTTGAGCTTTTACCTGGGGAGATCGCACATGAAAATTCCCGAGAACTCGGTTTTTGCTTGTGCTGTCGAAAGAGAGCGCGGATGCTGAATGAAGACGACCTCTCCGAAGACCAGCAAGCCGCAGTCGATCGGCTTTTCAACTTCGACCAAACCTACCTGATCGCGCCCACCGGCGCGGGGAAGACGATCGTTCTCCTCACTGCGATTGCGGAGCTCATTCACAGCGGGGACCTTTCGCGCGTGCTCGTGATTGCGCCCTTGAAAGTCGTAGAGACCGCTTGGATGAACGAGGCGAAGAAGTGGGAACACTTGCAAGGCTTACGGATCGGCTTCGCCATAGGGGCGCCCGAAGAGCGGCGAGAAGTTCTGCGGGGCTTCGACAAAATCGTAGTCATCAACGAGGAAAACGCGGCTTGGCTTTTCAAAGAGAAAGGCTTCCCCGAGAATTTCAATTTCAACGGGATCGCAATCGACGAGATCGGGAAATGGAGCGACACCGGGGGCGAGCGATTCAAGGCTCTTCGATACAAGATGAAACTTTTCCAGTGGCGTGTGGGCATGACCGCGCAACCGGTGGGCGAAGGTCTCATCATGCTCTTCGGCCAAGTCTTGCTCCTCGATCTTGGCGAGCGCTACGGGCGGAGCCGCGACCGTTTCAAGCGCAAATACTTCTACCCGCTCGATTGGGATCAACACGACTGGGAGATTTTACCGGGTAAAGAGAATAAGTTGATCGGCCGGCTTCGCAGCTTGACCCACGTCATGCCCGACTATAAACACGAGCTCCCACCGAAGACAGTTCATATTCGCACTATTGAAATCGGGGGTGAAGCGGCGAGAACTTATAATCGAATGCGGATCGACTCCGTTTTGACGCTGACGGGTCCTGCGCATCCCCCCATCAAAGCGAAAAACCGCGGGGTCTTGTCTGGCAAGCTCGAGCAGATCGCGAATGGATTTCTCTACTACACACCCCAGCCCAAAACAGGCGAGAAAAAAGCCGCCCCCAGACAGACGTTCAAGATCCACACCACCAAAGCGACTTGGCTTTCTCAACGAATTCTTGAAATTGTCGAGAAGCGCGGCGAGTCGGTCGTCATTGTCTATTGGTTCGAAGCCGACGCGATTTGGCTTCGCAAGATGTACCCCGAAGCCCTCGAGCTCGGCCGGAATACCGCTGCAGTCATGAAGAAATGGCGCAGCACGCGGGGGCAAATAATGCTCTTGCATCCGGCGAGCGCGGGGCATGGCGTGGATGGCCTTCAAGACACTTGTTCTCATGAGCTTTGGATCGCGCCCACGTGGTCGCGGGATAAGAAAGAACAAACCGAGGATAGAATCTGGCGGCGCGGTCAGACCGAACCCGTCACGATCGAGGTTTGCGTAGCGCGGGGGACGATCGACGAAGTCAAGCTCGCGGCGGTCGAAGAGAAGGGCGAATACGACAAGCTCTTGCACGAGCACTTGGAAGTCTGACACGAAATCGCTGGACGAGTAGACCGAATTCGGGGACTATGATCGAATGCGCAGACCGACAAAAACAAGAAAGCCCCCGAACCGACATGCCGGGGGCCTTCCTTGTGCCCAGACTCAACTCACGCGCTGCCCGATGAAACCCCATGCGATCGAAAGTGAGACGAAAGCATGACTGAGAACCAATCTACACAGACGAGAGAGAAAAAGCAAACCCTCTGGAGCAAGATAGACGAATTTCTCGACTTCGTCTTTCAATTCTCAGACGACAACGAACATATACCATTGTGGGCATCCAAGCGGGAAACGCCCGGTTTCCCCGTGGACGAGAAGCGCTTTGAACGTCTGATCTCGCGCAGCTCGACCCCCCGCGCCTGGTACTTCGGCACTTCGACGATGAAGCTCGACGCGGAAAAGCGTCTCTTCAATCGTCAAAGCCAATTCGCCGGCTTCTTCGTTCTCGTCTTTGACGACATCGGAACGGGGGTCGGCAGTAAGCTCAGAGCCGAAGCACTCCCCGAGCTCGAACCGAGCTACCGGATCGAGACCTCTCCGGGCAATGAACAGTGGGGGTTCGTTCTAAATTCACCCATCCGCGAGCTCGAGCTCGCGAAGGCTTTTCAGCGGGCCGTGATCTACAGCGCCGGCGCCGACGCCGGGGGATGCATGCCGAACAAGCTCGTCCGGCTGCCGGGAGGCGTGAACCTCAAAGAGCGCTATCGGGGCGAGGATGGGGTTCCTTTTGCATGCCGGGAGATATCGAGATCGGCGAAGCTTTGGGCCCCTGCGGATCTCCTCGCCGCGATCGGCTCAAATACCTCCTGGGGCGAGATCGAGAAGGGCGCACGGCTGCGAACTCGCCACGCGGGGACGACGCCCTACCGGGCGGAGAAGCTCTACCAGGCGGGTGCTGGCGGCGTAGTCGATCCCGTCTTCGAATGGCTCGGCAAAAACGGATGGATCGTCAGCGAAACGGGCGAATGGATCACAATCCTTTGCCCTTGGGCCAAAGAGCACACCGATGCGGCGGCGAATACCGCTGGCTATAGCCCGATCGGGATGGGCGAGCGGCCGACAACCCGGGGCTTCCACTGCTTCCATGACGCTTGCGCTGAGCGCGGGACGCGAGAATTTCTCGACTTCGTAATGGAATCGGGGGGCCCTCGCTCAGCAGCGAATAGCGCCATCGATGAACACGTTTCACGCTACGCGCTGCTGGTCAAAGATAATTGTTTTGTCGATATGAAGTCCAAGAACCAAGACTTCTACCCGCAAAAAGGGCTCCAAACGTCCATGTCTCGACAGGTTTGGGTGCCCAAAGGGGCGGGCAAGTTTCATGCCGTTGCAGAATACTCGCTCTTCGTCCAAGAACCCTCGCTTCTAAAACTTGCTTCTCGAAAGAACGCGCCCGGATCGGGAGCGCTTGTCGAGAATCCGGGCGGCGCGGCGCCCTACCTGAACACTTGGCACGGCCCAGAGTGGGGCGACGGCATCTTCGACGAAGCCGTAGCGGCCGAATTCGAGCGCTTCATTCGGTATCTGATCCCCGAAGAGAAAGACGCGACGTGGTTCCTCGATCACCTCGCGGCTAAAGCGCAAGACCCCCGCTACCGGGGCGCCGGGGTCATCATGGCGACGCCGGTCGAAGAGACTGGACGTGGCACGCTGGAGACGATCATACGGCGCGTCTGGGGCCGGCGGAACGTGGTGAATGTGACGCTCTCCGAGCTCGTTACGGGCGCCTCATCCGCGGATAACAACTCGTGGATCACACGCGATTGGATCATCATCCCCGAGGCGAAAGAGACCGACATGTCGCCGCGCAAGGAATATACCGCCTACGAATCGCTCAAGCGTTTCGTTGAATCCGGCGCGTCTTCAATCCAGGTCAAAGAAAAATGGGCTGTTACAGAAGAGCTCGACTGCTACGGAAGCGTGATCGTTTGCAGCCAACATCCCAACGCCCTACCCGTCGATCTTGGATCGACCCGCTTTCGCCGCATTGAAAACACGATCGAGAAGAAGAGCCCAGAGCAGTGGGTCGAGTTCTACAAATGGATTGAATCCGGATTCGAGCCCCACGTCTGGCGTTGGCTTCGCGCGCGCGACCTTTCGGGCTTCATGAAATTTGCCCGGCAAAAAGAACTCTCGCTCGCCGAAGAGATTCAGAACGCCTTGCACACCGGGCGCTCCGTAGACGCGGCGATAGCGCTATGTCTTGCCTACTCAAACGACCATATGGGCGGGGTCGTCTTCGTGCAAGATCTCGTCGACGGGCTCGAGAGCGTATCCGGTTTCTTCGGGCTCGACGAGATCCGCTGGCAAAAAGTCGTGCGGCGCGAGTTGATGAACAAGACCCGCGAACTCCGGACCTCAGAAGGGAAGCGCTGGTACTGCCGGCTTGGCGATCGATCCTACCGCCCCCGCGCGACGACCCAGGACCCAGGGCAAGCGCTTCTGAAAAGAGTCCGAGCGTCGAGACGGGTGAACGTTGCAGAGCTTTTCCCGTTGGATGTGGTCGACGCCTTACAGAAGAACTTTGCCGAATACTGCAAAGCGATGATTGATTTTGACTGACGAAAAGGAACCCCAGATCATGACTGACAAGCGACATCGACGCAAAAAGCCGGCGGAGTTTTGGAGCCTCCCGGCATATCAACCGCCGCGTGTCCTACATCCTACACGGATGCCGCTTCGATATCCCGCCGGGCTTTTGCGTCATGTCTCTCGTCGCCATTTCTGACGACTGAAAAGAGATCGTGCGACCGTTTTTCGGCTTCTACGGCGAAACCGACGGTTCGCTTCAGCTATCGGGCACCGTGCACACCGTGGGCCGGCCCAAAAGCGCGAGCACTCTGCTAACGGCGCTCAAACTCACCGCTCCGAGGGCATCGAGATCGACCCGGCAAGCGTCGAAACCGGGCCAGTTCCCCCAGTGCATCCGCGGAGAGTTGGCGCCGGGGATCACAAGACCCTCGGCGAGAAGCGTCAACCCCCACTGAAACGAACCGATCTGAGGGACGTCAGCGCATAGCTTCACGCCGACCACCCCTTCCGGGTCCGTCATGGGCATCGAAGTAAGCACGGACACCGGAAAAGTCCCCGAAAGCACACCCGACACCGTAACCGCGTACTCCCAGTGCGGCTCAACGTCCCCCGCTTGGAACCAGCAGATCTCGTCGGCGCACGCGACGCTTGACGCGGACAATATGAGTATCCCTAGACATATTCTCTTCACCGTTCTCGACCTCCGATCCACGACTACCACCCTTGCCGACGAGCTCGACTCCGCGAGATCCAATCCGATACCAGACGAGAGCGGCTGGCCAACCCCCGCCTCGCCGCTTCAGTAGTCAGCCATTCGATCTCATCGGGGCGCAGAGAGATCTCCACCCCCTTGGTTTTACCACGTTCTGAGAGGGGCTTTCGGCCACCCCCGGGGCTCCGTTTGTTTGTCATGTGGGGACCCTAGCATTTATTTCGCCCGGTGCAAATAAAAAGGTTGCGAGGTTATTCTACCCGGCTATAATAAGGGCATGGAAAACAACAACTACTCCGCCGAATACGCCGAAGCCCTCGAGCTCTCCCGCAACGCCTCCAACACCTACCGCGCCGCTGCCGAAGCCTACCGCGCCAACGAGATCGGCGACGCCGAATACCTCGAGGCTCGCGCGGTCTTCGAGAAGGCGAACGCCGCTTTCGATCTGGCCTTCGACGCTGAACAGGCTCGGGGCTAAGGGCATGAACTCAAACGCCGACAAAGGAAAACCGATGTTCTCAAAGATGAAGCCCGAAACAATCGCGCGCCGCGCAAAAGAGCGAGTTCAACAGGTGGCCGAGCGCAAGCGCATCCTCCGACGCAGGCTAGCCGTAAAAGCCAAGGCCGAAGGCCCCGACTCGATATGGGCGGAAATGCTGGCCGAGCTCGATAATCGTTGATTTATTTCGCCCGGCGCAAATAAAAAGGGTTGCGGTCTTATTCTACCCGGGTATAATAGGGCCATCACATCAACCCAACCGAAAGGAACCGAAATGTCTTTCTCAAACGTCGCCGCAATCGTCAACACTCTCGCCGCCGAATACGAAGCCGCGGAGACTTGCGACGAGATACAGGCTGTCGCCGATCGGGCGCTCTCCTACCGTTCGGGACTCAACACGCGCGAGCGCGGTTTGCTCGCTGAGGCGTATCTCGCCGCGGATACGCGTGTGGGCTCCGCCCCGATTCGGCCGCTCGTGTCGATCGGGTAGGCTCAACCGGGGTCCTTCGGGGCCCCGATTTTATTTCGCCCGGCGCAAATAAAAGACTTGCGGGGTTATTCTACCCGGCTATAATAAGGCCATCAACTCACTCCAACCGAAAGGCTCCCATCATGCAGATTCACTCAATCGTCGAACGATACACTCCCAGGCAGGACGATCTCGAAGCCGGCATGACCCCGGGCTTTCAGGTCGTGAGCCACTGGGAGAGCGATCATGTCGCGATCGATCGTCCGTTGACTCAGGGTTTCATCCTGCCCGCCGGCAAGCGCTCCCTCGCGATCCGGCTGGCGTCTGCAATCCGAGCCGGCGTCGTCTTCACCGCACCCGAGATCAAGCGAGACGTTAATGGGAAGACCTACGTCTCGGCGGCGTGCAGTGTCATCGGTCGGACGATGAACGCGGATCTCAAGCGAATGGGCTTTTAGCCCACCTTCGGGGGCCCTTCACGGGCCCCCAAATTCTTTTCGTTTTGTGGTTGACGTCTTATTCTACCCGGCTATAATAAGGGCATGGACTCAAACACCGACAAGGGGAACACGATGGACTGGACGCTCAACTCTTCGACTTCGCACCTCAAGACTGTACTCGCCGCTGAGCTCGAGGCCGAAGAGACGGGCTCGCAGCACGCTTCGATTTCCGTCGATGTCATCTTGACCGAGCTCGACCGCCGCGCCGGCTTCGGGAACGTGAACGTCTACGGGAGGACCTCGAATATCCAGACGCCGATCGCTTCCGGTTTCGCTCGCTAGTCCCATCGGGGGCCTTCACGGGCCCCCGAAAAGAATTTGAAATAGTTTGGCTTTGGGGTTGCGGTCTTATTCTACCCGGGTATAATAAGACCGTGACATCAAACACCGACAAGGGGAACACGATGAACATCAACGGCATCGAGTACAGCGCATCAGAGAGTGAATCCCACTTCGTGATAGCGCGTCATGACGGAGCTTTCTTGGTTTGTGAGAGCCGTAATGAAGAGGAGTGGACCCACACACCCCCCGGCGATATATCCTGCGCTCAAGTGTTTTGGAGCGAGTCTGACGCCGCCCGGTGCTGCGGCTTGGGTCATGAGGTCTTGACAATTGCGCGAGCAACAAAAGAAAACGCCGTGAACGATCTGAACGAGAACGAAAGACTAGTCATCGACGCAATCAACGAACACGGGGAAGACTTCGCCGATCGGATGTCGATCTGTGCGAGCGAGTTGCCCGCCTTGACAGGTCTCACGCCTCACCAGATCGCAGGCTACATCTCAGATCTCGACCGGAAAGAGATCATCATCGAATGCGAGTTCCCCAACCGCGTTATGGGTTGGCAGATCATCTAAACGCAACGCAACCGGGGGCGCCGCCGCGGGCCCCCGAAAAGAATTTGAAATAGTTTGGCTTTGGGGTTGCGAGGTTATTCTACCCGGGTATAATAAGGGCATGACATCAAACACCGACACCAACTGCCCCACTTGCGAAGGTTCCCTCTCGGAGATCCACGTTCGAGACAACGAGAGCGGCCTCGAGTTCTGCGGCGCGCTCTGCCATCACACGCACTTCTACGGCGTGCGCCCGCCGATCACTCAGGGCGAAGAGATCGCCCTCGAGATCGCCCTCGAGTGGCACAAGCGGCACAATGCGCCGCAATACACGGGCTGGCTCTAGCCCGTCTTCGGGGGCCCTTCACGGGCCCCCAGATTGGATTTCGTAATGTTCGTTGGCCTCATCGATGCGAATAACCTCGCGTATTGCGACGTATGCACTACCCCCGACGCTCTATGCCCCGAACGTGGGGAACGAGAGCTCGAGCCAAAGAAAGACGCGGGGACCGTTTGCGATGGCTGCGATTTTATCCTCAACGAGCGTGGAAGATGGGTCGACGTGGGCGGGTAGAAAGTTTTTAGATTTCTTTCGATTTTGGGTTGCGGTCTTATTCTACCCGGGTATAATAACGACATCAACTCAAACCCATCGGGAGACCAAAATCATGCGGATCATCGAGACGAAAATCAACGAGAACGGCGAGCTCGTTCAGAAGACCATCGAGCAAGGTCAGTATCACATGCGAATTCTCACGATTGGCTGTCTCGCAGCGATCGACGATCCCGACTCCCCCGAATTCGACATTCTCAGCGGCTTTGGGATTACGTGGTGAGCCCACCCAACCGGGGGCCCGCTGCGGGCCCCCAGATCGGAACACATCATGTCACGAAACTATCACGGCGCCGACGATGACTGCCCCTTCTGCTTTGGAATCTACGACCCCCGCGGTATGTGCTTTCAGTGCGCAACACCTGAAGAGATCGCAGCAGCCCGCAAGGAAGAAGAAGAGGAAGAAGCGGCACGCGAACGCGCGCGTGCGCACCCCTCGACACCCTTCGAAAGATTGACTTGCGATATCTGCGGGGAGCCCGAACACGCTGCCAATTCGCACTATCCCGACCCCGGTTTCGAGTAAAGCTGACACATCCACCGGGGGCCCGCTGCGGGCCCCCAGATCGGAACACATCATGTCACGAAACTATCACGGCGCCGACAAGGGGAACGAAATGGAACTTTCTCTCGACGAACGGAAAGCTCTCGAGGCTTCGATATCCGACCGCGTGCGCGTTCTCGTCGGGCACCGCGACCATAGCGGCCCCGCATGTGCGGCAAAAGACGAGCTCCGCACAGAGCTGAGGTCACTCCGAAACGTATCGGCGAAACTCCGCGCGTTGACCGAAGAAGACGCGCTTTCGATAGCTGCGGATCTTGTCAACTAGCCCAAACCGGGGGGCGCCACCGCGGGGCCCCCAGATCGGAAATGAAATGCCCCACACGTTCGCGCGAGGGAAACTAGTTGTCGAAAAAAGATGCAACAGACTGGTATTCAATACAGGTCGCAATGACACTGCGACTCTGCACCCCATAGAAGTAAAAGAGCTGATAGAATGGCTCAAACCATCGCTTGACACGCGCATAGCGCAAGAGGTCATGGAGCGAGCAGCAGCGCCCGACTACACCCCTTCCACCAATGAGAGCCAAGCGTTCGAGGCATTTCGGCGGGCGCTGCCGGCGGGCGCGCGATGGGGCGTCAGTCACGACAACATAGTACGGTATGACGGGATGGCTATCGCAGAAGGCGATACGCTCGCGCGAGCGTTCTGTCACGCCGCGTTGTATTTGGTGGCCCAAGATGACTGAACCGGAAAAGCTCGAGAACATGAAGAAGGCGCTCGATGCGCTGTGCCGGGTGATCGCCGACAGGGCTGAGGATACCGAGCGGATGGATTGGATGGAGGCGTTTCCGCAGGAGTTCTCGCGCCTAGAAACGAGCAAATACGCCACTTGGCGCGAAGCGATCGACGAAGCTCGAAAGTAGGGCGAACAGCGGCGGCACCCCACAGAAAGCGAGGTACTGTGGACCCCTGGGGGTCTACAGTACCTCGCTTTCTGTGGGTCGATGTAGGGCGGTCGAGCGCGCCTCGGGGTCAGTGCGCCGCGGGGTCGCGGAGAACGTCAGCCGCGAGGGCTGACGGGCATCCACGGCCCTTTCGCAGCTGGGCGTAGCGAAAGGCGAGCGCGTCTTCGACGGCGTGGTCAAAGGGGACCGCAGCGACCCGGGCCCAGTCTTCCGCGGGCGTCAGCGTCAAAATGTTTTTCGCAGCGTCCCCAGGCGAGATATCGCCGGCACATACGCCGCGGATCAGCGTCAGCTCGGTGAAAGAGAGAACTTCAGCGATCCGGTCGAGCAGTTGCTTTCGGGTCATGTCTGGCGCCCCTTTGCGAGTGTGTGTGTCTTGGGGTCTCGTATCGGCAGAGCGCCGAGGGTCTTGAGTCTTCTTTTTCGGTTTTCGGAAGTCCCGAAAACCCTGTCACGCGACACATTAAACAGACGTGACAAAGCGTGACATACCACGCCTACGCGTGACATTTCGAGGTTTTATAACTTCCGTGTGTATTAAATAAAACGGGCGTGCAAAGTATACAACACTAGAGCGACGTCAAAACCTCGAAATGTCACGCGTAGGCGTGGTATGTCACGCAATTGTCACGCCAAAGAATTGTGTTACGTGACACTAATTTCCTTTCTATTCCCTATACTTATATACTTTCAATGTCAAATGTCACGCAAAAAGAGCAATCTTCATAGGAAGAAAAAGAGAGCGCCGAAACTGCGCAGAAGGATTTATCCTAGGCTCCCATTTTTGCGTTTTACTCACGCCGCTGAGTTTTTGCGTTTTTGCGTGACATTGAGTTTTCACGTTCATCAGTGTGTCGGCAACTCCCGCTGTAAGTAGGTTTTTAGACTTTGGGGCGATTGAGCTTGCATTTTCAGCGGGGTCCGAGGTAAAAGGATGGCGGGGCCAGTGAGGTTTTGGCCAAAAGATTTTGGCGATGAGGGGGAGCTATGGACATCCTGGTGAATTTCAGCGAGATCACGAAAGCTCGATTAGAGTTCTGGACGGACGTGATCGAGCACTACGAAAAACTTTTGCGCGCTGAGATTTGCGCGAAGAAACTCGACGCACAAACATGTCAGATTCTTTTCCAGGGCGACCCCGGGCGGATGGCTCTGGTCCAGACTCGCGAGCGGGTCCGCTCGCTAGCGATCCCCGAAGAGATCATCATTGTGGCCGATGACGAGACTCGGACGATGCTCTCACCCTTGCCGGACTCGGGCCCGCCTTTGAGCTAAGATCTGGGGGTTTCGGCTACAGACGGAGCGAAGTCCAATGTCCAGGGTAGGGGTTGCAGCGCCCCGCAAGGCCGGTTCGTTCCTATCGGTCTGCCCTGCGACATTGGCAAATCGGGGATGATCACGTGGATTCAGGCGACACGAAAAGAAGGCGAAGAAAGCCCATCACACCGGATCGGGTTGTTCCTGCTATGACGAGCGGGGAGGCCGTGTCTATTCGGGCCACTCACTTCGTGACGAGCGGGGAGGCTGTACCTATTCGGGCAAGCGAGGGTGTGCGTCAGCTGCGCGGCGACGATCCTCAGCGCCGCCAGCGCGCGACGCCCAGCCCGCTGGGAGTCATTGCCAAGAAGGAAAAGGTGTCCCAGAAGCCGGGGCCCAAGAAGGGCTCAGCTCAGAAGAAGAAGGTAGTGAGGACGAAAACGGGGCGAAAGTCTGATGAGGTCGAGGAGAACTCAGAAGACGGGATTCCCGAGAGGATTTCCGTACCCCGCCCCAGTATGACCGCGCACAAGTTCACCGCCGGCAAGCGACCCGATTTGATCGGAAATCGTTATTGGGCGCGTCGAAAAGAGAACAAGGGGGGCTCTCCGAGGAAGTTCAATTCACCCGAAGAGCTCGCCGAAGCGATCGACGGTTACTTCGAGTGGATGGAGGCGAACCCCCTCCACGAGCTGAAATCTTGGCAGAATATGGGAACCCCGGTTGGGCTCGAGGTCCCGAAGATGCGCGCAATGGGGGTCGCATCCCTTTGTCTCCACATTGGCATTTCCCGAAAATCGCTCATTAATTACGAAGCTCGGAGCGACGAATATGCCGAGATCATCCAGGCTGCGCGAGACACTATCTTCGCTCAGAAGTTCGAGGGCGCCGCGGCGGATATGCTTAACTCGAATGTGATTATCCGAGATCTTGGGTTGAAAGAGCGGACTGACGTCACTTCGGGGGACGACTCGGTCGATACGATCGTCCGGAAAGTGATCGACGTTTCAGACAAGCGAGAGCGTCGGCGAAAGGGGGGATGAGTGGCGAAAGGGATTGGAAAAGTTTTGGTGGACCTCCGAGTTCTCGAGCTCGAGGGCGTGGCTTTCTGGGGGCGCGTCTATGCGGCCGTTTTGGCTCGCGTCATAGTGTCGCCTGTGGAAACGCTCGCTAGCGATCGTTTTCGCGCTTTCGCCACTCGCGAAGCCGATGCGGCGCTCAAGACATGGGAAGCGCGGTTCATGCAGGAGAGCGAAAAAGAGAGCGACGAGACTTCGCGCCCCCGCGCCCCCGAGCCGGCGGGATAGTGGGCGCCGCGCTCAAAATCGAGACGCCTCGATGGGGGCTTCCGTTCCTCGAGCCCAAGCGATACAAGGGCTTGAAGGGTGGGCGTGGATCAGGCAAGAGTCACTTCTTCGCCGAGCTCGCAGTTGAGGCGATGCTTCTCGATCCCTACTTGGATTTCGTTTGCGTGCGCGAGGTTCAGCGCTCGCTCAAATTCTCGGCTAAGAAAGTCATCGAAGAGAAAATCAGAGCCTTCGGGGTCTCAGACAAGTTCAAGATTCTCGACAACGAGATTCGGCGTCTCGGAAAAACGGGCGGCACGACAGGCAATATGATTTTTACGGGGATGCAAGATCATACGGCTGACACGATCAAGAGTCTCGAAGGTTTCGGCCGAGCGTGGTTTGAGGAAGCGTCTAGGATGTCCGCGCGTTCGCGCGAGCTTTTGCTTCCGACGATTCGAGAAGAAGACTCGGAGATCTGGTTCTCTTGGAACCCGGATCAACCGACAGACCCGATCGAAAAGTTTCTAGTCCGCGACACTCCCGAAAACGCTGTCGTCGCTCACATCAACTTTGCAGACAATCCCTTTTGCCCGGAGGTCATCAAAGAAGAGGCGCGCATTTGGCACAAGACCGATCCCGACAGCTACGGTCATGTTTGGCTTGGCGATTACAACACGAAGAGCGACGACCAGATTTTGAGCGGCCGATGGCAGGTCGAGGATTTCACGATCAACCCCGCTTGGGACGGCCCCTACTACGGCGCCGATTGGGGGTTCTCGACAGACCCGAACGTCGTCATCGAGTGCTATGTCGACCCTCGAGAGAATCGATTGTACGTCTCGCGGGAAATCTGGGGCCTCGGCGTAGAAGTGGAAGACACGCCGGATTTTTTTCATCGAATGAGTGGGTGTCACAAGTACGTGATACGAGCCGATAACGCGCGCCCGGAAATGGTGAGCTACGTCAAGCGACACGGCTTTGCGCGGATCAGGTCAGCGGAGAAGTGGCCCGGCAGCGTCGAGGACGGGATTTCCAAGCTTCGCTCTTATGCGCGAATCGTTGTTCACTCGGAATGCCCCGAGACCGAGCAAGAGTGCCGGTTGTACAAATACAAGCGAGATCGGAAGACTGACGACGTTTTGCCTGACATCATCGACAAGCACAATCATTGCATCGACGCGCTACGCTACGCGATCGAGCCACTGACAAAGAAGCGATCAAGCTTCTGGGATAACCTCTAATGGCATTCGATTTTAGGTCTCTACTTTCGTTTTTCACGAGCCCTTCTGAGCCGGAAGCGAAGCCTCAGCGCCGTTCTGCTTTCTCGACGGATTTGGACCGTCGGCGTTTTCTCCCCGAGAAGTTGCCGCCCGTCAGCCTTGTCAGTCCTGCGAGTTTCCAGCAATTCAAGGGAAACATTCGCGTTTCGGATGAGAATTTTTCCTTCGATGAAGCGTTGCAGGCTTACGGCTTTGACGCTGTCGATCTGAAATCTGCGTTCACGATGAATCAAGGCGCCATTCCTGACGAGCTCTTCGGGTGGTTTTCTCAGCAGGGATTCATCGGCTACCAGGCTTGCGCGATCATTTCGCAGCAGTGGCTCGTGAACAAGGCGCTTCGCATCCCGGCGCGTGACGCGGTTCGCAACGGGTATGAGATCACGGGCAACGATGGAAAAGAGATCGAGCCCGAAACGCTCGCCAAGATCGCGCGGCTCGACAAGGAAAAGTTTAAGATTCCTCGTCAGCTTGTCGAGTACGAAACGAACAAACGTCGCTTCGGTTTCCGAATTGGGATCTTTATGGTCGAATCGGAGGACCCGGAATACTACCGGAAGCCTTTCAATATCGACGGCGTAAAGCCGGGGAGCTACAAGGGGATCACGCAAGTTGATCCGTCTTGGATTGCTCCGATTCTGGACGATCAAGCGGCAGCCAATCCCGCATCCATGGGTTTCTATGAGCCGACATGGTGGTTCATCGGCGATCAGCTCTATCACAAGTCGCATATTGAGATCGTTCGCTATGTCGATCCGCCGGACATCCTCAAGCCTTCGTACCAGTACGGTGGAATTTCGCTGACGCAATTGATCCTCGAGCGGGTCTATGCGGCGGAGCGGACCGCGAACGAAGCCCCAATGTTGGCAGAGACGAAGCGGCTCAATGTCATCTATACCGATATTTCTGCGGTAACGGCGAACCCGGCTGGCTTCGAGGCTCGTCTTCAGCAGTTGATAGGGTACCGGAACAATTACGGCGCATATGTGGCAGATCAGGAAGACCGTCTCGAACAAATGGAAACGTCTCTCGCCGATCTCGACGATGTGATTATGTCGCAGTATCAGCTCGTCGCGGCAGTGTCGGAAGTCCCTTCGACGAAACTCCTCGGGACGAGCCCCAAGGGCTTCAATGCGACGGGGGAATTTGAGGAGAAGAGCTATCACGAGGTCTTGGAAAATATCCAGCTGGATTTGAGCCAGCTTCTCGATCATCATCACAGGCTCTTGATCCGCTCGGAGCTCGGCGAGAAAGAACTCAAAGTTCTCGCGGTATGGAATCCGGTTTCCGCCCCTACGTCGCTCGAGCTCGCAGAGATCAATCACAAAAAAGCCGAAGCGGATCAGATTCTCATGATGACGGGGGCGATCGACGGGAACGATGTCCGCAACCGGCTCATCACAGATGAGAAGTCCGGTTATAGCGGGCTCGAAGCCTTCGAGGTTGTCGACGAAGACGACGGAGAAGACCCTTTCGGCGCCCCAGGCGCGCCGCCCCAGGCGGGCCCGCCGGCGCCCGACGCAGAGGGTGGGGGCGAAGAGCCGTCGCAGGGGGAGGCTTTCAGCGACGCTCAGCTCTCGACTCTCGCGGAGTTGGTGAAACAGGCGGTCTCAAGCGAGGCCCCTTCGACCGATGCCCTCGAAAAGATCGAAGCGGCTCGAGTTCGAGCTACGAAGCCCTTGAGTCACGGCTCGACTGACGCGCGTTTTCGCGGGAATCAGCTCGGCTATGTCTCGCTCGTTGTGGATCTCGCGCAAGCGCTCACGCTGGCGACGTGGGTTACCCGGGCGGGGGTCACGGGAGGCGAGCGCCCGACGGACATGCATGTTTCTCTGGCTGATGACGCGACGGGAATTCCCAACTACGTCCCCGACACGTCAGCATACGAGCTCGAGATTTTGGGTGTGGGTGAGTTGGGGGAGAACCCGAGAGGGCTCGTTTTGTTTGTCGATTCGCCGGCGCTTCGAGCTCGAGCGGCAGCGCTTGAAGCGATGGGGGCGAAGTCGGATTTCGACGAGTACGTCCCACACCTGTCGGTGAAATATGACCCCGAACCGGGCGACCTCGAGAAGTTGCGACAGATGTTTGCGAGCGCGCCCTTTGTCGGACCGATCCGGGCGGGGAGCGAGCTCCGCCGGCCCGCATGAGCAAGAAATTCCCGCTCTCGAAGGGCAAGAAAAAGTGGGTGAAGCAAACTCGCCCAACTGCGACGATGCGCGGGAGTGCGCTCAATTTTCCGGTAGGCGTTGAGCGGAAATTCGTCTCAGATTTTCGCAAGATCGTCAAAGCGGTGATCGGAGAAACAGAAAAAGCGGTCCGACAGATCTTCGCGTCTCAGGCGTCGAAAGAGTTCTTCGCTGAAGAAACTGAGCCTATCACTCTGGGCTTGGATGACGACGTTTCCGCCGCGGCAGAGAAGACGTTGAATGACCTTTTCAAGCGCGTCGATACAATGACGAAGAAGCGCGCGAAGAAGATTAGCGAGAAGATGGTAGACGGGGTCAACCGAAGTAGTCGCGCCAGTATGGTTGGCTCGCTCAAAGAACTCTCGGGTGGCGTGACACTGAAGACGAGCGCTCTCGGCGGGGAAATTCCGAATCAACTGCGCGCCGCGGTCAACGTGAACGTGGGTCTCATCCGGAGCGTTACCGAGAAATATCTGAGCGGGATTTCCGATGCGGTGTATAGGTCGATCATGCTCGGGAATGGGCTCGAGGATCTCATCCCGTTCTTACGAGATCAGGCGGGCATGACTCAGCGACACGCGAAGAACGTGGCGCTTGATCAGACGCGAAAAGCTTACACATCCTTGAATCTTGAGCGGATGGCCAACGTAGGCTTGACTCAATTTGAGTGGGCGCATTCGGGCGGGGGCCAGAGACCGAGGGAGTATCATATGGACAGATGGCCGGCGGGGCTCAATGGCGGGATTTTCAACGTGGATGACCCTCCGGTGATCGACAAAAAAACGGGCGAGAAGGGTTTTCCTTCACAGGCCATTTTTTGCAAATGCCGTATGATTCCGGTACTAGTTCTCGAAGACGGGGAGCCGACATGACAGCAAGAGAAGTCGACATCAACGGGTGGATGGAAGTCAAAGGAAACCCGATCTCGAAGGTGGGAGTCTTTCCGTATATGGGCTCGATGGCAGACCCAGACGGGGCGCTTGGGCTCGATCCGAATCAGGTCTATCAGGTCTACAGATCCGCCGCGGAATTGTCGGATCGGGAGACAATCGAGTCGTTCAAACTCGTTCCGTGGATCGACGATCACGTAATGTTGGACAACGATATCCCGGGGATGACGCCTCCAGATGACAAAGGTGTGAGGGGTGTCGTGGGCGAAGAGGTTTACTTTGAAGACCCGTATTTGCGCGGGAACATTAAGCTTTTCTCCGGTGAGATGGGCGACAAGGTCGACGAGGGAAAGACTGAGCTCAGCTGCGGTTACCGCTGTGAATACGTCCGCGAAGCGGGGGTGTTCGGTGATCAGAAATACGAGCTTGCGCAAAAGAACATTCGGGGTAACCATTTGGCCAGTGTTGACGCCGGGCGCATGGGCGCCGACGTCGCAGTGTTGGACCAAAAACTAACATTCACGGTTGACAGCAAGGATTTCAAACCCATGCCCGACGAAGAAAAAGACGAGACCGCAGAGGACACCTCCGAAGAGACCGAGGCCAAAGCCGAGGACACCACCGGAGAGAGCGAAGAGCTCGGGCAAGATGAGGAAAAGGACGAAGAGAAATCCACGGAAGACGAGGAAGAGGAAGAGGCCAAGGCCGAAGACTCCGGGGGTTCTTCCGAGTCGACCGACGCTCGCGATGAAGTCCTCTCCCTCAAGAAGGAATTCAAGGCGTTCAAGAAGGCCGGTGCCAAACAATTCATGCGAGCGCTCCGCAAGCGCGACGCGCTCTATGCGAAAGTCTCCGCGCATATCGGCGCATTCGATCACGCCGAAATGGATGTCGACGACCTCGCAGCGTATGCCTGCGACAAGCTTTCGCTGAGCCCGCCGAAGGGTCATGAGGTGACGGCTCTTGAGTCGTACTTCACGAACCGTCCGGTAGCGGCGGCGTTTACTCCGGGTGCCGCTTCCGGAATGGCGATGGACTCCGCGGGCGCGGCCGGCTCCAAGGCTGTCGACTCGTACTTCTCGGGAGGTGGTGAGTAATGGCGTTCCAATCATCCGTGCGGCAATTCCAGGCGAACGGGCTTCCGGGCGAGATCTCCGAAGACGGTCCGACTCGTGCTCGGAGTTGGATTCTTGATTCTGATGGTGCGGCTCAGACGGTGGGCTTCGCGTTCACGCAGAACGGCGACGGCATCGCGCAGGTGGGCGAGTCGGTGAGTGCGGCGGAAGCTTTCGTAGGCATCCTCGGGCGACCGAAGGGGCAGGTACTCCAAGGCGACGGCTCGACGGCGCTCGGTCCGTTCTACAACGTCCCCGACAACCAGAACGGGGAACTCATTACGATGGGCCTCGTCTACGTCAATCTCATCGGCGCGGGCGCTTACGAAGATCCGGTATTCTTCGTTGACGCCTCGGGAGCTCTTGGCGCGGGCGCGCCAGGCGCGGGGCAAACGGCGATTGCAAACGCGAGAGTCCGCCGCGACACTACGGGCGCGGGGCTGTCAGTTATTGAGCTCATCATCACGTAAGAGACGGGCGAGAATTTCACCCACTACGAAGGGTCTTGAGAAATGCAAATCGCAGCGAATGAAATCTCACATCTAGGTCCGCGTGATGTGCGGCCTTTCCAAATGACTCGTGGCCAAACGGAGGAAGTTCTACACAACCTTCATCGGTTTGGTGTGGGCTTGGACTCTCGCAGTATTCAAGCCATGTTCGATGCCTATCGACATGGCTCGGCGCTGATGCTCAATGGAGGGGGCGCGGCCGGCTTGGATGCTGATCTCCTTGCGGCTCTTTCGACGCCGAGTCTCGCAACGCCAGTGCAGTTTCTCCAAGAGTGGCTCCCCGGCTTCGTTTTCGTCATCACCCAGGCTCGAAAGATCGACGATTTGATCGGCATCACAACCCAGGGGCGCTGGGAAGATGAGGAAGTTGTGCAGGGATTCCTCGAGCACACGGGTAACACCCGGGTGTACGGGGATATCACCAACATCCCGCAGGCCTCGTGGAACGCCAACTTCGAGACGCGCTCCATTGTGCGTTTCGAGGAGGGGATGAGCGTTGGCCGCTTGGAAGAGCAGCGCGCCGCCGCGATGCGGATCGGCAGTGCCGAGGCGAAGCGCCGCGCAGCGGCGGAGGCTCTCGAAATCACGCGGAACGACGTGGGATTCAGCGGCTACAATAGCGGCGCGAATCGGACCTACGGCTTTCTGAATGACCCGAACCTCCCGTCAGCAGTGGCGGTGACCACTGCATGGAGCGCGGCGACGTTCCTCGAAATCACGGGCGATCTTCGCACGTGGTTTTCAGCACTTCGGACGCAGTCGGGCGATCGAATCGACCCGGGAAAAGAGCCTGTTACGCTGGCGCTTTCGACGGACACCTATGATTTTCTCAGTACAACCTCGACCTTCGGTAATTCCGTGATGACTTGGCTGAAAGAGACGTACCCCAACACTCGGGTTGTCTCGGCTCCTCAGCTCAACGATGCTGGCGGCGCGGGCGTAGCGCACGCGTATCTCTACGCGGAAGGCGCGGTTGATGAGTCGTCCGACGATCGTCGGACTTGGATTCAGGTTGTTCCATCCAAGTTCCAGACCCTCGGCGTCGAGCAGCGCGCCAAGGGCTACATCGAGGATTACACCAACGCCACCGCCGGCGCGATGCTGAAACGTCCGTGGGCTGTTTACATCGCTTCGGGGACGTGATACGCGCCGATGTGAGAAAAGGAACGCAAGTCCTATGTCAAAGTACATCTACTCCACGTTGACGCTCTCCAGTGAGTACGTAGACTGGCAGAAGAGAGACGGCCTCCAACCGCGGAGGGGCAAGGTGGTGCGGATTCAGGGCGGCGCCAACGTTCCGGACAAGTCCCTCGTCACGCCTTTGGGCGTCGTCACGAAAGTGACCGATGAGGACTACGAATTTCTGAAGGGGAACCGCGTCTTCAAGTTGCAGGTAGCCAACGGAAATATCAGCGTTCAGGATCGGGAGCACAAGGTCGAAAAGGTCGCCCGGGACATGACGTCTAAGGATGGATCGGCGCCGCTCACTCCCGACGATTTCCCGGAGGGCGATGAGCCCAACGTAGGAGCCCCGGATTCGGATGACGCTCCGCCAACGACTCCGCGGAGGCGGCGAGGGCGAACAAAGGACGAGTAAATGTCGACGCTGGCCTTTGACTTCGCAGCGTTTCAGGCACAATTTCCCGGCCAGTTTCTAACCGCGACGTCGTCTGAAGTCCAAGTCTACTGGGACACGGCGATTTGTTACATTTCCCCGAGCACCGCGGGGCCTCTCACCGCGGACTGTCGCCGGCAGGTTTTGAACTTTCTGACGGCCCATCTGCTGACGCTCGCGGCGCAGACTACCGCGGGGATGCAACCGGGGTTCAAGACCTCCGCGACCGTCGACAAAGTGACGGTTGCAGTTCAGCCCCATCCGCCGAGAAGTCAATTCCAATGGTTTTACAATCAGACGGCGTATGGGCAACAAGCCTACGCGATCCTGTACGCGGGCGGAGTGGGTGGAACGTTCTTCGGCGGGTTCAATGAGCTCGGCTCATTCCGGCGCGCTGGGGGCGTCTTTACGCCTGAGGGATTGACTTCAGACACTTCGGTAGCGGCGGAAGCGACCCAATGCGCTCTGGTCACTCTGCCACCCTCAGCGCCCTTCGATCACGATCTAGGGTCTATCGCTGTCCCTGGCAACAACGATGTGAGCTTCAACGTTCCCGAGGCATGTATTGGGATCACGGCGTTTTTCTTCCCCGCGGCTTCTGGTGACGCCGTGATCTCGGTTTGGTCGGGGAACTCGGCCGACTCAGGCAATCGCTACAACATTTTCTTCTGGAACGAAGCGGATTTCGGTGCGAACAACCCCCCGACTGCGCAAGCGACGAATCAGGATATAACGGGGGTGCTCAGAGCGGACGGTTTCCAGATGCCATCGGAAGCGGTTACGTCGTCTGCTGACAACGTCATTCTCGTTTCAGGATTCCAAAGCATCGATAGCCAAGTGGTGAACTTGGCCGTGGATATAACCTGATGGTTCAAATCGTCCGCAAAAAGAATCTGAAAGTGTTGAGGGGTCTCGAGACGGCAATCCGCGAGCTCGATGGGCTCGACCTCCGCGCGGGATGGTTTGAAACTGCGAAGTACGAAGACGGAACGCCTGTGGCTTACGTGGCGAGCATTCACGAGTTTGGGGACCCCGATTCAGGCATCCCCGCGCGCCCGTTCATGCGTCCCACGATCGCACGGAAGGAAGGGGCTTGGCGCGAGTTTACTACCCAGCAGGCAAAGCAAATCGTTGCCGGCAATCAAAATCCTAAAGATATGTTCGAGGCTCTGGGGCTCAATGTGTCTGGGGAGATCGCGCGAAGTATCACAGACGTGACGGCACCCCCGCTCAAAGAGACGACCATTAAAGCGAAGCGGCGCAAGATGGCTGATCAGGCAACGGTAGGGAGTCTTGATAAGCCACTAGTCGAATCGGGTCTGATGCTCGCGTCTGTGACTCATACCGTGGGCTCGGGGGACGAATGAGTACCGTCCCCGGGATGAACGTTTACGCTATGGCTCGATCTTTGGTTGGCGGATCGATCTACACTTATTTTCAGAACACGGGGACGACCACGAATGCGAGGGGCCTTCGCGTAACGACGTTCGCGGCGGGGGTTGATCGAAATGATTCCGTTCAGCCGGTTCCGGTGGAGCTCTACGAGAAGTTGGGCCTCGATCTTTCGCGGCGTTATATCGTAATTTACACCTCGAGCACTTTGACTCCAGTAAGTCGAGACGGCGGGGGCGACGAGATCGGATTCGAAGGGAATCGGTACCAGATTCAGAGTGATACGGATTGGAGCCCTATTGACGGGTGGAAAGGGACTCTCGCAGTTTTGCTCCAACCTTCCGTAGCCCCGGTGGTGTCATGACCGATTCCGACATCGAAGTTGTCATCATGGGCATTCTTTCGGCGGAGTTCACGGACCCGAGCGCGACGGTTGAAGTCGTGCAGTCGTACAACCCCAAGTCCCAAGGCCCCCCGCTGGCACCGATCGTCACGTTTCAAAAGATTCTCGCGCGTAGGGTTGGTTTTCAGGGGCGGAGAGAGGTTTACAACTCTGGAAATGACGAATTCGACGCTACTGAGGCTTGGTTTCTCCGCGCTACATATCAGGTTGACACCTTCATTTCTTCGAATGTGGCTGTCGGGGCGTTGAACGCCTATGATATCGCAGACCTTTGCGCGGCCGCGTTGCAGTCGCGGGAGACTCGTCAGACGCTTTTGGCGAGCGGTATAGGAATTCAGCGGATCACAGACATTCGAACGCCCAAGTCCATGGACGATAGCGATAGATTTCAAATGAACGCGTCTTTCGATTTCGATTTGACGTATCAGAACACGAGAGTTTCCGTAGTCCCGCCGGCGACGGTGACGGGGTCAGTTACCCGCGTTTGACAGGGAGCAACAAATGCCCATTTCATTTTCAAAATATGTGAACATCGTCAGCGCGGTCGGGGGCGCAGGAGTTGCTACGGCTCGCGAGTTGATTTTGCGCCTCGTCAGCTCCGACCCTCAGATCCCGTCGGGATCAGTGGTAGAGTTTGACACGGCTGCAGAAGTGTCTACGTATTTTGGGGTGACGTCGCCCGAGTTTTTGCAGGCACAATTCTACTTCTCGTTCATCTCGAAGCTGGCGACGCAACCGAGCAAGATCAGTTTCACTCACTGGGCTGACGCCGCAACGGCGCCCCGCGTGTACGGTGAGATGGGAACCTATCTTCTCGCGGATTACACTGCGATTACTGACGGAACGTTGACGGTCACGATGGGCCCGGACACTGAAGTTTTCTCGGCAATGGATTTTACTTTGGATCTATCTCTAGCCGATGTCGCCGCGACGCTTGAAGCGAAGATACAGGCCGCGCCGCCGGCGACACTCCTCTGGACCGCAGCGACAGTCACGTACAACGCGACAGCCGGGCGCTTTGAACTCTTGGGCGGTGATACCGGCTCCGCAGCGATGGACGTGGCGGCAACGGGCTCTGGAACGGATATGCGTTCTCTGATCGGCTGGGCGCCTCCCGGAGCGCGGTACTCTTTCGGCTCGGATATCCAGACGGTGACGGAAGTCATGACGGAGTCAACGCAGCTCTCGAATAACTTCGGCTCTTTTTCATTCACCGACATCCTCTCGGCTGCCGAGTCATTGGAAGCGGCGACGTGGAATGACGGCGAGAACGTCAAGTTCATGTTCACTCAACGGGTTGGGGACTTGGACGCGGCAACGCTTCAAGCTGCTGTGTCGGACTTGTCAGGCATTGGTTTGACGCTTTATGATGGCGCTCTCGTGCCCGCTGAGTATCCGTGGCTTTTGCCCGCGGCGATCATGGCCGCGACGCCCTACTCTCGCCGTGCATCGGTGCAGAACTATATGTTTCAGCAGGCGTCGCTCACCCCTTCCGTAACGGGTGACACGTTGTCGGCGACTTACGATGCGATCAAGGTCAACTATTACGGGCAGACGCAGCAAGCGGGGCAGAACATTTCGTTTTACCAGCGAGGTTTCTTGCAGGGGCTTAGCAGTGACCCGATTGATATGGGGGTCTACGCTAATGAAGTGTTTTTGAAAGACGCCATTGGTGTTAGTATCATCAACTTGCTTCTCGCTCTTTCGTCGGTCCCTGCGAGCTCGAGAGGGATCAATCAGGTCCTTTCGGTGATCCAATCCGATATCGACGATGCGTTGACGAGTGGCATCATCAGCGTTGGAAAATCGCTGGATTCGACTCAGATTGCTTTCATCACATCTATTACGGGGGACCCCAACGCCTATCTGCAGATTGAAGGCATTGGTTACTGGATTTCGGCGCAGATTTTGGAGCCGGTGCCGGACGAGTTTGAAGTGAACTATACGCTTCTGTACTCGAAGAATGATTCCGTCCGGAAGGTCGAAGGGTCACACATTCTCATTTAGGGGTACAGACCAATGTCAGAAGACATTTCAGGATACGGCGCTAGCGTTCGCGTGCTCGCCTCCAATACGTTTCCGGCGGGGTTTGAGATCTCGCAGTTTGCCGACGATGCTGACGCGATAGATGCCCCGGCGCTGGACATCTCGGGGAACGCGATGGGTCTCAACGGCGACAAGGTCTCATGGACTTCCGCGAACCCTATACCCATTACGTTGAATTTGATCACGAATTCCGAAGACGACAGGAATTTGAGTATCTTGTTCGAGGCCAATCGGGCTGGCAAAAACAAGGCCAGTGCGAAAGACGTGATAACGTTCGTGATTAGTTACGCGGACGGGAGCATCACTACGCTTACCGGCGGGAGCTGTGTTTCGTTCATCCCCGCCAAGAGCATCGCCAGCGAAGGGCGGCTCAAGACGAACGCTTACGCCTTCGCATTCGAGAACCGGATCGCTATCCCGGCTATCTGAGAACGGAGTTGAATCAATCTATATGCTGATAGAACCGAAAGAAGTAGAAATCACAGCTCCCTCAGGCGAGGTGAAGAAGTTCGTCATCTCGAAGTTCAACGCAATCGCGGGGCGGGAGATTGTGTCTCAGTATCCCATCAGCGGGCTCCCCAAGTTGGGCGACTACAGCACTAACGAAGCGATCATGCTGAAGATGCTGGCTTTCGTTTCAGTCCAGGCGGGGGAGGTAGTGCTGCCGCTTACGACTCGCGAGCTCGTTAACAATCACGTTCCCGATTGGGAAACGTTGGCCAAGCTCGAGTGGGAGTTGATGGAGTACAACTGCTCTTTTTTCGGCAACGGCAAAGTCTCAGGTTTCTTGGACGAGTTGACAGCGAAGCTCCCCGAGTCGATTTTGTCAATATTGACAACCTTGTTGGAACGATCATCGCTGCCGGTCAAGCAACCCTCCGAGAGTTGAAGACGGTTTACTCTCTCGAAGATGCCTTCGACATCTGGGAGGCGATTGCGGTTAGCAAATACAACGAATATCTTGCGATCAAACACGCGCAGAAATTAGCGAAGGCGAAATGAGTGGGTTCAGTCCTCGAAACCTTCTACATCCTGTTTAAGACGGACGCCGGGGACGTCGAAGAAGGCGTCGAGAAGGCGACCGGGGCCACTGATAAGCTCGAGGAGAGCATCGGTGGCGCGGACAAAGGGTCCGCTGAGCTCGGAAAGAAGTTCAACACTCTCGCTACTAAAGCTGTTGCAGCTTTTGGGAGCGTCTTCGCTGTAACGCAGCTCATCGCGGGCGCGCGAGGGGTTGCGAACCAATCGACCGAGCTCGGCGTATTGGCCGACATCCTGGGTGAGAGCTCCGCAGAGATCACTAATTGGGGCCGTGCTGTCGAGAACATGGGTGGCAGCTCGGAGGCTTTCCAGGGGACTCTGAGGGGCCTTAACGCAAGTCTGACAGATGCCCTAGTGGGCGGTCCTAACGATGCCTCCAAGGCTCTGGGAATCCTTGGGCTGTCGGCTATTGACTCCAATGGGATGCTGAAGTCCACACTCGATCTTCTGCCAGAGATCGCGGGGGAGTTCTCGAAGCTGACCCGGACCGATGCCCTCGCTTTGGGGAACATGCTTGGGCTCGACGAGGGGACGATTCTCCTCATGTCTCAGGGCGAGGCGGGGGTGCGCGCTCTTGTCGCTCGGCAGCGCGAAATGAACGTTGTCACTGATCAAGATACGGAAGCGCTCCGCCTTTTCAATGCGAAGTGGAATGAGTATCTCAATCTCGCGGGGGACGTGGGCGCAACTACTCTTGTCACGATCTTGCCCGCGCTTGAGATGGTCGAAAAAGCAATGATTGCGGTTTCCGATTGGGTGGCAGGGAACGGCGATCTAGTCATTACGTTTTTCAAAGGCGCTGCAGTTGTAGCTACGCTATTCGCTGCACCATTGATTATCGCCGCTGTGAAGTTCATTGCGATCGGCGCGGCTATCGCTGGCGTGTCGATGCTCCTCGGCTTGTTGATCGAAGACTTTCAGGCGTTCTTTAGTGGTCAAGAATCGGCCATCGGGAATATCATAGAGTTTTGGAAGCGGCTCGCTTCAGAGGGGGTGGGGAAGCTGAAAGAAAAGCTGCAACCGCTCGTTGATATGTTCGAGAAGTTGAAAGAAGGGCTCTCGTTTGACATCTCGGGCGCGTTGGGGGGCTTGGGTGAAAGCCTGTTGGGCTCGGTAGGCATCGGTCAAGGCATGCTGGCTTCGGCTTCGGGTGCGCCCATTCAAGCGATGGGCGCCGCTAGCGCTGCGGGGGTTGTGGGCGATAGCAACAAGTCAACTACGGTCAACGTTGGCGAAGTCAATATCGCGACTCAAGCAATTGACGCTGAGGGTATCGCGGCGGGGGCTTCCAATGCGCTCGTAACTCAGATGCAAAACGCAATCGACAATTCAGACGACGGGATAGCGGCATGAGCTTTGGAGTCACTGCACTTATACCCACATTTGGGGAAGATGTCGTTGCGGTGTATCTCCAAAGCGATAGGGGGGATGACGAGCAAATTTTTGTGGACGCGCACATCATTCAAGCGGAGGTAGACGAGCACGTAACTTTCTACAAACACCCGTTAGAGAATGGGCGAAGCATCGTAGACCATCGGATTATCGAGCCTGTGACCATCACTATGAGGGTTATTCTTGTAGACAGCCAGTCTCTTTTGAGACTGGCGACGGGCAATAGCTTGATCGTTCGGGCAAGAGACATTTACAGACAAATTCGACAGGATTTTTTAGCGGGTTCGCTTCTCTCTATCCAAACTCGGACGAACACGTATCGCAATCAGATCATACAGGGAATTCCGCATGCGGAAACTGCGGAGATTTTCGACGGGGTTGTGCTGACGTTGAACATGAGCGAGCTTCAGCGCGAAACCGATAACGTCACTTGGGCCCCTGCGGATGAAACACAGGAAAGTACCGTTGGCCGAGGTAAGGTGAACCCGCTAGAAGTTGCGGCGCCGGTAGCCGCAAGTGTGACCGCTCAAGCGGAACTAGTTTTGGGGACTGTGTGATGCCGGTTCGCATCCCCTTGCAAGC